>Ga0308023_1000150_pt1 | contig 21516 bp, 18 predicted proteins | sample Neamet418_FD_201294 | JGI IMG/M metagenome (GOLD analysis project Ga0308023, IMG submission 201294) | Marine microbial communities from water near the shore, Antarctic Ocean - #418 | ecosystem: Environmental > Aquatic > Marine > Unclassified | place: Southern Ocean | collected 2014-10-03
GCTTTGATGGAGACTTCGGTGCTATACATGATTCATTCTCGACTCATGCATGTGATGTAAATAAACTAATAGACCACACCAAGTGGCAGTTCGCTATGATCTACAACAGTGAGAACTTCTTCACAGTTATAGAGAACATGCTACTAGAGACCCGAGAGGGTTATACACTTAAACAACCAGAGCTGGGAACCTTAGATATATCTGAGATCCTGTCGTCTGATTACTTCTTTTGTTAATAGGAAAACTATATGAACAACGTAACACAGTTCCCAGATAAGCATATTCCAGAGAATGATATGCTCCAAGAACTAAATAATCTTATCGAGAAGTACAATGGTAAGATGACCAACGTGGCAATGCTGGGGTGCTTACAAGCATCTTCTAACTTTGTCTTCCTGTCTATTGCAGAGACAGCTATCTATGACGAGGACGAAGAATAATGTATAACATATTTGAAGAACTAGAAGAGAAAGTAATTGACTGGGCTCACATCAAGGGTATCCTTGGGGATCTCTCAGGTGGACATGACCTACGTGAGCGTAAGCTCAAACAGCTAGGTAAGTTTGAAGAAGAAGCTGCTGAGTTAGCTGATGAAGTCCACGCTGGTAACATTGACAAGGTACGTGATGAACTGGGGGATGTACTGGTGACCCTCACAGTCCAAGCGAATCTATGGGGGCTATCACTAACTGAATGTTTAGATGAAGCCTATAATAAAATAGCTGTACGCACAGGTCGTATGGTAGACGGAGTATTTGTTAAAGATGAGTAATGATAAAGTATCACACAACATAGTGCCCGGTATTGACGACATGGAGTATGTTGAGATGTTCAACTTAGATCCTAAGCTTGCGTACACACCGGAGATCAACGAAGCTATCTTGAGTAAGGTCTGGGAACAGAACTACTCAGGTGCAGTTGCTGAGGGTCTGTCAGATGAAGAAGCACAACATCATGCAGAGGCACAGCGTAAATCTGGTCGAATGACCGTAGCTCAAGCCATAGCAGACAAGCAATAAAATAACCCCCAAGTATACGTAATGTATACCTGAGGGTAACGCCCCCTTGGGATCCTTAATTGGATTCCTTGGGGGCTTTCTTTTTTATTATCTGTTGTTATTATGGGAAGTTAAATGACTTGAGTGCATCAACATGGTACTGGAACACAGGGTTACTTCCAAGTTCACTATGGAGCTTAGACCTACGAACCTTAGCAGCATCAGCTACAACACGCATCTTATCTATCTTACGATCCATGATAGGCTTAACCATACCATCAAGTGCAAACATCTGCTTGTTGGTTATCATATCCGTAGGTGAACTAACACGTAGTGTAGTCTTCTGGCTGTCTGTCAATGCATTAAACCTAAGTTCAGCGTCAGTACTGATCTTGTAGAACAACTCGACCATACCTTCTGCGGGGGTGTCATTGTTAGATATCTCATTCAAGATAGATGCCATAACATGTGAAGCCTGAACTCGGTTACTCACAAGACCCTTAGGGTTCTTCTCAGACAGAGCCTGAAGTTTAGCACCACCACGCCTCTGAGCATCAACAGCCCCATCAGTAAGACCTTTAAGCAGATCAAACTTCATAGTGGTGTCAATCCAAGTCCTGTTGATGTTCTCCATAAGAGACTTAAAGGAACCGAGGTCACCTATAACAGCATCATAGATAGCAGTTACATACGGTGTCTTAACACCTGACTGTGCCTGCAGACGCTTGTACGCCTCACCTGAGAGGGTAGTGGCCATAGTTGAACCATCCATACTGATCACTGCCTGAGCAAGTATACCTGTCTTCATTGCGTTAGCACCACTGGCTTTAACCCCTGTTGCACCTAGCTCCTTGACAGTTGGACCAAACCTAGCCCTGAGTATCTCCTTACCTCTGCGTTTAAGACTACCGTCTTGGAGTTGTTCATTCCAAGTCTCCATAATCTTTGCATCAATATTCCTTTTGTTAGTAGCCACCTGCTCTGAGGTGTTACTAGAAGTCCAAGTACCTGTTGCTTTCTTGAAGCGGATAGGTTCGTTAGCTGCCATAGCAACGTCAGTCATATCCTGAACAGCAGCAGCAAACTCAGCTACCTCTGCACCTAAAGTCTTGTTAAGGTTCTTCTCAAGGATCACATGTAGTAGCTTGGATAACTTATTAACACCAATCCCATTAGGTCTTGACGCTATCTCAGTTAACTCAGGGCTTGTGGTCACAGTCTCCAACATAGTTGTTGACATACTCTTAATAGCCTGACCATAAGGTAAGGTCATCAGAGGCATCTTAAGGAATGGTACATCGTTCTTAATAGCAAGTTCAAGAAGACCTAAGACTTCTTCCTTATTATCTAAGTTTAAATTGAAGTCCTTATTGATGTTCTTATCCTGAAGTATTGTATCAAGACTGATACGCATGTTCTCTGCAAGAACCTGACGTAAGTTACCTTCAACTCCATCGTACTTTGCAAGAACCTTAGCTGGATCTTCACGTAGAACACCAATACGGTACATAACTTCCCTGACTCCAAGTTGAGCAGTCAAAGCAGCAAGTCCATTGGATATACCATCAACCTCAATAGGTCTCATTGAAGAATCAAAGGGCTTGTTACCAGACTCAACAGAGTCCATGTAGTTACCAAGCTCAATAGCTTCTTCGATTAGGTTAACAACTTCGTTAGGATGTTTGAATGCCTCGTCAAGGAATGCCTTAACCTGCGTATCATCAACCAGAATGTCACTGGTGGCGACTACTTCCTTCACACCTTTGATTCTGTTATCAACAGTATCCATCTTACGTAAGGCGTCAGTGGTTGAGTCAACATTATAGCCAGCCAACATAGCCTTAAGCTTACGACCCACAGCTGCAATAGCAATCAGCTTGTCGTCCTTATTAACTATACGCCTACGCATATTCTTATAGGTTTCTTCAGGTACAGAGTTAGTCTCTGCAAAGAAGTGAGAACCCATAGTGACAAGCATAGCCCACTCTGCAGCTGAATGACTTCCCGGAGTAACAGTGTAGATAGTTCCACTACCGTACATCTGTCTGGCCATCTTGTTGTTCTGCATGTTCATCTTCTGAGCACTGTAACCAATGCGAGAAGTTCCCTTCTGCAAGTAGTTAGTAAAGCTTATAGGATCATCCTTGAACTCAGCAATATCCTGCATCATCTGCAAGGCTCTTGTTGACTGCCTGTTGTACATCTTAAGACGCCACTGAGGATCACTGGACTTTATCTGGAACGTACGTAGCATGTCAAGTTCATCACTGAGACTGATGTACCGTGGTGAGTGCATGTCCGTTATCTCTTCAAGCTGAAGTACAATGTTGTCAGCTCTGTAGCCAGCGTTACGTGATGCGTAGTTGATAGTATCTGCAGCACCCTGACCTATGCCAAGCATCTCAGCCTCGTTGCCACTGACAATAATCATACCAGCTTCAAGTGGACCAGCCCATATATCAGACTCAAGGTCCTTAGGTGAGACAAGCCTAGCCTGTGCTGCAGCTTGGATACCACTAAGACCTAATAACATACCTGCCTTAAGTCGTACGTTGTTAACAACATGACGTACACTTGCAAGGTTGATACGGGCTTCTTCTTCTGCGACAAACTCACCACGCTTGACCTTAGCCTCGTAGTGATCTCCGGTATACTCCTTAGTCTTAGTTGCGTTCCTTGTAGTAGGTGTGGCATCCACAGTTACCTGAGGTCTTGCGACTACCTTAGGTTGTAACAAGTTAGATTCCATACGAGTCAGTAGTTCCATACCTGCAGTGGTAAGCTGGTAGTCTGTTCTAGTCATGCCATTTCTGGTTGTGACCTCAACACCTTGGTATATTCCGGGCTGAGCTATAGCATATGTCTGCTTAGCCATCACACCGACCTGCTCATAAGCTTCTTTGGTCAAAGCGTTGTCAGGGTTAAGGTGAGCATCTATAGTAGCCTCAGGGCCCTCTTTGGCCCTCTGCTCCATCTTCACCCACTCCTCAACAATAGTTCTGCCAAGTTGTCCGTTGGAGATAGGGGACTTAATGTCAGATTCATCTACACCAGTGAGATCAGATATCTCCTTGGAGTTCATGGATTTAACCATCTCTGGTGGAATGAGTGAGTCAGTTGCAGACTGTTGTGCAAGGTTACCTTCAACCATAGCCAAGTTAAGTATGTTCCAATCAGGACTAGCCTGAAGGGTAGACCCATCTTTGGCCAAACGTACAGCACCTAAGTGTCCAAGGAGTTCTGCAGAGTTAAGTGGCTTAGTCTTTTGCTTATCCACATAGTTCTGTGTATCCACTTCACCTTCAGCCAGTACCTTAGGTTGGCGCTTAAGCACACCTGACATACTGTTGATTGTATCTGTTCGGTCTTGTCCTTCTGTCATTGGGATAACCACTTGGTCAACCTGACCCAGACGTAACATACCATCCTTGATACTACCAGCTCGTTCACCAAACACAGAGACTAGGTCAGTGTATGACATACCCTGTGCAACAGTACTGTGTCTGTCTTGGAAGGTGTTCACAGCCTCCATCTGTTCTTGTCTGAGTTGAAGTGCTTGTGCCTCCTCGATAGTCTCAGATGGCCTCTCCTGCATGTTCTCCTGAGGTGCAAAGCCATACCCCTGCTCTGTCACACCTACAGGTTCAGCAGTTATAGTGGGGTCTGGGTTTGATAAGTGTCTACTTAAATCTAAGTCCTCACTTACAGCCTCCAGCATACCTTCCCTGCTAACCTGTGCACCGTTGTCGGATGCATAGTTAATACCTGACGTTACTTTACTCATTATTAATTACTCCTAATCCCACTCTTGGATCTGTTGGATTTCTTGCATAACTCTGTGCTTATAGGGGCCTACAAAAGGTATACTACCTATAGCACTCTTTTGGAACTTCTGACTGTCTCCGCTTACTGCTGAGTCAATCATACCAAAGATGCGTTCAATCACACCTGTGGCTGCTGCTTCACCTGCCATGTTATCCCATACAAATTCACCAGCCCCTGAGGAACTACTGTCGTACAATGGGAACAACATGTTACTACCTATCACACGCTCTGTGGTTCCTAATAAACCGGATGAGTATATAGCTCTCTGGATCTTCTGGTTGTCCGTAAGGTAAGGTGAAGTGTCACCGTACTTAAGTTCATCCTTGATACCCTGAGATATAAATGCAAGTGCAAGCATACTGCCAGCAGTTACAAATGTACCATACGTGAGTCCCTTAGTACTCTTACCTCGAACTTGATCCCATAACATTGGTAGCTGGTTAGCTGTGAATGTAGATGTGAAACCATTGAACTGAGTAAGGAGTGCAAAGCGAGGGTCACTATAGAATAGTGGTCTGTTCATTGCGTTAGGTAAAGGGATAGCTTGGTTGACAAAGTTAGCAGATCCGTTAAGGAACTCACGCTTATACCTTGCAGCCTCAGCTGGGGTCAGTGCTTCATTGTTCTTAAGCTTACGAGCAAGCGGTTGTATAACCCCTAAAGGGATGCCTAGCTCACGTAGCATATGCTTAGCTTCATCAACACCGACAGTATCAGTCTCACCTAAGTTCTGTTCAATCAAGTCTAGCTTGTCAATGAGGAAGTCGTTAAAGAACGACAGTCGCATCATACGGTGCATGTCTTGTTGATCGTGTAAGAAGTTAGCCTTGAAGAATGCATCAGTAACACCACGAGTCATCTCGTTAGTTTCCTGTACACCTGTGGTTGTTGCTGCACCAGTCTCTTGTGACTTAAAGCCAGACTGCTTCAGCATCTCCTTCATATTTGTATAGAACATAAACCGTGGATCCGAGTTACCCTCTGCCCTTACACCTGCAAGTCCCTTATCAAGGAATGTTTCAAGATCCTCACGAGGCTTTGCAACCCTTGCCGTTACAGCGAGGTTACGCATCCATGCACCGACAGCACTACCAAATAGGTAACCCTGTGTTGCTGAGTTCTTTACAAGTACATCCCGAGATACCCCTGAAGGTATCATAGCCATCTCTGGCATAGACGAGAACGCAGCGTTAGCCAGTCCCTGTAAGGTTGCCATAAGAGTAAGGTACTTCTGGCCCTGCTTGAGGGTCTCGTTCTCTATACGGTTATAGTTACCTGACTCAGCGTTAAGTATGTTACGTAGGTCATATGCAATCTCATGTAACAGTTTGTCAGCAGAAGCAGGGTCCATAGTTTGATGGAGTTCCTTCTTAACTTCAGTGAGCATACTATTCAGATACTTAGAGTCCTTACCTACAAACTTACGATGTGCTTGGAATCTTGCAGACTCACGAGAAGCATCACCCATGTTCTTGAAGATGTTCTGTTCTAAGAACTTATCAAACTCAGGTCTGTCAGAGATGTGCATCTGTCTAGCCTTCTGTGAGGAAGGTGACACACCACCCTTTGTGATATCAAATGCATCACCGAGTGTATTAACTTCTTCATCACTGACAATAGTATCAGCTATGACAGAGGCTTCTGCATGGGTCATGTTATATGAAGACATCAAGGTGTTGATGAAGGTCTGCTTGTTCTTGACAATGTATTCCTTACGGAAACCCTTATGACGATAAGCCCAGTTAGCAAGACGCTTGGTTGGTGCTTCATTATCATAGCCCTTAGCAACGTTGTTGTCAGCCAGTAATGTTTCACTCAACGTGTTGAACTCATCATTAAGCTTAAGCAATGCAGCCTTGTTAGCCTTAACTTCTGGGGAAGCCTTAGACCAATCCATAGGTTTCTTGTTAGTAGTTGCAGGTTCCAACACTTCCCTGAAGAACTTAGTGGTAAGTCCACTGACATAGTCAGCCCTACCTTTAGAACTCATACCGCCCGGTACATCAAAGGATGCTTCAATAGCCTCTTGCTCACGCAATAAGGTACTGTAACCAGCCATAGTCAGTTGTTGTTGTTGAACCATATTAGTCCCACCAAACACACGATGACGAGAGGAACCTAACATATCATAAACCTTAACAAGGGTCTTCGACTTACCACCAGCTTTGTACACTGCGTTGGCAAGGGAGCCTCGTAAGGCAACCATATGGTTCTTCATGTAAGCTTTGATATGTTCCAGTGAAGTACTCGGGGATACATGTTGTCCTGCAAGGTCATTGATATGAACATCTGGGGCCTTGTAACCATGTGAACCACTGGCATGGTTGTACCTTGCAATCTCGTCAAGAGACTGAACGTTACCATCAACGTCCTCCACTTCCTTACGTACATTAGAATGTATGTTATCAAACCTGTCATCCTTATCTGCCACGAAGTCACCAGCTGCTTTCCAGTCAAGGTTCTGACCTACAACACCCGGAGCTGAGAAGCCAGCACCCATAAGACTACCTGCCACTATAGCATTGGTCATACGGTTCTGGATCTCGTCATAGTCCCACTCTTTCTCTGAGCCTATTACAGCTGCAGTATACTCAGTGAGTTCCTGAATGGCTTCTGTGACACCCTCTTGACCACTGGACTGAGTAAGTCTTTTAACACTCTCTCGGAACAGGTGACCCTTCTGTAACTGGTTAGCACTGAAGGCTTTGGCATCATCAACATAAGTTAACAGTTGTTTCTTAGATACCTGTAGTAGCTTCTGAGAGGCAGCTGCTGTTGCAGCGTCACCAGTCAGGTGAGCGAACTCCTTCATTGCAATAGCACGAATAGCCTCATCTCTGCCTGCCTTGGTGATCATCATAGACGGACTTACAAGACCCTTGAGGCCTAGCTTATCCAAGTAAGACATTGCTGTTCCAGCCACGACAGCTACACCAATGTTCTTATCTTCTATCGGACCTTCCATAGTATCAAGGACCATACCTGAGTACATAGATATCGGTATAGACATAGATGTACCAGCGGTAATACCAGAGCCTGCAATACCAACTATTGTTGCACCCATGAATGGGGCAGAGGTACCAAGCATACCGAGCATACCGTCAGTGACTTCATCAAAGGAAGTCCAGTCAATCTCAGTAACATCCATCTGAACCGTAGGGTTCATGTCAATGTATCTTTGATTAGACTGAGCATCAGCAGCGAAAGCTGCCTCTACTTCTGTCATACCTAGGCGGTTAGTCATAGCCTGCCCAAAGGTGTTAAGTCCTTTGTATAGATTGGCAAAGCCATTGTCAAAGCCAGTGCCAAAGGGAGTCCTTGAACGTCCCTTATAGTCAGCACCTTTGATACGAGTCTTGATGCCCATGTATAAGTCAGGGTTAGCATCAAACTCAGCAGCATCAAATGCCATAAGCTTCTGAATGGGTAACCCACCATACTGATCTGTCTCAGCAGCATAGATAGCCTGACTGGCTTCTTCCCAGTCTGACAAGGGTGCATCCTTTGGTTTACTGATCTCAGCTGCAAGGCCCCAACGGGCACTGTCAACATCTGATCCTGTGGAGAACCTTGACAGGTCTACCACACCAGTACGTAACAATGTGTCAACAAAGGAGTGACCCTCTGCATTCACCAAGTCACCCAGAGGACGATCATGTTTACCCTTCTCTCCAGTCCTTACAACCCTGTTGAACCCATGCTTATCAGCAAGGCTCCAAATGTAAGCAGTGGCAGCATCGCCACCTAACTCACCAGCTTGGAACCCAGATTCCTTGAGGAACTTAGCTGTCTCTCTTGTGTCAATACCACGCAGTCGTACTGACTCTCCTGTTGCTGAATCCTTAATTGTGTCACCATCTAAGAAGGACCATGTGGTCCCTTCAATAGCTAATGGGTTTGCTTGGGGGCCTTGTGAAGCCTCTTCTCCGCCTGCGAGTGCATTACTTAAGTCTAACTCAAGACCCTCTCCCATAGTGTTCTCCTAGTATTTATTTATCTTTCTCTATTAACTTCTTATAGAACTCATTGACCTTCTTCAGGGCTATAGGGTTGTTTAATCCCATGTACTTCTGCTCGGAGACTTTATCCTTACTGTCTAACCAGACAGAGAATGCATTGGTGTTAGCCTTATTAGCCTGCCTTGTCCAGTACTTGATGTTCTCTGGATTCTGCATGACAACCTCTTGGAACACTGCACCAAGCTCTTTGATAGTCTTTTGCTTAGTGATCAAGTGTCTTGCTTTTGCAGGTGTTTCCAAATCATTACGTACAATGTGATCTATAATATCTCTGGTTATAGCAGTTGACTTCTTGTGTAGTCTCAGAGAGTCCACAGGTGGCATCTCAAATTCATCATCAATGTTCTCAACTCCAGCCTTAGACCACTTAGTTGCCTTACCATAAATGAAAGCAGGAATACCACCTTCACCTTTAAGGTCAGCCTTAAGCATATCCTCGTTAACCTTACCCACAAGATCAGAAACCATCTCAGTACCTTTGTACTTACCAGAAGCTACATCACGTATCTGTCTCTGAATAGTACCTTCAATTGCAGATCGGAACGCCAAGGTGTTGGTCTTGATACCAGCTTCGTTCATGTCTCTTGTGACCTGAAGGATAACATCTCTGGCTGCATTACCATCACCAAACAAATCATCAACTTGTTTATACTGGGCAGATGTGTACAATGCATCATCACCGATAGATTGAGATCTGATGTTTGCAAGGGTCTTGTTGGTTATATCCGTAGTGCTTGTCATCAGCTCTTTACTCATCTCTTCACGAGTCTTATGTCTACTAGAGTCATAAGTTAAGTAGTCAAGATCTTTAGCTGCATATGTCTTATCACTGCCCATCTCTTGGAAGTTACCATTAGGTGCTGCGTAACCCTCAATGACCTGATTGGTCCTTGGGTTAAACATCTTAACAGTCTTAGACATATCAAGTGCCTGACTCTTAAGCTTAGCCTTACGGGTATCAGAGTCAACAAGACCCTGTGCTTTCCAGCCGTCAGTGAGTATCTCACCAGCAGCCATACCGGAACCTGAAGCAGTGTAACCCATCATACGAGATCCAATATAGAAGGTCAGTGCATGTCTGATAGCAGGGTCATCCCACATCTCACCTAAGGATTCACCAGCTGCGGTGAACATCTTCTTGAATGAGAATCCATCAAAGAATCCACCAAAGAAACCTTCACCAGCTGCTTCAATATCGGTCTTCTCAGTGCCACGAAGTGCCCTGAACTGATCAGTTGTCATACCACTGGCCAGCTTAATAACATCTTGGGCCTGAGGGTCCTTAGCTATAGTTTCAGACTTAACCTTATCACCCATCTGCTTACGTATCAGACCAGCATCAACTAGATCCTGCTCTAGTCTGGCTTTCTCACCTAGTATACCACCTTGGTCAGGTAGATTACTGAATAGGTGGTTGCCAAGATCATTAACATAACCACCTGTTTGACCTAGCTTTAGCTGAGCTACCTCAGGGAAATCACCATACTCACTCATTACACGATCAATGATAAGTTGGTTCTGGGCTAATTTAGATTTAACCTCAGTTTCATAGTCTGTGATAGATTGTTGTGGATCTACACTGGCCAATGCAGCAAGTTCAGCCTCAGCCTCTGCAAGTAGTGCAGGGCTTGCACCAACCTCCTTCATCAGGTTAACCTTAGCCTGTGCTGTGCCTAGTGCCTTTGCAGCCTCTGTATCAAGTTCACCTTGTGTGGTAGCTAACTCATCTCGAGTAGTAACAGTTGAGGCTTTGAAGCCTTCAGGTTCATTAGCGTCTATCCACTCCTGCTGAAGCTCTGGGTTACCAAGTGTCTCTGAGTAGAGTAATGACTGTAAGCCTAGCGAACCGGCTCCCCCAGCAATCTTAGCCACTGGCTTAACATACTTACCAACGACCTTGTTGAGTTTATTCATCTTACGATCCCACTCGTAACCTTCAGGTACTGGTGCTTTATTTCCGTGGGAGTCTACATAAGTTTGAGTTGTATGCTGAGCTGCGTTAGTCAGACGACTAGGTGGCACCTGCTTAGGTGGTGGGTTTAACCTAGCACTCTCAGCTTTGGCTCGTTCTAGCGTTAAGTTACGTTTAGGTTGTGGGCGTCCAGTGCCACTATCTACCCTTGCACCTGCACGAGCCTCAGCTTGAGACTGTTCGTATGTAGGTACTCTTGCTCTCTCCGGTGGAACATTTGCTCTTTCCCGTGGAACATTCGACTCTGAATGAGCCTCCATAGGTGGACCATCATATAGATTACCACCTCCAAAAAGAAGCCCTAGTTGTTCAATTAATCCACTCATCACTTACCTCCTGTGATCTGCTTAAGAGCATCACCACTTTGATAGTTTGCACCACCCTTACCACCTGATGCAGTGTTACCAACTGTCTGGTTTGGGAGTCCTATTGGGTTTCCGTTACCGGACATAACTGGATTACCTGCAGAGTCTCTTAGGACATTAGCAGCTGGTGCTTGTGGTGCATAGTTAGGTCTTGTCATTGGACCAGTTGTTGGTCGTGTAAGGTCTACAAATGCTGGATCAAATGATGGTATAACAGTTCCCTGAGAACCACGAGTTGGTGGTGGTCCAGATGGAAAGTGTCCTTGTGAAACCTCACGAGGGTATAATCCATTAACAACCTGATCCGGTACACGAACTGTTGGGTCAATAGCTGGAGTCATGCCACCATTAAGTGCGGATAACTGCTCAAGCACTCGTTGGTCTGCGTTCATTGGCGCTGTGTACTCCACTGGAGTAGCCGCAGGTTCTCTGCCAGCCTGTGCAACTACCTTTGGTGGCTCAGGTGGTCTTGGGTCTAATCCAAACACAAGTGCCTTACGTTCCAGAGCTGCCTCGGGGGATACTTGTGGTATCCAAGATAAGCTCTCACCTTCCGGGGCTGTATCATATGGTGCTGTTTTAGCACTTGTGAAGTAATCTTTAACTTGTTTCTTTGTCATCTTTAATCTCCGGTCATTGCATCCCAGAAGGATGTGAGCATATCTTTGTGTTTCTTTGGTATTCTTTCTGTTACTTCTTTCTGAGGTTTACCACTTTGATCACCACCAAAGAGATTATTAATGAAGTCATTAACAGGAGAGAGAAACCCAGTATCAGCTTTCGGAGGAACCCCCTGTGACTGTTGTGGTACTTCTTGTACCTGCTTAGGTACTGCAGCCAGCTCTACACCATAAGACCTCATGGCAGTGGCTCTATCCTCGAACCTACTCACCAAGCCAGCATTCTCAACTGCAATCTTAGTGAACTCACCAGTCTTCCAGTTCTTCTTCAAGCCCTTAGCCTTGTAGTACTCTGGGTGATCTAGGTGTTCATCTGCAGCTTCAGCCCATTTACCTGCATTAGCTAGCGTGGTCCACTTCTGTGGCTGACCAGCCTTAGTTGAATTACCACCGTATACGATGTCTCCACGGTACGCTGCGTCTATAAGTGCCTGTTGTACTGATGGAGGGTAATCTCCATAGGAGCTGAAGGATCTCTTAGCTCTATCCTCATGTTCCACAATAGCGTCCAGAGGGCTACCACCAACAGTCTCACCAGTCTGCCCAACTCTGGTTGTTATCAAACCTGAACCATCTAAGTAAAGGTCACGGTCATAACCCTCCTTACCTACTATACCCTTGAGCTGATTCATATACTGTGGTGGAATATCCTTATAGTCTTCAAGGACTGCATCAATAGCTTGCTGCCCATGTAAAGACTCTTGATCGTTCTTAAGAGGTATGCCATTCTGTACTAATGTATTAACTGTAGAAAGGTTCCTCTCATTCATCTGAGGTACGTTACCTTTACCGAAGATAGTCTCCAGTGTATTAGCCATCATATTTGGCATATTATCTCCTTTATTTTCCTGAGTTAGCTGCCATAAGACCAGCACCTATAAGAACCAGAGGTGCAAACGGGCCTGCTGCAAGTGCTGCTGGGGCCACTGCTGTGGTAGTTCCTGCTGCTGCACCTGCCATTGAGGATACTGCAGGCATTGCTGTACCTAATCCACCAGCCAATGCTGAATGACCTGCAATCACCGGAGCAGAGGAGCCCATAAGTGACGCTTCCATGCCAACTTCACCAGCCATAGCCGCAGCTTGTGCTGCATTGGATGCCATCACCGACTGAGGCAGTAACCCCTGAGGGACTGCTGTTGCAGCTGCAGATGTAGATAGCTCTGATACTGGGATAACTTCAGGTGACGCTGGACTAAATGCATTCCAAGCTTCCTTAGCCTTATCAAAGCCCCAGTCTTTAATTGCACCTGCTTCGTCAGACTTCATGGCATGTTCCGCCATAGCTGGTCCAAACTTCTGCATCAGTCCGGGCTCTGTCTCCATAGCTACATTAGGGGTTTGATGCCCCTGAAGTTGAGGAGCCCCAACCTTCTTCTCCATCTGTGGAGCAAATGGGTTGAATCCAGCCATGACTACTTACCTCCAGTCTTATTAGTGGTCTGCTCTTTAGGTGCAACACCTGAGAATAAACCAATGCGTTGGGCAAGAGCTGTGTACTCAGAGTCTAAACCAGCCTGCTCTTGAGCCTGCTGTGCTTGCCCGATCATACCTAGTGTCTGTGCACCTTGACCTTGCATACCCATAGCTTGGTTCATATTGGCAGTCTGCATCTGCTGTGCTTGTTGGTCAATGCCAGCGAAGTTAGCCGCTAAGCCTTGTTCGATACCAGCTTGGTTGATACCCTGACGAGAACCACCAAGACCACCACGTTGTCCAGCTGCAGCCTGTGAAGTACCTAAGGCACCTTGGGCTTGCTGTAGTGCTGATGCACGTTGACCTGATAGATCTACTGGTTGATTAGCAATATCCATCATGTTGTTTGCAAGTGCTGTCTGGTTACCTGCTGCTGCAATCCCAGCTGCCTGTGCATCCTCACCCACTTGACTAAAGCCAGCAACCTGACCTAGCTTATCGTTCGTGTGCAGGTCCTTGGCTGATCCAAGCATCTCAGTGATCTGAGGCTTGTACTCTTTTGCGAAACCAGATGTAGTTGTCTGTGTACTTGGTCCACCACCACCGCAATGTGCAATATCTTCAACAGCATGATATGTAACTTCACCATGCTCCAGTACTGCACCAGTAGACATATCAAATGTCATACCATCATAAATCTTTATTAGTTCAGACATCAAAGGTCTCCTTTAAACTTAATCTCATTGTTGTGTAACGCTCTTTCCAACCAGCTCTCTCAAGTGGTTTAAGTAGACCCCTTCGGCCTGTGAACTCCAAGCAGTCAATCTGAGGGAACTTACTCATCTGTTCAGCGAACTCAGTGGTCCACTCCGTCATCTTATCATTGGTCTTTCCACCAAGGGTTATGATGTGAAGTGACACGAAGTTGTTGTACCGTATTAGTCTTGTAGTTCCAATCGCAACAAGCTCAGCATCATCAAAGACCTCCCATACATGGAAGTTCTGAGGGTCTGATATAGCTCCTTGGATTATCTGTTGTGTAGTCCACTCACCTGAACTATGCACTAGGGCAGAGTCGATGGGTGGCTTTAGTTCATTATACTTAGTCAGTATATCTTCACCCACTACTTGTGTGATCTCAATTGACATTGTTATTTAGTCCTCTATAGGTGTTTTAGGTATTCTACTTCTGCAAGGAGCGCAGCTTCGTGGTCAAAGTCTATGATGACATCAACAGGCACGGGTTCACTCCAAGTCCCTGAGGACTCCTCCCAGATCCAGCCAACCCCAGCCGAACCTGCAGTGGGCCTGAAGTCCACGTAGTCAGAAGCAGTAACGTGATCTTCCTTAGTGAACACACCTCCGATGGCCTCACCTGTCTCTGGGTTTATCTTTAAGTAATGCATATTACGCTCCAAATGAAATGATTAAGAAGCCATCGCCACCGGCACTTGCTGGTATTGTAATTGAAGTTTGGTTACCAGATCCTTGATATGCACCCCCGTTAGCCCCGGGAGAACCACAACCAAAACCCACTGGGTCACTCCAATTACTATTACCACGCCACCTCCAGTAATCCTCTCGGCTATCTGAGTAGGTGATACCTGTTGTTGTGGCTTGCCCAAATGGCCAGTCAGTTAGTGTAGATCCGGGACCTAAACCAGCCTGACCCCCACTCTTACCCCATGACATGTTCGTTTGGTTACCACGAACTAATCCACTACTGGTTGACTGACCGTGGTAAGAGAAGCCAATAGAGTAGCCTGTGGATACAGTGCCACCAGACGCACCTGCAACTGTAACATTTGAAGTGGGGTATGTGTTGACGGCATGATAACTGACGCCACCGCCACCTAGTGCCAGTGATGTTGTGAATGGGCCGCTGGAACTGGGGCCAGATTTAACAGTAGTGCTTCCACCTGCAGCCCCTGAGACACCAGCTCCGCAAGATATCTGCAGATGTGTGTGACCTGCGGGTATTGCGATAGGTAGGTTCCAGCAAGCTGCACCACCACCACCTGCAGTGGCAAAACCTTGCTGCCGCTCAACTGCAGCTACATACATGCTTGGTCGTCCACCACCTGCAGCACTACCTGTGATAACCATCTCGGTAGCTAAATACGGCACTGCAATAACAACTGTAGTTCCTACGTGGAACCTGTGTGTTCTGTTCAATGCTGAGCCAGCTATCGTAAGGTTATTCCCCTCAACTTCCAATGCGTTGTTATTCAGTATCAGCTTATCTGCAGTAACTGTACCTGCATCGATCTGCCCACCGTTTATGTAGGTAGTACCAGCCGAGTAGATGTTACTTGTGATTGCGAGTCCAGTACCAGATGGGTCTGCACCTATTGTAGTCGCATTGACACCAGTTGCACCAACGAGATTCACTTGAGCCACGTTGATAGACCCTGCAGTTATCTGACCACCTTCGATGGTGGTAGTACCTGCTGTGTATATGTTGTCAGTAATAACCTTATTAGTCACAGCATCTGCGTTCATAAGGGAAATAATAGAGGGTGTATTACTATCTATGAGTTCAAATCTAGGGTCAGTAAACCAAGCTTGGTTACCATCAGTTGCAGAATAATAGAGATACGCTCTTTGCTGCTGTACGGTAGCTGTTGTCTTATTCTTGAAGTCACTGCCTGATAGTACCTTAACGCCTGTGTCTGGGTCATAAACACCAGATACACCTGTACCGCTGCTGCTGTAACCAGACCCATTTATGATACCAACAACAAGGTACCACTTATTAGCTGATGGTAGATCACCGTTAAAATGATACGGGTTTGTGTTAGACGTACCGCTCATGTTGTTAGTGCTTCCTCCATAACAACCTAAGTAACTAGAGCCATCAGTGGCATGGCTGCGCTTAATCCAAACAGACTGCCTGTACGACTTAGTGTGGTCTATCGGTATAGTGCTGCTGTTCCAGCCACCGTCAGCGCCGCCGCTTATTGAATTACCTTGCCATAGTGGTTTTGTCTCACCTTTTGGCCCTAGTCCAAGAATTATACTGTTCTCTGCAGTGGAGCCATTTTGGCTAAAACCTGTTTGACTACCTGAACTACCTACAACCCAAGATTCTGAGTCTAGTAGGTTACCGAATAGTCTGGCGTCAGAGGGTTGTCCTGTTACGTCTGTACCCCAAGTGGCACCTACTGTAGCGTTGTCAGCTGGCATGGCACTGTTATCATCAGTAACCGTTGACCAATTAGCTGTCTTGGCGGCTGCTTCATTCGCAGCTGTCGTTGCAGCGCCTAAGTAACCGGGTGTTACCGCCCCAGTACCTACGATCACTAACTTACTGGCAGTAATAGCGCCAGCATCTATCTCATCGGCAGTTATAGTGTTTGCCGCTATCTGAGCAGCAGCAATAGAACCATCAACAATGAGGTTACCATCTATGAATGAAGCTGGGGCTACCCAACCATCCACACCAGACACCCTTGCGTACCTTCCAGATAACTTACCGTTACTGTACGTTATCACTACAGTTGTACCATAGCCAAACTCTTTCTGGCTAGAGTAGGTTCTACCTGTAAATGCAGATACCGCAGCTACAGCATGTGTGATCCATGTAGAGTCACCTAGTGTGGGCTTGGTAGTGCCGAGTTGATCTCCGGTTACAAAGGGTATGCCACCGTCTTTAGCCTGAACAGGCATAAGCTGCCAAGCAGACGGGGTGCCACCTGCGATGGTGTACCTCTCGGCTATCCAATACGCAGTGTTAGGTACAGCACCAGACGCTAAGGTCCAAGTTACCCCTGATCCCGGAGTAGTTGGATCTCCCATCTCAGAGAGAAGACCCGGGTTTGTTGAGTAGTACCTTACGAATGAAGGTGTGTCACCGTCACTCACATCGTATATTGTTAAAGCAGACTTAGCTGTTCTAGTCATGATTACTCCTAGTTTTCAGTTACCGTAACTTCACAGGAGAACTGAGTTGAACTGTTGTCAGAGATATCCTCTGGACCTATGATTAGTGTTGCAGCACCAAGACCATCTGCAGTCACACCTGTGGCAGATACATTACGTGTACCTGATGTGACAAATACGTCAGCTGAGGTACCGCCTGCGTCTACACGTTGCCAGTTAAAGTTAACTGAACGCTGACCTGCAGTACTCCCTACGTGTGTCACCGCAGACCCATCTACCTGATCCCATATCTCACATGTGATTGTCTTAGCTGAACCTGAGTTGTTCTTGAACAGCGTACCGTCAGATGAGTTAATGGCTACAAACAATGAGCTTGCTCCACGTACACCATCACGTATTCGCACAAGGGACACTGAGTCAGATCCATCATTTACCCCACTAACCCTAACAGTCATTGTGTTACTTGACCCGAAGTTAGCTGGAGTGATTACGATATTATCGTTAGCACCAAGACCATCAATGTCGATGGAGCTGGCATATCCTGCACCTGATCCTACCGCTAAGGTAGTGTAAGTGCCACCATCAATACTCTTCTGAGCGGTAAGAGCACCTGTAGCACCTTGAGTAGCCATTGTAAGTGTGATGTTGTTCTGACCTGCAGGACTCAACACCGCAAACTCATCATACTGGAAATGCTGCTTGTTAGCAGTCATCTGTACAATCTGACCACCTGCACCTGCAATCTGCTTACTTAAGCTGATAACCAGTGTGACACTCTTCAAGGAACTTGATGTGTCATTTACGGTGATAGGGACTGTCAGTGTGGTACCTAAGTTACTTGTCCCTGTTGGGGCTGCAGTGAGGGTTATCGCACCTGTGCTGGCGTTAATATTAGTAGCCCAAGTGGCTGCAGTTGAAGTGATTGTACCTATAGAGAACTTATTAGCATCAGCTCCAGCTGTGGTCACAGTAGTGCTCTTAAAGACTCCTGCTGTAGTTCCAAGGAACATAGATACTAATGTTGTGAATACTGCAAGCTCTGCTGAGACAATAGTTCCGTCAGTGCCTGCTGCAAATGTGTGGTTTTCGTTAGTTAAGAATGCAGCAATTGGACTACCACCGTCCGCTATGTCTGCTATTGTTATTGCACCTACTGCTATGCGACTCATATTATATTCCCCTAGTCAGGTATATTTGCAACGGATACTCGTATGGTTTCAACCATCCCGATATCATCTGCACTTAAAGTTATTTGTCTGAAGTTTATAGACACAGTTGTATCAGATGAATCAGCCCTATGGTAAGGACCTCTGCTCTGACAAGTTACTGCGACTGTATCTGTATATATGTTACCTAAACCGTCTGAGGCTATGTTGCCGTAAGCATCCACACATAATGTGTCACTACCTACGGACCAGTTATAGTCATAGGTGTCGTGTTGGTTGTTATCCTGAAGTGTACCACCAATGTCCACGTTAGCCTTTAGTACTGTTGTACCTGTGTCATTACGGAATACAGTTCCATTGTTGGAGTATATATTAACTGCAACTGCACCGGATCCATCAACACCTGAAGTTAGTGTCCACTCGTAGTCTGTGGGATCTGTTGATCCTATATCTGAGGAGCCCCACCAGAAACCACGCCAAGCTTTCTGCTCCCCTGAGGGATCAAATGGAAGCTCTGAGAAGTTTGTGACATCTGTCTGGTTAGGCACTGTACCGTTGCCGGTTACATTGATTACAAGTGTTGCATACCGTATGTGCAGCTGCTTACTTGCCAGAACCCACTCACCACTATTAAAGATATAGAGGTTGTTAGTGGAACCATCATAGTAGGTGTCGTTATCCACATAGGTGCCACCGTCAGCCACTGGGGTAGTTGTACCTCCATAGCTGCTGGAGCCACTACCGGTACCTCGCTCAAGAGCCTTCAGCCTTCGCTGTAGTTCTGTTTCGCTAATCTTAGCCATTGGGTCACCTCTTGCTTGGAGCTTTTAAGCTGAATTGTAATGTTGTCAGCTTTGGATTAGTAACACCATCCATTGTCACCCTAAGGTTCAGGTACCTACCGGAGTCACGTACATCAAGCTTATAAGTTAAAGCTGGGTCATACACCTTGTCTTTCAGGTTGAACTTAGTGTTAAGTGCGGAGGTTGTCAACGGACCACCAGAGCTCACTATGGAGATCTTAAAGGATCCCTCTGATTCTGGGAAGATCTGATTGATGTCCTTGTACTTATCATTTGCACCTAGGGCATCGTCAGTTCTTGTGAACCAGCCGCCACTCTCCAGTGTGGTGTTTGACAGCTGTTTAATAGTAGAGCTGTCAGCAGCAGCATAGATAGCTAGCTGACCGTCAATCTCTGTCTCGTACAAGTCAGTGACGTCAGGTAGTGATCGTATATGTACTGATTGATTCAGGTAGTTGTAGACAAAAGCCTTATTACAGCCAGCACCAGTAGTGCCAGTCTCCCTGAAGCAAAACCAGACTTCTTTGTCTCGGGTCTGTTGAAAGGTGAATGACCTGTCCTTGTCCGAACCCTTAACAAGGTCAAACATAGTATCTTGGAATATACCTTTGGCGATGTCTTGTCGTTGAGACTGACCATCATGTAAGTACACACCATAGTTCCCTATGACTAGGTGCTGTGAGTCACCTATGTTTGCAAAGCATCGTGTAGAGTACAGCCCATCGTCCTCGAAGATAGAGTCAAAGCCCAGTACGAAACTGTCACCAGTCTCATAGACCCTGACAACTGCATCAGTCTTGTATGCAATAAAGAACTCACCTAACTGTCCACCATCTAAGATACGACCTGAGGTTTGTGTCAGGAATGCATCACCAGCTGTATTAGTTGTGGTTGCCTGCCATGAGGCACCCGATAGTGAGTCTAGTGTTGTGATGTGGGAGGACCATGCAAGGTCCACTGGGTAAGCTGAATCATCACCTGTGTTTGTTGTACCCTTGTCATCAAAGAAGCTCATAGCTATAAGCCTATTCTTGAATGGACGTAGGATTCGTGCAAACTGTGTACCAGCCATTGCAAGCCAGCCCGGAAGTACCGCAAGGTTACCTGCAGTAGTTGAACCAGCTGTGATGTACGTTGGCATACCTGTGCCCGGATTACAGATAAGAAGCCCGTTGAACACAAAGAGTTGTGGTGGGTACTTGTCATCTATCAGGAAAGGATGGGAGGCATCTGTGATCTCCACAGTAACCTGAGTACCTGTGTTGTATACAAACACCCTACCTTTATCAGCTACATCACTGACATGCTCACTCTTGATGATGTAAGCTATGTTGAGGTGTTGGGATCCCGCAGGGGTCCATTGTGTGATTGCCACAGGCTTACTTGAGCTGTAGTTCGAGTGTACTGCGAAGGAACTCTCAAAGGAGTTAACCCCCTGAACTGACCCATCTTTCACTCGGATGTTGAGGCAGTCACTCCAAGCCCCTTGGGGTAGAGCATGTGCTGGTACATCTGTGATGAGACCCACAGATGAGAAGTCAATCTCTGGGGTTATTTGAAATGGCATAGTGCCTCCTGTTATTTTCTTGCTACAATTGATTGCCCAAAGTACATACCTACCACTGCCATGATTGCGTGAGGTAGCCATTCGGGTGTTACCATACCTTCTAAGGTACGCCATTCAGTCACTGTATTAGTGAAGTCGAAGAACAGCAGCTTAAAGCCACTTGTAACTTCCACAGGTACCACTGTAGGTAGGTCTAGTACAGGAGCCAGTAGTATGAAACCTGCCATAGCCATGAAGGATACAACTAGGAATCTACGGATCCATTGTGCGTTAGGGTTCTGGTGTGCACGAGCAGCATCCACACTGCCCTGAGAGGCCGAGAATTGGCTCATGAGGGACTTCTGTTGGTCAGCCTTATCAGCTTGTGCCTGTGACATCATCTTCATCACAGCGCCACCTACGACGCTTAGGATCATTGTGATCATTTCCATCGGTAATCCAAACATAATTAACCTCCAATCTTCTTGCAGTACCTACATGTCTTAGAGCCTGTGACTACGTCATACGAACTGCATATAGTGCACATCAGTGACTCCTCATCATGAAGGCCACTCCAGCTACTAGTGCAGCTATCATTACTCGGGTGAACCACTCATTGGTTCCACTTGACTTAGATACTACTGCGAGTTTAACCGCATGGTCATCTAGGGCTTCACTGTGTTTGTTTAAACGGTTATCTTGGGTGTTGTTGTGGAGGAGTAGACCATCAATCTTTGTGTCTATCTCCACAAGCTTGATCATAGCGTCAGCTAGTTTATCTATTTTAGCTTCCAGTCTGTCGAATCTAGCTGAGGACTCCATCTGTGTGCTCCTTTAATTAGCT
>Ga0308023_1000161_pt1 | contig 20972 bp, 22 predicted proteins | sample Neamet418_FD_201294 | JGI IMG/M metagenome (GOLD analysis project Ga0308023, IMG submission 201294) | Marine microbial communities from water near the shore, Antarctic Ocean - #418 | ecosystem: Environmental > Aquatic > Marine > Unclassified | place: Southern Ocean | collected 2014-10-03
AAGAATATGAGGCATCGTTTGAGACAGCAGGTAATAGAATCTATTATCCGTTTGATATGCAAGAGAATGTGAAAGCGTTCGTAGACGAAGTGCCTAACAACATCATGTTATTCAACGATATGAATGTGAATCCCATGGCTGGTTGTATTGCTGTTAAAACAAAAGAAGGGTTACATATTATTGATGAGATACAGTTATTCAACAGTAATACAGATGAGTTAGCACAAGAAGTTCGCAATAGATATGGACCTAGAAATGTAACAGCGTTCCCAGATCCAGCAGGTGTGGCAAGAAAAACATCAGCAGGTGGCAGAACAGATCACACTATATTGTTGCAATATGGGTTTGATGTTAAAGTTAGAAGAAAGCACCCAGCAGTGAAAGACAGAATTAATGCTGTTAACCGCATGCTACAGGACGCAGCAGGTAACAGAAGATTGTTTATAGACCCTAAATGCAAGAATTTGATTGATTGTCTTACTAAACAACAGTACAAAGAGAAGTCCCAAATACCAGATAAAGATAGTGGTTACGATCACATGAACGATGCTCTTGGATATGGTGTTGAATACTTGTTCCCAGTAACTAAGCAAGCCCCTGAACACAAAGGACCGTTTGGTTCTATAGAGCCTAAATTGTACGGACATTTCTAGACTAGACTAAATAGTCTAGTGTCCATGCAAGGCACTGAGTAATAACCTATAGGAATATATATTAACATGAATTTAACAGATTTATTAAAAACACATTCAGCATATGAGGCAAATAAAGCCCAGGCTGATTACTTGTATCGTAGTTACGTCGGCGGTCCTCAATACCGAGCCGGCAGTTACCTTACACAATACATCGGAGAGAATGAGATCCCTAACGCGTACGCAAAGCGATTATCATCTACTCCACTAGACAACCATGTCGCCACCACTATTGACATCTATCGTTCGTTCATCTTTAAGAATGAACCTATTAGAGAGTTAGGTGGCATGGACAATAATCCGCTTGTAAAAGATTGGATGAAAGACACTGACCAAGAAGGACAATCACTCACTTCGTTCATTAAAACAGCGAATGATCTAGCAATGGTGCTAGGTAATGTTTGGATTCTTGTTGATAAACCATCATATAAAGTGAACACCCAAGCAGAAGAAGAAGCATTGGGCATTCGCGGATACGCCTGTGTATACACACCACAGAATGTATTAGATTGGTCTTATAGTCGTAATATTAATGGTGCAATGGAGTTGAATCACATCTCATTGGTTGAATCAGAATCTGCTAACCACATCACAATCACACATTGGTACAAAGATACTGTTGTTAAGTGTATTGTGTCCAAGAATGATGAAGGTGAAGCCGACACTATTCAGGAAGAAGCAGTATATGACAACCCACTAGGATACATTCCTCTTGTTAACCATATGCCGTTGAAGTCGCAAGTTAAAGGTATTGGTCATTCTATTGTTGCAGATATTGCAGACAGTCAGAAATACATCTATAACCTATTATCTGAATTAGAGCAATCTATTCGCATATCGTCACATCCTACATTGGTAAAGACAACTAGTACAAGCGCAAACGCTGGTGCTGGATCTGTTATCAATATTGATGAGATGAGTGAACCTGGCTTAAACCCTTACCTGCTACAGCCTACGGCTTCTGGCATAGATGGGATGCTTGCAACGATAGAGAACACTGTAGAAAGTATTCAGCGTATGGCACACACTTCAAGTGTTTCTGCTACTAAATCAACAACGCAATCCGGAGTTAGTTTACAGGTAGAACGCGAATTATTGTTTGCAAAGTTATCTGATATCGCCGACACAGTACAGGAAACAGAATTAAAGTTATGGAAGATATGGTTTGATTGGCAGTCATTAACAATGCCAACTGACTTCGTAATTGATTATAATGATAAATTTGATGTTCGCGACACTGCCGTTGATCTAGCACAATACAAGGAAGCATTGGCATTAAACGACGACCCTGTCTTTCAGAAAATGATTAAAGACAGAATTGCACAGATATTTAATGATAAATAACTAAAATGGTTGTGATTAGAATACTTCTGGTCATAACACCCCCAACTAGAAAAGGATTAAAACAGATATGACTGAAATCATAGGAACACCTACTGAAAACTCAACCACTGGAGTTGATACACAGGAAAATACTAATATCCAGGAAGCAGAAGTAGCGAAGACGTTCACTCAAGAACAGATGAACGAAATAATCGCTAAGAGAGTTGCTAAAGTAAAGTCAACTTACGACAATATTGACCCAGTTGAATATAAACAATTGCAAGCACTTCAATCACAAGTTGAAGATGAAGGCATGATGAAACGAAATCAATATGAAGACTTAATGACGAAGCATAAAACCAAATCGGACGATCAGATCAGTTCATTGCGTAGTGAACTAGAATCTATCAAAATTGATGGTGCTTTAATTGACGCAGCCTCACGATTGAAATCAATTGCCCCTGAACAAACAGCCAAGTTGCTGCGAGAACAGGTTAAATTGGACACAGATGGTAAAGTAGTTATTATGGATGGTAAAGAAGTCCGTTATAACGATGATGCTGAACCAATGACTGTAAATCAGTTAGTAGAGGATTTTCTTACTACTAACACATACTTTAAGGCAGCCGGACCAAGTGGGACTGATTCAGTCAGCAACACTACGGTTCAAGACAACGCTAAAGTTGATCTCGCTAGCCTGGATATGAACAATGCTGACCATCGCGCAATCTACAAAAAGTGGAAGAGCGAAGGTAAAGTATAAGTTCACAATAAGGATTATATAATATGTCTACAAATACCGCATGGGACTTAAATGCCCTAATGGTTCCAACCAAAGCCGCAGCAATTTTTGCCGCACAAGAAAATTCATTATTCATGAATGGATTAATCTTACCTAACCTAGTAATTCCAGCAGGGTCTTTCTCTGCACAAGTACCTGTATTTGGTGCTGGTTCTGCTCAAACAATCACAGAAGCAGACCATACAACTGGCAACAATGCTGGTGATTTGATAGTAGTTCCTACAACTGCTACTAAAGTAAATATCAACCTTGAACTATTTGGTTCACGCGATATTATCCGTGATCTTGGTCATGTTGATACTGCTGACTTAGGTCGCGTATTAGGTCAGAGCGTTGCATCTGCATATGACTCTTCTGTTGTTGCAACTATGAACACTGCTACTGGAACTGCTGCCGTCACTGCTGGTGAAGAAATTGAAGCAATGTTTGACGCTGCCGCTGCTATTCGTGGTGCTGGTGAGATGGGACAGTTATTCGCTGTTGTATCTACAACTGCTGCTGCTGAATTGCTAAAGCAAATCGCCGGTGCTGCATTTGCTGGTGGTGATTACCAGACTTCTGCTCTAGTTAACGGTTTCGTTGGCAAGATCGCAGGCATCACAGTATTCCAATCATCACACATGACTGGAAAGGGTGTTGTATTTGGTCAGGACGCAATGCGCACTGTATCACAAGATGGTATGAAAGTTGAAATGCAACGCCGTGCCGAAGCAGTAGGAACAGATGTTGTTGCTTCTTACGCTGGTGGTTCTGGTCTTATTGATCAGTCACGCGCAGTTAAGTTGGTTGCTGCATAAACTAGCACATTAGGGGATCACTAAGATCCCCTTTATTGGAGATTACAATGGCATTTGCTACAAACGATGATTTAACAACCTATGTTCAAGATATATTTGATCATGGCATTGAAGATTTTAGTGATGAATTGGCGCTGGCTGAAACCGATGTAACTAATCAGATTAAGATTAGATACTGGAATAAAGTTAACGACAAGTCCACATTTGATGCTACACGATTGGTATCTGGACAATGGAAACCTGCTACTGTATTTCGTGCATTGAGCGCATACATACTCCCGAAGATGTCTACCTTTAGATTGGATGACTCTTTTACGGAACAGATGTCGCACTACAAGACACAATATGCAGAAGAGATTAACACACAATTTGAATTGGGTGTTGAATATGATAGTGACAATTCAGGGACTATAGAGTCTACTGAAAGCCTCACGTTCAGTCAAACAAGGTTATACCGATAATGAGTAAAAGGGAATTAATAGTAAAACGATTCTATGACGTTGTCAAAGCACAACGTACAGTAAGATTCAAAACAGTGGCAAGAGATCCTATTATACAGGAACAATTGGCACGTACTGGGTTCCCTGCTGCTTATATAGAATCTACCAATGAAGAACGAATCAATTTGACAAACACGTTACGTGAAGCAAACCTTGACATAGAGATAGTTATTTCTGTTAATGGCAAGGAAAGAGACACACAGCGCAATGTCGCAATTGAATCAATTGAAGATTCTATATATAACGACGAAACGTTAAACAATTTAGTGAAGAGCATTGAATTAACCAATATAGAAACAATTACAGTGGGTGAAGCCTCTCCTTATGCAACCATCAAGGTTACATTTGGTGTTACTTACTGTTACACAATAAGTTAGGAGATAACTACATGGCTTGTATATCAGGAAAAAGCGGAGTAATTAAGGCAGGTGGTTCAGCCATCGCACAATTAACTTCATACACAATTACAGAAAACGCAGACACTTCGGAATGTTCTCATTTTGATAGTGCTGGCTACCGTACATATGTTACTACATTCAAATCTTGGGACGGCTCTGCTGACCTAGTTTGGGATCGTCAAGACGGAACGTTGGTAGTAGGAAACACTTATACTCTTGAAGTATATCCAGAAGGTGATGACACTGCAACTGATTGGAAGATCAGTGGTGACGTTATCGTTACTTCTTTTGAAATTTCAGGTGAAACTGAGTCTCACGTTACTGCATCAGTATCCTTACAAGGAACTGGCGTACTAGCACGAGCAGCAGAAGTATAAGACTTATGCCCAATCAAAGCAAACAAACTATGAAAAGTTTACACGCCGAGATTGGGCGTGATTTTGACAAATACGCGGATAAACTCTTTGGGAATATCCGCTCTTTAACCCCAATTGACTCAGGTCGTGCTGGACGCGGATGGGTTAATAAATACAATGGTCAAGTAGGACAAAACGGTGGTGACACTACATTTGTGCTATTTGCAAACAAAGTCCCGTATGTAGATATACTGGAAAAAGGCAGCAGCCGACAAGCACCCGCAGGCATGATTAGCCCTGCACTAAAACGAACAAGGAAAGCAAGATGAGCGTTATTAATTCAGCAACAAAGCACTTCAAAGAAGCATTATCACATGACATGAGATCAGTAGAGGTACCTGAATGGGAAACTACATTATTCTTCAAGTCGGTTAGCAATTTCGCAGATGAGCAGAAAGTTGTTCAACTCCACTCAGACGGTAAACTAGTAGAAGCATTAGTTGAATCACTTATATCAAAAGCACGAGATGCAGATGGTAAACGAGTATTCAAGGGTGCAGACAAGACAACACTTATGCACGAAGTTGATCCTACTATTATTATGCGTATCGTAACAGAAATGAATGGAGAGCAGGTTAGCGAAGACGACTTGGGAAAATAATAGAAGATAAAGAGATCTTCTTTATCTTCCAGATCGCCGAGCAAATGCACACCAGTGTTGAATGGGTAATGAATAATGTGAGTTCCATAGAACTCCGTACTTGGGGTTCTTACCATAAAAAGAAGTCCGAATTAGCCAAAAGGAACAAGTAACATGGCAGATTATGATATTATCATTAAAGCCCAGGATAAAACTGGCAAGACACTTGGAAATGTAAACAAGCGTCTTAATCAAATAGAGAAATCAACAGGAGGTGTCACAAAGGCTTTAGGTCTTGCCGGCACCGCTTTGGCTGCTCTTGGCGCTGGTCGTATGTTAACAAGTGTTGTTAATCAGTATCGTGCCTTTGAAAAATACTCAACAGTATTAACTACCTATCTAGGATCTGCTAAAAAAGCAAACTCAGAGATGGCTAGATTAACTGATCTATCTAAGAAACTACCACAAAATCTAAATGACTTGACAGAAGCATTCGTGCTATTTCAGTCTCGTGGATTAGATACATCAACAAAAGGTTTAACCGCTTTCGCCAACATTGCTGCTGCTAACAGTAAGACAATGACACAATTGGGTGAGGCAGTTGCAGACGCATTAACTGGTGAATTTGAACGACTAAAAGAGTTCGGAATAAAGGTCAGTAAAGAAAACGATCAGTTCGTAGCCGACATCGGTAACGGACAATCTATTATCGCTAAATCGTCAGCAGATCTTGTTAGAAAACTACAAGCATTAGGTGAAGAAGGTGGAAAGTTTGGCGATGCTGCTAACATCCACATGAAGACCTTAGATCAATCATTCAGTAATCTAGATGGTGCAGTATATGCCACACAGATTGCAATTGGCGAAGGTCTAAAACCAGAATTAAAAGCCGCTGTTGATTTGATGACAGCGTGGATTGAAAAGAACAAAGAAATGGCTAAAGATCTAGGCGTAGGCTTAGGTGAGGCTGTTCGTGGCGCTGCTGCTGGCATAAAGATATTAGCAGACAATATAGACTTGATTCGTAATGCTGCAATCGCACTCATTGCAGTGAGATTTGCTGGTTCATTCACAAACTTAGTAACTAGAATGTCATCTGCAACCAAAGCGTCCCAGTCATTGGGTGGTATGCTTAGAACAATGGGTAAAGTATTAGTAAACCTTACTGTTGGACCTTTATTGAAGTTTGCAAGAATGTTAGGTATGGGCGGACCAGTAGGCATTGCAATTATGGCAGTGTTAGGTTTGTTTGAACTATTCAAAGGCGACATGTTCACCATTGGCAAAACTTCCACTAATATGGGTCGTCTTGTAAATGGTTCTTGGCAGTTGATCAAAGAAGGATTCAATGATATGGTGACATATCTAGGTGGTGCTTGGAACAGTTTCGCAAGTTTCTTCTCAGATGTGTGGAACGACCAAGACAGTACAGCAATGAAAGTATTCACATCAATCACTGGTGCGTTTAAGAAATTCATTAACTTCCAGATAAACAACTGGATTGCATTAGGTCAGACTGTTGTTGCGATCTTTAAGAATTTCCCTAGATGGTTTGCACAATCAATGAAGGCGATGTTACAAATCGCAACTGATTTCGGTAATGCTATTGTTGAGAAATTCACTAATATAGGTACAGCAATAAAGCAAGCAATGTCTGGTGATTTCACAGATGCATGGGATACTCTTGGTAAAGAAAGCGCATTCTCTTTCGCAGATAGTTGGAAGAACGCATTCGCTGGCAATAAAGATCTACTAGATGGTGTTAATTATGATGAAATCTACAGTGTTGACAGAATAGGTCAGGCATCTGAGTTTGCAATAACACAGGCAGAAAAACTTGTCAGAACACTTAATCTTGCAGCAGTTGGCGGTCCAGCAAAACTAGGACATCCAGGTGCATTAGGACCAGTTGCAGAAACAGCAGCAGATCCAACAGCAAATAAAGCAGCCGAAGCAGCCGAAGCAGCATCTAAGGCAGCGAAGGAAGCAACAAAGCAAAACATAGCATATGCAGATGCTTTATATAAAAAGCAGTTTGCAATGAAAAACGCACTTAGACAAACAGAAGCAGGTGAGTTGAAGACAGCAGCAGATTATGCAGATGCGTTACTTAAAAAGCAATGGGCATTGAAGAAGTCAATCAACAGATCAGAAATAAAAGCAGCCAAGAAATTGGCAAATGCTAAAATTGATGAAACACATAGATGGTTATCGTATAGTAATGCTGTTCAAAAGCAAGTTCAAGCAACTGCTAATAGTAATGCTAATAAGATCAAGGCAGCGTGGGAAGATATGTCACAAGGCATGGCTCAAAGCATGGCAGAAGGTGTTATGTCAGGAAAGAGTGTATTTAGTACATTCGGTGACTACCTTAAAAACTGGGCTAACAAGATGCTAACAGATGTCATTGAAAAGCACCTTATGAAGCCAATGGTTGACCAGATGGGTAAATGGATGGGTGAAATATTCAGCGGTCCAGAAGCAACTGGTGGTGCAAACAATCTTGCAGGCACTATGAACTCGTTAATCGGTGGATTAGGTAACAGCCTTACTGGATTATTTAACAATATGTCTAGTGGTATGGGTGGATTATTCAGTGGATTAGGCAACACTCTAAGTGGTCTTATGGGCAGTATCGGCGGCATGTTTGGCGGCGGCGGTGGCGGTGGATTATTTGATATGATCGGTGGCTTATTCGGTGGTGGTGGTGGACTAGGTAGTCTATTCGGTGGTTTCTTCGCGGATGGTGGTTATCTACCAGCAGGAAAGGTAGGTATTGCTGGTGAAGCAGGCGCTGAGTTAATTAGTGGTCCAGCAAGAATCACAAGTCATGAAGATAGTGTTGGCTCAGGTGGCGGTGCTCCAGTAGTCATAAATATCAATGCAATAGACACACAATCGGGAACACAGTTCCTGCTAGATAACAAACGCGAGATTGAAGGCATTATACATAATGCATACAACAAGCGCGGTAAGCAAGGAATATATAATTAATGAAAGCAATATTTACATATCCAAATAACGCAGGAACCTCTTACATAGATCCACTCTATGTAGGAGATGATACTGTTGGATTTCAAAAACGAATAAAAGACCTGAAAGATGGCAACTATAAAGCATGGGATGGAACTGCACCAACTGATACAGTCAGTGAATTGATGAGCAACATCTCAAAGTTCAGTGAGAACTACTATGATAACACTAGCACAGGATATCCCTGGAAGGTTGGTGATGTTAATATCACAATAAATGACATGTATACGTATCCATTGTTGACAGGTAGTGTTACTACACAGCAACACAATGACATCACGGCAACCGTGATATGGAGCGATATACTCGGACACTTCTACGCAGCGAATCATGGACTAACTCAGGGACAGATAATCACAACAAGTGCGTTTGACGGCGACTTTTCTGTTGTTAACGGCAATCAGTATTATGTTCAATATACAGACGCCAATATATTTAGATTGTCAGTTGATGCTGGTTTAACACAGATAGTATCATTATATGATCTGAAAGAAGCAACTGTTGTGTCTTCAAATGAATATGTGTTAGGAACTGCGTCACCACATAATATGTCTAATGGTATGCCGGTAACTCTTAGTGGTCTTAATGGATCATGGTCTGTGTTTAATGGATTGGACGTGTATGCTAAAGTAGATTCCTCTCAAGGACTAAAGTTCACAACTGATGCAGCAGGAACAACAGAATATAGGGTTGTTGACTTAGGTAAATCAACAGTAACAGACGCAACTATCACTCAACCGTCTGTGTTCACTGGCGCAAATAATCTAGTAGACGGAATGAGTGTCAATCTATCTTTGTTTGACGGAGCAATGACAGAATACAACGGAACTATGGGCACTGTTGATGGTGCAACATCTACCACATTTAATCTCAGAGATGCAGCAGGTGATTTAATTGGATTTAATACAGATGAGCATGTAGGCAATGGCAATGATACAACTGGCTCAATCCAAAGTGTTATTATTCCAGATAGTATGACTAGTCCAATGATATTGTCTTATCCACAACTTCCGCAAGCATCATCACTTGCACGATGGGAGCAGGGTAACTATAATGCGGGTCCCTACGATGCTAGATATACTAATACTAATGTAAGACCATATTATCTTCATCCTGTTACTCCTACTAGTAAGACTTATTATGTGTCTAGTGTTGATAGCACCGATCCTGCAGACTATCACACGCTTGAAGATTGGTTAACTGACGTGTCAACCTACCCTGAGTTCGCTCGTAAGTGTGACACATTTGCAATGAATATAAACCACGGACAGAATACTGTTGAGATTACTGATTGGGCTAATACTGATGGAAAACAGCAACCAAATGATGGTCCAAGACCATTAACATTTGAAGATAATCCAACATTCTTATTGTCATCTGGAGACGGCATTGTGGCAAGAGACATATTATATGCTGAATTGGAGTCTGGTGATAATTATAGAATCTACACAGATCAAGCAAAAACTAATTTAGTGTCTGATTGGTCTGACTATTTGATGACGATGGATGGTCGTTACGATCCTACATATTTAAAATCATATAATAAGAATACTCCTATATTAGACGACAGTGGTTTACATAATTTAGCAACATACGCATACAGGGGTTATTTCACAGGAACACCTAATGGGTCGTTTATTGGCAATAAACAGTGGGATGGTGGTGATATCAGCGACCAGACGATCACTGACAGTGGACTAACACTTAATGGTGATGTATTATATGCTTATGATAATTCTGACCCATCTGCTGCTGAGTCTGACTATACTTTTGTATCTCAATCTGTCTATATTAATGGCGGCTCCACTGGTCGTTATGGGTTTTACTGTGAAGATACGAGCGAAGGTGGCACCCTATTTCAAGATATATTAGCGACTACTCCTAATCCTACTGGTGAACAAAACACATTATCAACTATATATACAGATCATGGATATATGCAATTTCGTTATCATGATGCAGTTGAAGGAAGATATTATTTCCAACTATATTCTGATGAAGAAATGTCAGATATCCCTGCACAGTTTGGACCGTTTTGGCTAAAGACAAATGGACAATTATTGACATATGAATTTAGTGAAGATCTACCAACCGAAGACATCACGAACTTTGTGTGGCCTATTAACGAGACACTTGATGGAATAGCAGTAGGATTTAGAGTTCCAGATAATTACAATTTCACATTTGATGCCTCTTTCAAGATTGAAGCGCCAAATGCTAATGAAAACAAAGTTGAATTTAAAGATAATTACCTAATCAACGGAAACCCATACACTAACACTATAATATTGCCAGTGTCAGTCAGTGCAATTGACGCAACATTTGTCGCAAACCCATTGTATGCTAAACTAAAAGCGGGAATGCGTGTCATCTATAATTCTAAATCATATGTTGTTTCTGGCGGTCATATTGCAAGTAATAATATGGTATATGTTGATGGTGCAACTGATGCACGAACTGGGATGGGTAACACTATGTTTAAGAACTTCTATCTACATGATATCACCGATGACAGAACATCAGACTTCTTAGTTGATTACACTCAAACAATTGATTTTCAATATGCTGATGATGTAAATGGGTCGCAATATAGTCCATACGATATGGAAAGTGAATATATTGTGAAAGACTGGCAAGCGACACTAATACCAAACGTTCCATTTGTTGTGAGCAACACGCCTTTATTACGTTACTCAGATTCTGGTGATATTAGTCGTATTGGCGCAGTTGATAATGGTAGATTGATTTCACCAACTTTGGATCTTCATACTGTTCTGTATAGCAATGACTCAATAACAACTGGTTATGTTGAAGAAGATTTCACTTCACAGGGACCATGGGACCAATCAACATTGAATTTCATTAGTTCAACTACTGGAAATATCTTAGAAATTGACGCAACACCAGCATGGGTGTATGCATCTGTTAATCCAGTTGTAGCAACTGCTGGTCAAGCATTCCTTGATAGCCCAGACACATATTCATTAACATCAATTGATCTTACCATTCCTGGCAATACGCAATATCAATACTTGACTTCTACTGGATTAGAACCTGGCGCAGAAATTGATTCTCTCGTCTATCGCAACACTAATGGTAAAACAAAATTCACTTATTATCCTAGCGCACCAGATATCACATTGACTACTGATGCTAATGGTAGATTAACTGGCGCTACGTTGAATTCTCCTTTGATTGGATTTGACGAACCAAAAGACATCGCAATGGATATCTTTAGTCTACCCGATACATATACCCCTCCTGCGCTCTCTCCGGCTGCACAAGAAGATGTGTTTGACACTGCTGATCAATGGACTACAAACGGATATAATGGTGCAAAAGAGTTTGGTAAGTATATTATACCTACCACTGCTGAAATAACTTACAACACACCAAGCACGACAAATATGTCACAGAATGGTAAGAAGTATGTTAGGTCTGCTGGATTCACTCGCTGGAAACTTAGCGTATCATATACCAATCTAACTAAAGCAGAGTTTCAGATATTGCAAGCAGATGCACAAGCAGCACGTGGTCAAGCAACTCCATTCTTCCTAGTTACCAGTCAATGGGGTAATAAGGTTTTGGACTTTGAGAATATCAAGTCAACCACTGCGCCTAGACTAATAGAACCTTATACTGCTGGTGAAACAATAATGAAGTTCGGTGGTTTTGAAAGCAATGAATCTGAAGTATTCAAGAAAGGTCAGATCATTCGCACTAACTCAGATAATGGTAGCCTGTCAACTGTGTTAAATACAGTAGACGCAAACGTTTATGGTGAAGCAGAAGTTAGAATCGCTTTCGCATTAGGCGCTAACAAGACTAATGGTCAACGCATTGCCACAGACAATTACCACTACGTAGTGACACTTGACAGCGATGAGTTCACATATTCTGTTGATACATATGGTTTATTTAATGTGAACGTAGGATTTGAATTAGGAGAATGGGGTTAATGGCAAATAGAGATATGAGTGGTGGCTTAATTGCCACTACTAGTAAAAATGTTGTTCAGTATTATGAACTTGTTTATATCGGTGTTAATAATGGTTATCATCTTACGAACGCTCCTTGGGATGTTAATTACGGTGGACAGACTTACCTGTCTGCTGGCGCTTTATTGCGTATTGATGATATAACAGAAGATATCGGGTTTCAAATACAAAAGTTGGGCATTACCATAAGTGGTATTGCTCATCTTGACAATGATGCTCTTCCGTTTATGCAAGAGATATTAGCAGTGGACTACACAGATAAACCAGTAACCATACATCGTGCTTATTATGAACACGATGTGTATGTTGACAGTGTTCAAGTATATACTGGTTATATTGATGCAGCGGCGGTATCAGACGGCATTGGAACTGGTGCAGGTGTTGCAATATCTACTAGCAATCACTGGGCTAACTTCTCGCGTATGACTGGCAGACACACAAATACTGCAAGTCAGCAATCGTATTTCCCAACAGATTTGGGCTTTGAATTCAGCAAAGAGATACAAAAACAAATAGAATGGAAAAAACCAGAATGATAGACACAACAATCACAATAGCACAATTCATTGCGAGATGGTCGCACGTAGAACATATATGGGGTGAAACAGACTGTATGATGTTCGGCATTGCTTTACATGACGCACGCTTTGACACAACCAAATCAGAATCAATATATAGAAAGTATAATGACAAGCATTCAGCGGTTAGATTTTATAAGAACTTCGTCAAACTAGAATCTTGGTTGATGAATAACTCATATAAGAAATTGAAAGCAAAGAAGCCTACTCTTAAAGACGGTGATATTGTTGTTGTTAATCATAAGATATTAGACCAAGCATTTGTTTACTTCAATAACGCATTGTACACGATGGATGAGGAGCGCGGATTAATCGGCATTGAAACCTCGCTCATTGATCACGATTCGGTGTGGAGACGCTAATATGGGTTTCATAGCAGCAGCATGGGCAGCAATTGGCGTGGTTGGGCAGTTCATTGTACGAATGGTGTTATCATACGCAATCAGTTCTGTGATGGAGAAGAAACGCAATAAAGCGCGTGGTTCCGGTTCACAGTCCATTATGGTCAATAAGAACAGCAACAACGAATCTATACCACTTGTATATGGTAAAACAAGAGTAGGCGGTGTTCGTCCGTATATCAACACATCAGATGGTGCAAGTGCAGTAGGTACAGAATATCTTAACATGGCACTGACATTATGTGAGGGTGAGATTGGCGATATAAAACAGTTATGGTTTAATGATGAAGTTGTTTGGGACATAGCAGATGGCGGCACTATAACAAGTGGGACAATGTCAGGCTGGAAAGGCGATTATGCAGCAGCATTAAATAACAGTTATATTAGTTATCATACTGGCGCGGACAGTCAAACAGTTGACACTACATTACAGGCTTCTATAAAAGATGCTGAATGGACAGTCAATCACAGACTACAAGGCGTTTCTTATCTTGCAATTAAATTGAAAGCAGATCCAGAAGTATTTAAAGGTGGTGTTCCGCTTATTACTGCAACGATTGAAGGTAAGAAGATGCAGCGAGTATCGGATATATCACAAGGTGCAACTTCACAAGGTACATTATATAATGGCGCTGATGCTAATCCAGTTGATGTGTTGTACGATTATATGACAAATAGACGATACGGTAAAGGTATTGATCACGACCAGAGCGGTAACTATTCAGCAGGGCAAGACATAGATTTAGTGTCTTTTAAAGCAGCCCGTATTCTTGCAGCGCCTAAGTTTAAGATAAATGGTATGTTATCAACAGATCAATTGATATATAATAATATAGGTGAGATTTTAGAGAACTGTAATGGCGTGCTTGCATTCCGTGCAGGTAAATATAGTCTTATAATAAAGAACGCAAACGAAACAACAGCAATGGTGGTAAAAACAGAACACATACTCACTGCCGTGACTGTTACGATGCCAGAGAAAGCAACTAAGTTTAACAAGATAACTGCAAACTACAGAAACCCAACTGTAGGAACTGACTACAATGATGATCTCGTTGTAATAGAGAGTTCAACTTATCTTACCCAAGACAGTGGATCTATATTGGAAACTACTGTTGATTTTGACTTGATTAGTGACCCTACACTCGTATCAGAGATGGCTACCTATATCATGGATTCAAGTCGTTTAGGTATGTCTATCAGTTTTGAAGCAGCACACGTACTGTTGAAAGTTGAAGCAGGTAGCATTATAGAGATGGATTTGCCAAACTTCGGTTGGACCAACAAGAAATTCAGAGTGAATGGAATGGAATTGACTGGGTCTAATACTATTGCCGTTAGCGCAGTAGAGTACACACCTAGTATTGAATTAGTATAAACAAGGACTATTAATGAGATCACAACAGATCAAAGAACAAGTCAGTAATAAATTACAAGAATTCAACATGGAATTCGGAATTAAAAATGTCGCATATATTTGGTTAATTAAAGATTTTGATAAAAAATCACTACCAAATGGCAGACACACAGGAATCATATATGATGTGGAGAATGAACTGAATAACACAGTTCTTGTCTACACTTGTGACAAGGGAGAAGTCTCTTGGGGCGAGAGTCAGGGCGTAGTTGGCAGATGGATTAATCCAAATCACTTGCCATTCACCTCGCCGAGAGCAAGATATAAGCGATCAGCGCCAAAGAAAACCAATAAGATTACATTTGAAGATGCATTTGACAGATTTGTTGAATTATACGACGATCCAAATGTTTCAATTCAACAAGGTGCAATTGCACTAGATATATCTTATAGTAAGTTTTGGAAGTGGTCAACTGAACACACAAATAACTTGACAAAACAGGTAGCCTGAGTTATACTAAGTATGTTGACTAGCAGTTATTTCATTCTGCTAAATACAATTACTGGTAGAGTATCAATAGTCTCTTTCATTAGGCTACTCCGCACGACTCATCGCGAATCGTGATTACAAGGCATTTGCCCCATAAACTACCAGTATATAATAATTTACTTCCTTTAATTAATTATTAGCCCCTTCCTGGGGCTTTTTTTTGGATCCGATTTTGTTGTTTGCTTATAACTAAATGTTCTAAGCAGCCACTTGATTTTAGCCGAAAACCGTGCTATAATTGCTTATATATTGATAAATAAATGTATAAGGGAGAAACTTAATGAAAACAGTATATGTGCTTACAGCACGCGGCGATGAAACCATACAATTCTATGTAGGTTGCACATCGGATATAACCAGACGGTATAAAGAACACAGTACCAACTCACGCAATCCTAACCATAGTGAATATAATACATACAAGTATAGATTTATACGAGATCTTGACTCTTGGGGCGTACATTGGACCCTAGATGTTCTTACGACCGATATAGAAGTGGATGAGAAAACAGATGAATACTCTTGGATCATAAAGATTGCCAGAGAGAATGAGATTAAAGACCATATATTCTATGATGATAAACCATTAACTAATATGAAAGCAGGCGACTTCTTAGAAGAAATGCTTGCGGATAGACAGTTATCAGGTAGCCCCAAAGAAGTAAAGAAATGGCTCACTAAACGAAAGAACAAGATTGATTACAATAGAGGCTTACCTGGTCGCAATGCAGCATTATTTGCCTCTGTCGCAGATGAAACACAAGAGAGAAATAGACAAGAGCGTCTAACACAGATCAAGAAGCACAAGAGAGAAATTAAAAGACTTGAAGGAGTAATTGAAAACTGGAAGATTATAGGGTTTGATTATGACAGACAGGAAGATGCAATAATTGAAGAAAAAGCCGCAATGGCAGAATTAATTAAAAGGAATAAAAAATGAACATTAACGATATGCCAGTACCACAGGAAGTAACCGAAATGCTAGAGGCTGTCCTTAACGAAGGACTAACAATAGAAGGAGTGATGGAGACTATGATTGATTATTTGGAGAACAATAAGAAACGCATCGTCAAGAATCAAAGCAAGAAAGAGTGGGAAGAATTGATGGTAAAATCCAAAGACAAATTTGAGATGATTTGCTGGATTCTGCAACCACTAGATGAAGACCCTCACAAAAACGGCACATACAATGAGATTGCTGCCATTAAAGCATTCCTAGTTAAGAAGGAGACTGTATAATGAAACTTGCGATCCATCCACAAATTAAAGGCAAATGGAAGAAGGACTCAACAGAGAAGTTTCCGTTCAACGGTTGGACAAATATAGATGCCACGATTGAAGACATCTTTGACCTGATCACAGTAGACGGTTACGCATCCAGTTCGGAATTAACAGGCGATGTACGAGGTTGTTCAAACTTCCAATCACGCCAACTGTTTATGGTAGATATAGATGATGGTATGACTATCATTGATCTATTTGAACATAGTTGTTATGAAACATTTGGATGTGGCTTCTATACTACTCCAAGTCATACACTTGATCACCATAAGTTTCGTATATTGTTTCAAACAGAAACACCAATCACCAATGCAAAGGACGCAACAGATCTTATGCGTGCGTTGAATCGTATCTTTAACGGTGACCCCGTATGTAAAGATGTTACACGGTTATTCTACGGTACTCCAGATTGTGAATTCAAGGAATTAAAACCTACTAAATATCTACACGATTACGCAGTTGCGCTTATCCTTGAAGATATCAGGGCAGATGATGCGGTAGAACTCGCAGAAGTTACCAAGTCCGATGTGGTGTACAGTGAATCAACAGATGAAGAGAAAGCACACATTGTAGACCTATTATCCAATCTTAACCTGCGTTACAGTGGGATGTACGAGACTTGGCGCAATCTAGGTTGGGGATTAAAAGCAGGTGGTTATAGCCGTGCAGATTATCTTCATATCACCGCAAGCGCAACAGGTAGTAAAACATCAGCAGAAGCAAGTAAGATATGGGACTCTTCAAGCGGTGGTATTACAATGGGTAGCGTGATCCATCTATTACGACAGTCGCATAGCGATAAAGAGATCTTCTTGAAGAAGGCAGTGATTGAAGAAACAGACAACCTATCATGGGCTGTCACCAAGACAAGTAATAACTTGGCTAAAATGAAGAAGAAATTAATTGAAATGAGGAGCATGTAAATGAAGAATGTTATAAATATTAACGGAGAAATGACCACAGCACAGATAGCGTCGCAATTAAAAGCAGAAGCAAATAAAATAGCAGAAGAAGTGGCTGAGTTGAAGAGTGCAAAAGACGAACTACAGGACATCGTTGATGCCTGTGTTATATCAGGTGATAAGATAGGAAAGAAGGATGCTGGCGATGATGTAAATTACATCACTAAGAAGATTGCACGACTAGTAGAGAAGCAGCGAGACGCACAGACTGAATTAAAAGATTTAAACGAAACAAACGCAGCAGCAGCGGTAGCACAACAAACAGAAGATAATGTGGTGATTGCACTTGGCAATCTTAACGGCAACTTCGTCGCCAGCGAAGGTAAATGGCACGGAGTATATTCAAACGGAGTTAGGTGGCAACCAGTCGTACAAGTTATGGATGATCAGCGAATGAGAGATATGATCTTGAACGAGACAGGCTGGAAACAAACACCTGAAATGGTCGCAAAAGAAATTGCCAGAAACGCTGGTCGCATGTACCGCAATGTTGAACGATCATTTAATCCCCCGAATAAACACACCCTGAACCAAATGGATGAACTCCGTCAATTCTGGCTTAGTCCAGTGTACGGACAAGGATGTCATACAGCATTTGACTTGTTAATCAATACCATCGTTGACAATGACCCAGAATATAAAGCCCAATTAGAGAAGATTATCGCATATCGTTATCTGTTTCCAGAGGATATATATTGTCCTAACCCCGATAGTAGTGCGAAAGGCGGCGCAGGTCGCGACACCTTATTTAACATCTTAAAGATCATATTCACAGAAGAATGCGTAGGCGAAGCAAGCACCGAAACATTTCAAGGCACACACAACGGCGAATTATGGGGTAAGATCTGGGTTATTATATCTGACCGTAACGCCAAAGCAGTAGACTATGATGTATTTAAAAACCTGACAGGCAGCAGCCAGTTCAGGCTCCGACGCATGGGGATTGACGCCACAATGGCTCCTAGAACATTCACATTCTTTGCAGCAGGTAACGGTTTAACTGGTGCCTTTCCTATCGCTGGTACTGGCAAAGGTGGCGAAGATCGCCGTGTTGAACCAATTATATCCAATGCAAATATAGACGACCAACTAATCAAGCACTATGGTGCAACAAAAGACACCGTAGGCGAAATAGTGATAGAATTGCAAAAAACAGTATGGCAGAATGAAGAAGAAATAGCCAAATGGTTAGGTCATATCATTAACAAGCACGATGTTAAGAACATTAAAAAACTTCTACCACTACACGGCAAGCATTATAAAACAATGTCCTCACGACAGAAAGATGGGTTTAAAACATTCATGGAGAATATTACCCGCAAAGAACTGTCAACCAACACTTATCCAGTTGCACACATTTATGACCTGTATAAGTATACAACCACAAGCAAACTAGGTAAAGATAAATTCATCAAGAAGATGTGCGAGTATATGACCCGTAAAACGCAGAATGAATGGGGCGTTGGCGTAAAACGATACTACGACGGTGCCGATGTGTCTACCGAACACCGCAAACAAGTGATCTACGATGTGGCAATAGACGGTGTTACTAACCAACATGAAGAAGGATATGTGAAGAAGGTATTTGACTTTGAAGACTTTATTGACACTACCAAAGACCAGAACAAGTTCGGCGACGATATCGTAGGTAAAATATGCGCAGAGAACATATTGGACCAATATTATTGATTCTGCTGTGTAAATCTGCTGTCTGATCCGCTGTACAAACCGGGTAAAACCTAAATGAGGACCTAGTGTTTTTTTATTATAAAATAGTGAATACACGAAAGTCGTCAGACCCGGTTTGCATAGCAAAACAGACAGCAAAATTGTATACTACTTATTTAAACAACAATATAAACTAAAAGAGAATTAATATGAACAAAGATCACACACACTACGGGATAGTAAAAGGACCATTAGGGTTCTATTATGTATCTAAAGAAATTATTAAAGCAAACTTCGTTGACCCACATAAACCTACAGAGGAAGAACTATTTGCTTTCTTGTTATTCAATGATACTGAATCAATGAGATTAACTAAATAGATATAGAAATGCAAATAATACCTTAGGACCATTTCTAGTTACGTCCGTGAACAGGCGTCACTGATGAGACTATTAAGGATTTCGCAACGACTCGCCAAGTTGATTTCCTTTAATTGGTTACACCTTAATAGTCTTATCACCCTTTACATTAACCGGAGATCATAAAATGATTACTATCTATTCAAAGCCTAACTGCATCAATTGCATTAAGGTTAAAAACATATTACAAACAAACAACTTACCTTTCATTGAACTTATTCTAGATGTAGACTACTCTAGAGAAGATCTATTAAAACTTAATCCCACTGCCCGCACAATGCCCCAACTGTACCATAATGGTATATTCTTAGACTTTAATCAGTTTGTAAGAGGTGAGTTTCCATGAGAGCGCCACAGTTAGACACCATCAATGACAAAGATATATTCCTTGATGGTCAACACCTAGACGATCTCACTGAAAATGGTAAGACTATAGTAAACTTTCAAACAACATCCACTTCTAGATCTAATTTACATCATATTAGGTTCATGGCTAGAAACGGTGTGTTACACAGCACAAAAGGACCTGCTTATATTCAATTCGTTAAGAATGGGTGTAACAACCAAATAGTGAAGCAGACATGGCACGATTACGGTAAACTTCACAATACGAAAGGTCCAGCACTCATTGAATACGATAACGACGGCAATGTGTCAGTGGCAGAATATTATTTAAATCATAAGAAAGTGTGTAGTGATTACTTTAAGAACCCATATTATCCAACAGATGAAGAATTGTTTATGATGCTATTAGGAGAACAATAATGAAAGAGATTAAGAGTAGAGAATTTAAATTTAATAAATGGTGGAATAAGAACCGTAAAACGGTTAAATCACACCAATGGTTAGTCACACATGCACGGAGAATATCGTTCAGTTATAACCTCCATAGTCAAACATTTGATGAGATTATCTTTATATGGACACGGTGGAATAACTCCGAACATAAGAAATTGAATCAGACTGATGCCCATAAATTATGGCGTATAGTTAATCCATTACCTCATGAGCGATTGGATATGATCAGAGAAGAATCTAGAAAATTGCAACACATCTTGGTAGAGGTTAAAAAAGAAAGACAACAGTTACGTTACGATAAAGCCAATGTGACAGTTAAAAAGACGCGCAGTTATAGTTTACCAGATCCAACTAAATAGACATAGTAAACATTAGGGGTGGTGTTTATACCACGTCCTTGTGTGGGGAATAGTGCCGTC
>Ga0308023_1000185_pt1 | contig 19568 bp, 32 predicted proteins | sample Neamet418_FD_201294 | JGI IMG/M metagenome (GOLD analysis project Ga0308023, IMG submission 201294) | Marine microbial communities from water near the shore, Antarctic Ocean - #418 | ecosystem: Environmental > Aquatic > Marine > Unclassified | place: Southern Ocean | collected 2014-10-03
AAGACGAACCTCGTTTGTCTTACGCTTCTTTCTACGAACTATAAGGAATATTAATATGTATACTTTCGCTAAACGATTAAACGCTTTGTTAGAACTGAAAACCACTGAGCATTTCGAAGCTATTGGTGAGTATGCAGAACATCCTAACAAGCGCAACCTCGATGCTATGAATTTGGCATCTGTTGAACGCAAATGGGCTATCTTAGGTGTGGAGTATTTCGAGTTGAGGAATGCACAATGAATATGCACACTGAAATGATCGCTAAACGATTAAACTGTGATCTTGCTTATGCTTCGATCATTCAAAATGTTATTGATTCCTACTTCGAACTTCGCTGGTCAGAAGCTTCTACTCGAACAATCAATGCATACATTAAAGATGCAGTATTATTCTACAATGAATATCTTGCTATTAAATAAGGAATTATATTATGATGTTATTAATGGGTTACAAAACTAAGAAAGAACTAAGGGAATCTGTTGGAGATCTACTTGACTATATGGAAACTTCCATGTTCGGTGATGAGTATCTAAACGACGGAAGCTTCTTAGCAGCACATCGTCCTGCCGTGACCAAGTTACCAGGTCGTGAGTTCTTTGCTAAAATCACAATGGTTAATGGCTTGATCGCTAAGGTGGAATAATGAGTGCCCCTACGCCAAGAGATATTCTCTACCGAGGATATGGCATGACACCTAAGGGTGAAGCTATGCCACAAACCATTGAGGAGTGGAAACATCTAGTGGACCTTGATGAAAAGGTTATGCGTAGGGATGCTGAAACTATATCTAAGTTAAAGCAGAAGATAAATAAACTAGAACAATCTGTTGAAAGATTGACGAGGGTGCGTAATGGGTAGTTCAGATAAAGCAGTGATATGGATGGCTGGTCTAATTGTATTGACAGTCTTCCTGTTTGCGGGCACACCTGACATTCAAGACGCCCTTATTGGTTTTATTGTCAACGCAAGTGGAGGTCGTTAGGATGAGTAGAAATGATATAACAGGGCATCGCCTAGTCACACGAGTGGGTACTGATGACAACTATCAAAGCAATTACGATAAGATCCTTAATAAAGAAAAGGTTAAGGATCGTGTGAAGTTAGGTGTAAGTCCATCCACTTCAGTGGAAGATTGGGATTGTAGCAAAGACCCAGTGGTTGTCACTAAGAAATGACAATAACGAAGTTGAACTTCACTATTGCATAATAGTTTGATTTAATTTGCCAAATGGTATGTACTTACCATCTTTGTATGATATAATGTATACATAAATTGATAAAGGAACTATATGCAAGGAATTAAAAACGATATCGGCAAGCTAAGATATGACTTAGAGCAGGTGTTAGCCACGGAGGAGGTCGTATCTGTCCTCACCTTTGGCGCAAGTAAGTATGCAGATGACAATTGGAGGAAGTTAGAAGACTCGCCTAAGCGATACTACGCTGCCTCACGTCGTCACCTAGCTGCATATAGAATGGGTGAAGCAATTGATCCAGAGTCAGGGTATCATCATTTAGCTCACGCTATATGTTGCTTAAACTTTTTGCTTGAAGTTGAGCTGGAAACTATTAATAAAACCAAGGAATCACATGAAACTTAGTAATGAAATTAAAGAAGTATTGAATAACTTCCAATCAATCAATAGTAATATTGCAATCGGCGAAACGAATGGAATGATTCGTACCATGGCTGTCTCTAAAACTATTATGGCGAAAGCTAATATTGATATGGTTGAGCCAGATGTTTGGCCGTATGAATTCGGCATTTATGACTTAGGTGAATTCCTAGCTTGTCTAAATATGTTTGAGGATCCTATCCTAGGATTTGATGACAATAAGAAATTTGTTAACATCACTGATGGTGTTACATCATTTAAATACTACTTCTCGGATATCGACATTCTGACGGTACCTACCAACGATATTAATTTAGCGTGCAATGATTTAACCTTCACACTTACTAGCGATGAACTGACGCGTCTACGCAAAGCTTCTGCTACTCTTAAAACGAGTAACCTAAGTATCCGCAAGAACGAATCAGCTTCATTCATTGAATGTGTGATCTTGGATAAACAAAATCCAACCTCGAATCAATTCAAGATGTCTATCGCGAATTGCAGTATAAATACTGATGCTAAGTTTGAATTTGTGTTTGATATAAACAACTTCAAATTTAAGCCTGCCACTGAATACGAATTCGGTATCGATAAAAAGCAGGTAGCATTAATTAAAGCAGGCAACACAGATTACTGGGTAGCCCTTGATAAAACCACCACCTATAAGGATTAAGAAAATGAGTAAAAAAGACACAGTGACTGACGCTACCTTTGAAGAAGTACAAGATACTGGCGCTGGACCAGGTAACCCCGAAGAAAACCAAGGCCTAAGTTTGAATGACATTGGCGCTTGCGTATCAATTATTGATATCGTATCAAAGCGTGGTGCATTCGAAGGTCAGGAAATGGCTGACGTTGGAGCGGTACGTAATCGTTTAGCGACATTCTTGGATGCTGCTAAAGCTGCCCAAGATGCTGGCGAAGAGGGTGCTAATGCTTAGTAATGAAAAAGATCGCACCATGGTTTTTGACTGTATAAAAGAAATGTCAAACTCCATGGCTCGTGTTGATGCTGAGAAAGAGTTTCAAAAAGAAGCTGCTGAAGCATTGACTGATAAGGTAGAGATTGATAAGAAGCATATTAATGCTTTGGCCAAGATCTACCATAAGCAGAACTTTGCTACGTTCCAACAACAGCGAGAAGAAATCGAAGATTTGTATGAATCTGTTGTAAAGTAGTATGTACTTTGAATGAAAGCGTGGTATAATGGTACCACGTTAATTATATTATGGAGTGAATAAATGTCCAAAGATCAATTTCTCTGGGTCGAGAAGTATCGCCCTCAAACTATCGAAGAATGTATTCTTCCGGCCGGATTAAAACAGACTTTCCAAAGTATTGTTGATACAGGTGATCTTCCTAACATGATGTTTACAGGTTCGGCTGGGGTGGGTAAAACCACTGCAGCTAGAGCTCTTTGTAATCAGTTAGGTTTAGATTACATCTTAATTAACGGTTCGGAGGATGGTAACATTGACACACTTCGTGGCAAGATCAAGCAATTCGCAAGTACCGTATCACTGCAAGGTGGACAGAAGGTTGTCATCTTGGACGAAGCCGATTACTTAAATCCCCAATCTACACAACCAGCTCTTCGTGGTTTCATAGAGGAATTCTCTTCTAACTGTAGATTCATCCTAACTTGTAACTTTAAGAATCGTATCATAGATCCTCTCCATTCGAGATGCTCTATATTTGAATTCAACTATGGATCCACTAATGGTCGTTTGGCCGGTGACTTCATGAAACGTCTTCAAATGATTCTTGATTCAGAAGAAATCAAATATGAGAATGCAGTGATTGCAGAACTCATTATGAAATACATACCAGACTGGCGTCGTGTTCTTAACGAATGCCAACGATATGGTATGAGTGGTCACATTGATACTGGCATTCTTGTAACTCTAGACGAGACAAGCATTAAGGGATTAATGGGTGATCTTAAGACCAAGAACTTTAAAGAGATGCGTAAGTGGGTAACTAATAACATTGACGTTGAATCTGCAAAGTTATTTAGAATGATTTATGATAACATGTTAACGTACATCGAACCTTCGAGTATTCCTCAAGTGGTTCTTATACTAGCAGACTATTCCTATAAGGATAGCTTTGTGGCTGACCACGAATTGAACGTGGTGGCATGTATGACAGAGATCATGTCTCAAATAAACTTTAAATAGGAGTATACGTTATGGCAGACGTAGTAGGTTTCGCAACGATTATTATAGCATTCGCTACAGTAACCATTGCTTTTCAAATAGAGAAGGCCGCTAGATTTTTAAGCCTTATCAATCGTTTTTTAATGGAGACAGACAATGCAAACAATGAATGATGCAAGTTGGATAGTAGAACAGGACATATCAGGTCCCAACGTTAGACAAGAGTTACGTGAGTTTTTATTTGATGGAGAGGTTGAAGTCAAGTTTAAGAAGTTGGATGATACTGAACGTGTAATGTTATGTACCCTTCATCCAGATTTAATCCCTGACGCGATGATGCCTAAAGGTGATATGGATCCAAAACCTGAAACACACCTTGAAACAATGAAGGTGTTTGACATTGAAGCACAAGGTTGGAGATCGTTCCGATTGGAGAATCTTATCTATATTAAAACGAATTACACGTCATGAAGGTATGGACTGTAGTAAAGCCTCAGCCTGCAGATGATTTGTTTGAACAGGGAATCGAAAATGCACAGGACTTAATTAGTTACTGTGCAAGAGTATCGAACCCTGCCAATGAAATGAATACTGCCACGGCTGATAAGCTTATTCGTTATCTCGTTAAGCATAAACATTGGTCACCCCTTGAAATGGTTAGTTGTACCCTTGGCATTGAAACGACACGTGATATTGCACGGCAACTTCTCCGCCATCGTTCAATGTCATTCCAAGAGTTTAGCCAACGATATGCTGATCCACAAGACATGGATGATGCATTTGTATTGAGGGAAGCACGTATGCAGGATCCTGCCAACAGGCAGAACTCTATTACATGTGGACCTGAGCACTTTGACATTATGGTTGAATGGACTTGGCGTCAAAAAGCATCCATCAAACTTGCCCAAGAGAATTACGATTGGGCTGTTAGCAAGGGTATTGCAAAGGAACAGGCACGCAGTGTTCTACCAGAAGGTAATACGGTATCACGTTTGTTTGCCAATGCAACACTAAGGTCATGGATTCATTATATCGAACTGCGGACCAGCAATGGTACACAGTTAGAACATATTGAAATGGCTAGAGCTATTGCTGTGGAGATCTCTAAGATCTTTCCAATGACTGAAGAGTTTGTTGGTAAAGAAGATACCAAGGTGTACTTTAAATAAAACTGTGATATAATATATACTATGAATCCATTTGAATTAATTAAATCGATATCTAACACAAAGAAAGATATCCTGGAGAATGAGAAGGACTACAATGCCTTTATGGTTAACCGTGGTCTTTCTTATTTCCCAGACACTGTGATATATGCTAACGAGATGAATAAGTATCATCATCTCGCTGGTGATATGCAATATCAATTCCTTATAAATATAATTAGAAAACGAAATCGTTTTTCTAAGTGGAACAAGTCAACTGAATCTGATGACATTAAAATAATTAAAGAATATTATGATTATAGTAATGAAAAGGCCAGGGATGTTCTTCCGCTGTTAAGTAAAAAACACTTGAATATAATAAGGAATAGAATACAGCATGGCGGAATTCAACGATGAACTGGTGGTCTGGAAACCAGAGATGATGTTAGAGGTGATACTGGCAGAACCAGATGATTTTCTAAAGATACGTGAGACACTTACTAGAATAGGTGTAGCATCTAAGAAAGACAATAAATTATATCAATCCTGCCATATACTTCATAAGCAAGGCCGATATTTTATAACTCACTTCAAAGAGTTATTCTTATTAGACGGCAAGCCATCGAATCTAACAAAGAACGATTTAGAGAGAAGGAATACTATTGTTAAACTAATGGATGATTGGGGGTTATTAACCACCGTCGCTGCCGTTGGTGAGACAGCTTCTCTAAATCAAATTAAAATTATATCCCATAAGGATAAGACCTCTTGGGAATTATGTCCAAAGTATAACATTGGCATAAAGTAACTAACCTGGAGTGTAGCAATGGCGTATTCAGAGCAAGTTTTAGATCACTACAATAACCCACGTAATGTTGGTGTAATGGATCCGTTGGATCCTGATGTAGGTACCGGAATGGTGGGTGCTCCTGCGTGCGGTGACGTAATGCGACTTCAGATTAAAATCGAAGAAGGTATTGTAACAGATGCCAAATTCAAAACATACGGTTGTGGAAGTGCAATCGCTTCTAGTTCTCTTTTAACTGAATGGGTTAAAGGTATGGATATAGAAGAAGCTGATAGTATTAGGAATTCAGAAATCGCTGAGGCGTTAGCATTACCTCCTGTTAAAATACATTGTAGTGTGTTGGCAGAGGATGCAATCAAATCAGCGGTGGCGGATTACAAAGCTAAACATAAATAATGAGCGGTATTAAATTATGAGTAAAATCACATCAATCAATAAGGCAAGTATGAATAACATTAGATTAATCCGATTAACCTCGGGCGAAGAAATCCTAGTACACGTTGTATCTGACACTGAGTCAAGACTATTTGTAACAGATCCCGTCCTTTTAATCCCTAACAATAAGCAGATTGGCTTCATGCCTTATATGTCTTATTGCGATATGGATACTATGGAGATTAAGCAAGAGCATATCATGTTTAACCTGGCTCCTACTGAAGACTTAGCTGGCCAATATCAGGAAATGATTAAAGGCCCTAACGTCATTCAACTAAATGAATCTCCTGGTAAAATAATCGTATAAACTGTTGTACTTTGGGCATTTTTGTGTTATAATAGACACATGAAAAAAAATACTCAAACGTTCTATACTAATGCTTTCCGTTTCGGGAAGTCCATCAAATACACAGGCTACGAGAACGGTAGGAAGGTAAGCTTCTCCGTTCCGTTCAAGCCTGTTTTACATGTAACAGCACCAGTGCAGCACCTAGCCAAATGGCATGCTCTCGATGGATCTGCTGTTGAACCTATCGTCTTTCCTGATATGAGTGAAGCCACAAACTTCATTAAGTCATATAAAGACATTCCCGCCTATAAAATCTATGGCAATACAAACTATGTTGCACAATATCTCAACGAGGAATATCCTGGTGTGATAGAGTGGGATCGTAACGTAATCAATGTTACCTCCTTAGACATAGAGTGTAAATTCGGTGATGGATTCCCTGAACCAGAACTTGCTGATCAAGAGATCACAGCAATCACCACTAAGAATAATATCGATAATACCTATCACACATTTGGTTGTGGGGTATATGATGTTAGCAAAGCCTTAATGAGAGATCGACCTGTTCGGTATACCCAATGTCACAATGAGAAGGACCTACTATATAAGTATATCTCTCATATGGAGACAACATCTCCTGATGTAATCACTGGTTGGAACGTAGAGTTTTTCGACATACCGTATCTGGTTAATAGAATCGCTAAGGTTAATGGCGAAGCTGCAATGAAACGATTATCCCCTTGGGGTTTGGTGGACATGCGTGAGACCAAGACAGGCTTCGGCCAGTCAACGATTAAGTATGAATTGAAAGGTATTGCTATCTTAGATTACATGGCCATCTTCAAGAAGTTTGGTTACACATACGGTCCGCAGGAATCATACAAGTTAGATCATATTGCCAATGTAGTTCTTGGTGAGAAGAAGCTTGACTATGGTGAAGCCTCTGACTTAAATGAATTGTATGAGAAGGACTATCAAAAGTTCATTGACTATAACATCAAGGACGTAGAACTCATTGATCGCATGGAAGATAAGCTTGGTCTAATCACCTTGTGTCTAACCATGGCATATAAAGGTGGAGTTAACTATGATCAGGTTCTTGGCACTGTGGCTATATGGGATTCTATAATCTATAGAGACCTTAGCAGTAAGAACGTGGCAGTTCCTATGAACTCTGAATCATTCAAAGGTGATTACCCTGGTGGTTATGTTAAAGAACCTCAGGTAGGAATGCATGATTGGGTATGTTCATTCGACCTTAACTCTCTGTATCCTTCTATCATCATGCAGTATAATATGTCTCCTGAGACTATACTTCTTGAGGATGAACTCGGTGTTAGTGTTGAGGCTGTCCTTGCTGGCGAAGTACAAAATACTTTACAAGACACCGCTTTGGCGGTAAATGGTACAAGATTCTGTACAAAAAAGCTAGGGGTATTACCATCAATCATTCAAGAGATCTATACAGAACGTGTGGGTCATAAGCAACTTCAGCTAAAAGCTCAACAAGAATTAGAGTTATGTACGGATAAGTCTGAGGTTTATAACCTTGAGAAACGTATTGCAATCGCTAAGAACCAGCAAATGGCCCTTAAGATTCTACTGAACTCTTTGTATGGAGCAATGGGTAATAAGTGGTTTAGATACTTCGACATGAGAATTGCTGAGGGTATCACATTAACTGGTCAAGCAACGATTCGTTGGGCTGAGCAAAACCTTAACAACTATCTTAATACTGTATTAAAGACTGATAAGGATTACATTGTTGCCATTGATACTGACTCTGTCTATGTGACATTGGATGCATTGGTCAAACAGTTTAATCCTAAGAATCCTGTGGACTTCCTCGATAAGATATGTTCAACAGCTCTTGAGGGAGTACTAGCGAAATGTTATGCTGAATTGTATGATTCACTTGGTGGTATTCAAAATCATATGGAGATGGGGCGTGAGGTTATTGCAGACCGTGGTATATGGACAGCTAAGAAGCGATACATATTAAACGTGCATGACAATGAGGGTGTTCGCTATGCCCAACCTAAGCTAAAGATTATGGGCATCGAGGCCATCAAATCATCCACACCAGCTATATGCCGTCAAGCACTTAAAGATATATTCAAAAGAATTATCGAGACTGATGAGGAGACTGTGCAAGAGGACATTGCTAAGTTTAAGGTTGCATTTAGCCAAGCCTCTCCAGAGGAAGTTAGCTTCCCACGTGGAGTTAATAACATTGCTAAGTGGACTGATAGGGATACCATCTATAAGAAAGGAACGCCTATCCATATTCGTGGAGCAATACTGCATAACAATATAGTAACCGAGAAGAAGCTTAGCAGATCTATTCAAAAGATAACATCTGGTGATAAGGTTAAGTTTACATACTTGATTAAGCCGAATCCTATTAAGGAGAATGTTATTGCTTTTGTTGATTACATGCCAAAGCAATTCAAGTTAGATAAGTATGTTGATTACAATCTGCAATTCGAGAAGACCTTCTTGGGTGCTATCGAACCTGTGCTTGAAGCTGTTGGCTGGAAGAGTGAAAGGCATATGACCTTAGAATCTTTTTTCTGTTAATAAGTGTACAAACAATAAATGTATGATATAATAGATTTATAAATTAATAAAGGAACAACATCATGAGTAAAAACTGGGTAAAAGACATTGCGCTAATGCATAAGAAGTATGGTGTGCATGAGTGGATGGAAACAGCAAGTCCATATAATCTACGAAAGTTTATTGATTTTCGTTTAGATTTTATTGAAGAAGAGTTTGAAGAAACTCAGAACGCACACTTTGCAGAGGATGCTGAAGAGATCGTAGATGGTCTTATAGATCTTTGTGTTGTTGCCATTGGTACATTAGATGCATTAGGTGTTGATCCTTACAAAGCATGGGATCAAGTCTTAAAGGCTAACATGGCTAAGGAGGTTGGTGTAAAACCTGAGCGTCCAAATCCATTAGGTCTTCCTGATCTAATCAAACCTGCTGGATGGAAAGCTCCATCACATGCTGGCAACCATGGTAACATTGCACACAGCTTTGTTCCTAAGGGAATCAATGAAGATATTTGGCATACCAACGCATCCGTTAAGGAAGAGCTTGAAGATGCAATGTATGATGGTATCATCAATTACGAGGATAAGGCTGATGCAAAAGGCTAAGATAACATATGATCTGTGGTTGCAGATGTATAAGAACAGTGACATATACACTGTGACCTTAGAAGAGCATACCAAATGGTGTAAGCAATTCGCCTTATGGAAGAAAGACGAAGAGTTATGAAAACCCCTAAGAAGGTAGTAGTTAAAAAGAAACCCGCTGCTAAGAAAAAGGTGGTGGATCCTGCAGCTAAACATCTAACACGTAGTTGGGGAAGCTTAACGGATCTAAAGAATTACTTAGAGAGCAAAACCAAGGAGAAGGTGAAAAGCTTTAATGGCTTTGAGCTTATAACCAATAAAGGTAGCTATAGTATTTCAGTCACTTACGGCACAATGGAAAACGAGTTAGTTTTTAAGAAAAAATGAAATCACTTACATTATTCAAATCGGTGTTCGACAACAAGACCCATAAACGTGTAGACTTTAATGATACGGAATCATTTGACAAACTGTTTTTGGATCTTGCTATGTTGCCCCGTAAGGATAAGAAGTCAGCCACATTGATATCACCAGCAGTATATGAAGAGGGTACAACCCGTTCTAATGCTAGTGTGATCTGTTGGGCTGGATGGTGTGCAGTGGATGTGGATGAACATGTATTTGATGGAGACCTTGAGAAAGAACTTTATAATAACTATGGTCAATGGAATAACATTATATATTCCACAGCGTCATCCACTAAAGAACATCCAAAGTTTAGAATAGTATTTCCCCTAAGCGATGATGTCCCTAAGGATAAGATTAAACACTTTTGGTTTGCTCTTAATAAAGAATTAGGTGACATTGGAGATCCCCAAACAAAGGATCTCAGTCGTATGTATTATATCCCCGGTCTTTATGACGGGGCATATAACTTTATCTTCCAAAATACCTCTAGTATGATCATGAATCCATATGAGATTATGGCTAAGCATGATTATGTTGAGAGATCCGGTGGTCTATTAGATCATCTCCCACCTGAAATTCGTCGTCAGCTTCTTGCCCATCGTAAGAATGAAATGACAAACACGAGCATAACATGGAGCAACTACAGAGATTGCCCATTCGTTAACAACAAATTAGTTAAGGAGTATAACCAAATCTCCGACTCTGGTTGGTATACAAAGATGTATGCCATTATGGTTTCTATTGCAGGTAATGCCGTACGTAAAAAATACAACATCACTGCAGCAGAGATCACTATATTATGTAAGGAAATTGATTATGAGAACGGAAATTGGTATAAAACCAGACCCTTCGACAAAGAAGCAGATCGAGCAATCGAATTCGTCTATGGAAACGTATAGGGAAACGTTCTTAAGAGGATTTCCTTTAGTCATAGAAGTAACCCAAGAGTTTTTAGATTACCGTGATAACATGTGGGCAACCGCCAATCTTTCTAGTAAGAAAAACTGTGACTTCTTCTTGTTTGAATGGTATCTGTTACAACTAGGATTCACATCTCCTAACAACTGGCGACATGACGTCATATTGCCGTTCTTTAAATTTGTTGATGTTAAGCACGTAATGTCACAGTACTTTAGTATTGACACAAAAGAGAAGTTCGATCAGTTTGTTCAATCTATTAAGATGGGGCAGCTAAACTATTTCTTCTTCTATACTACATTCCCTCATTTTGAACGATCATACGTGTTAGGTGATATGATTACCATAGAGGGATTAGACTTTAAGGATGCAAAAGAAACTTTAGATGAAACCTCTAGAAGCATCCACGACTCGAGCTATAGATATTATAGACCCCAAAAGTATGTACTTCCAGCAAAAGTATGATATAATGTATTACATAACCAAAAGGAGTATCCATGAAACAAAAAGAATCAATCTTAGTTCTTCAAGAATGTGCTGAGTTACAATCTAAGAAGTCCCAAGACTATCAGAATCCAAATTCACAAGTGAAACAAGCAATGCATTATCGACGTGGAGTTGATTCAATTCATGATACCATGCACGGTAAAATGTTACGTGCCCAATCTTTACTTGAATCAGGCGAAGCCAATAACTTTGAATCATTGGAGGACACATACAAAGATCTTATTAACTATGCATCTTTTGCTGTGGCATATATCCGTGGTCAAATGGAAGGGCAGGACACAACACTTGATTATTTAAATAGGCCTAAAAATGATGATAAATCCGTATAGAGTAAAAGATGTACGGTCGTATTTCATATCCTCTAAGCAGTGTGATATGAATATGACCACCGATAAGACTGGCGTTAAATGCATTGAACTTATTGGTGCATCCTTTCTTGCTGATGAACCATCTATCTTTGGTGAACCTAACGCAGAGTATATCAAAAAAGAGATTGAATGGTATATGTGTCAGTCATTAAATGTCAATGACATATACACTGATGGCCGTAAACCACCAGCAGCGTGGCAATACGCAGCATCACCTGATGGATATATCAATTCTAACTATGGTCATCTAATATACTCAGAGGACAATAGCTTTCAATACGAACATGTATTAGAAGAGTTAATTGCAAATCCTAATAGTCGTAGGGCTGAGATGATCTACACTAGACCTACCATGTGGAATCAGTATAACTATAAGGGTATGTCAGACTTTATATGCACTAACACTGTGACTTATTATATAAGAGATGGTAAGTTAGATTGCGTTGTACAAATGAGGTCTAATGATGTAGTGTATGGTTATAAGAACGATTACGCTTGGCAGAAGTATGTGCTAAACGAATTAGCTAATGACCTTGAAGTTCTTCCAGGCAAAATGATATGGCAGGTACAGAATATGCATGTATATGAAAAGCACTTTGATCTAATTACTCCTGGTCCGGTAATGCCTAATGTGGCTTAACGAAGAAGCCCTAGATGTTCTCACTAATTACTATTATCCTAAGGCCGCATGGCTTCAGGATAATGTCAATTGGGGACCATTAGATTATGAAGGGCCAGAGGCAAATTCTTTTGTCAATGATCCTCTCCTCCAGCAGGTAGAGATCTACGATTGTAAGACGAGAAACGCAGCAGGCTTTTCTAATGTATTGCAAGACCTAAAGTTTGGATCTAAGACCCCTAAGTGGAGATGGCAGAACACATCAAGACGTGAACTTAATACGGATAACGATACCATTCAATGGGATCTACCTACATGGTTGTATGTCATGATGTGTCACCGTATCACTGGTTCAGGTGCTTCATTTGAGAATGATCATGGATACCGTAACAACATTATCCAACGTTGGGGCAGACATAGAGACATGCAGGATATGGCTGAGGACTTAATAGAGTCTAAAGCAAGAGGTCCAATCTTTACTTCTACAGGTAACCAACCACCAGCTCCTAAGAAAGGTACAACCAATGTTGACTTTATGACAAAGGAATTGCCTGAGTTAATGTCGAGTGCTGCAACCTTTCTATTGCAAAAGAAGCGTGGCCATAAAGAGATCGTAGATTATTTGAATGAACACAATGCTAAGATGGGTCATAGGAAGTTTAACTTTCAATATGCTGCCTTCTCTATGGATTGTTCTGACTACTATCCTGAACTGGTTGATGTGGATTCACACACATACCTTGGTAACAATGCAATACGTTGCATGAAGAAGTTATCCACAGGATATAAAGCTGATGAGTTCATGGATCTATTGGTTGAAAGAACTGGTGGTAAGGCTAAAGACTTAGAGGATGTTATGTGTGACTTCGTTCGCTTTGGACAGAATTATGTACCAAGGGGTAACGGCACATACGATCACGTTCCCTCGAATATAAGTAATAGTTCAGGCTGGGTATCTGGCTGGGATCAACGACAGGGATCACCACGTGATCTAAATAACACATTACCAATATAGGTTTACATAATGGCACATAACATTCACGTACAAGACGGTAGAAACATTGATATCGAATTGGGAATGAGTCCACAAGAAGCTAAGAACTATTATTTAGATCTTGCTGGTGATTGGGAAGATCCTAACCCACCTATTGTTGAAACTATGCATGACGGTATTCGTTGTGTAAGAGATGACATGGTCGTTGGAACTAAAATCCGTGGTGCTGATTTACTAATGTCCACCATTAAAGCTGACACGGTTAGCTATGTGCAACCTAGGACTGGTCTTGCTGGTCTAAGTATATTGGATGTAGCTAAGAGACATGGTAAGAAAGTACGTCTCTATATGCCTTCAAGCAAACTCATATCACATCACCAAGCATGTTGCATTGAACAAGGGGCTGACGTCAGCTTCCATCGTATTGCAGCCATGCCGAACCTTAACCGTATCGCCAAAGAAGATTCAAACCTTAATTGTTACTTCTTTATCCCCCTAGGACTTAAGCATAGGTTGGTCACTGCAGCCATGGTTAAAGTGGCCTCTCAATTAAAAGAACCTGATGAAGTCTACGTTGCAACATCAACTGGTGTACTCACAAGGTCTTTACAGATCGCTTGGCCTAATGCTAAGTTCACATCAGTGGCTGTGGCAAGGAACATGAAGGCTGGCGAATTAGGACGAGCTGATGTTATCTCAGAGAAGTTAGCATTTACTCAGTCTGAGAAGGCAGAGAACCTACCACCATTTCCTTGTATAGCCACATATGACGGTAAGATCTGGAAGTATATTCCTAAGAATACTGATAAGGACATATTGTTTTGGAACGTTGGTGCTGAACCAGTCTTAGAGGACATAGGTATCTACGACCGAACAGATAGTTATAGACAGTGGGACAAATATTTATGATGTACTTCCATTAAAACTGTGATATAATACAACCTGTAAGGAGAAAAAATGATAACTGGTACTTTTAGTAGAATCCCTCGTAAGACAAACAGTCATGGATATGGTTGGGCTCGTAGCTGGGCAGAGAATTTAAACTGTGGCATTAACCACTCCAACAAAAAGGTTGAGTTATTATACCTTGACCATGGAGTTAACTTCGGTGGATCTATCAATCTATTTGGTGGATTCAATGATGCTCTTAAAGAAAGCATCGACAATTTCCTAGATGCAGAGCATGTAATTTCATTAGATATGGACTGCCCTCCCTATGGAAACATGCTAGCCAAACGTAAAGATGTCTTAGACAAAGACTGGTGCGCTCGTGTCCAAGAGAAATGCGACGGTGCCGAAACACTAATGTCCACCGGCTTAGACGCCGAATGGTTAACTATAGGTGATAGTCACACTGCAGCCTTTGCCCCTGAAGGTAGCATGATTGTTAAGACCAACGGTATGACACTCAACGGTCAATTAAAATCTGATTTCTCGTATGTAAGAGATCATATTGCTGAGTGCAATAATCTAAAAGGCATAACGTTGGTCTTTGGTAACATCGATATTAGACACCATATATGCAGGATAAATGATGCAAAGATATTTGCACGTGTTAGTGTTAAAGAGATGTGGAAATCCTATAAGGAATTCGGCGATAGTCTTGGTATCCCAGTTGAATATGCTGTACCTTGGCCAATAGAATTCGAAGGAAGGAAACTACCTAAGACTGGTTACTATAAAGGTCAACCGTTTTGGGGTAGCATTGCAGATCGTAAGCAGGTATTAAATGAAATCATTGATGCCATGGATGAACTTGGTATGAATAAGGTTATGTATCCCACTGAATGGTTAACCATGGATCCTGAGGCTTATGCCAAACTTAAGATGGAGAACATGTCAAGTGTTCACATCTCACCAGAGTGTTATAGACGAAAACTATTTGGTGAAGAAGAGTGTACATTAGCACAATTCATGTTATAATAGACACATAAATTAATAAAGGAGCAAATACATGGGCATAATGGATAAACTTCAGAAGAATAGCCGGATTAAAGAGACAGCAGTTCTCGATAAATCTAAGTTATTCTCTGGCAAGGACCTGGTTCCCACACCGGTCCCAATGATTAACGTTGCACTATCTGGTGATCCAGACGGAGGACTGAGTTCAGGACTAACAGTATTAGCAGGACCATCGAAGCATTTTAAGACTTCGTTTGCCTTGTTAATGGCAGCAGCATACTTAGCAAAGTATGACGATGCTGTTTTGTTATTCTATGATTCAGAGTTTGGTAGCCCGCAACAATACTTTAAGTCGTTCGGTATTGATACTTCTCGAGTTCTACATAGCCCTATTGCTAATGTGGAAGAACTGAAGTTCGATCTAATCAATCAATTAGAGAATATCGAACGCAAAGATAAAGTCATTATTGTTATTGACTCTATTGGTAACCTTGCATCTAAGAAGGAAATGGATGATGCTATGGACGGAAAGTCTGTGGCTGATATGTCAAGAGCAAAAGCCCTTAAGGGTTTATTCCGAATGACAACTCCATATTTAACCATGAGAGACATTCCATTAATTGCTGTTAACCATACATATCAAACCATGGAGATGTTCAGTAAGGCTGTAGTGTCAGGTGGAACAGGTATTTATTACTCAAGTGATAACATCTGGATCATTGGACGCCAGCAAGAAAAGAAAGGCACTGAGATCATGGGGTATAACTTCGTGATTAACGTAGAGAAATCTAGGTTTGTACGTGAGAAGTCTAAGATCCCTATTAGTGTTACATGGGAAGGTGGTATCGAACGTTACTCTGGTCTATTAGATGTAGCAATGGAAGGTGGATATGTAGTTAAGCCTAACATTGGTTGGTACTCCAAAGTGGATAAAGAGACTGGAGAGGTTGAAGAGAAGAAAGTTCGTGCAGCTGAAACTCTTACGGAAGCTTTCTGGGAACCTATCTTTAAGAACACAGACTTTAAAGCGTACCTTAAGAAGAAGTACGAAGTAGGTCATGCGAGTATGATCAAATCATCACCTGAAGATATGGATATTTAATGCAAATTGAAACATTAATCTTACGAAACTTGATGCTTAATGAGGATTACACTAGAACTGTTATTCCTCACTTAAAGCTTATATATTTTGAAGAGCCTTACCGTGCCGTGTTCTCTGAGCTGGTGGATTTTGTTAACAAATATAACAAACTACCAAGCGCAGACGCACTTAGCATTGAATTGAGAAACAACACAAAGGTTGGATCTGATTCATTGGCCCTTATTCCGGAGATCAGTGTACAAAGTAAAGAAGAAACATTACCTTGGCTTATTGAACATACAGAAAAGTGGTGTCAGGATAGAGCAATCTATCTTGCCATCATGGATTCAATCAATATCATAGAAGGTAAGCATGAGACGTTAACTAAGAATGCCCTACCCGATGTATTAAGTGATGCACTAAGTGTTAACTTTGATATTAGCGTAGGACATGACTATGTAGACGATTCTGACTCACGATTTGATTTTTATCATAGAAGCGAGGAACATTTACCATTCGACCTATCAATGTTTAACAAGATCACTAAAGGTGGTTTAGTTAATAAGACTTTGAACGTTGCCCTTGCGGGTACTGGTGTGGGTAAATCATTGTTCATGTGTCATGTTGCCGCTGGCGCCTTAACACAAATGAAGAATGTATTGTATATCACCATGGAAATGGCTGAGGAAAAGATCGCTGAACGTATCGATGCCAACTTATTGAATGTGCCTATTGATCAATTAGAGAATCTATCTAAAGATATGTTTGATAATAAGATAAAGAAGCTAACTGATAAGGGTGTGGGTAAGTTAATCATTAAAGAGTATCCAACAGGTGCAGCTAACTCAAATAACTTTAGATCGTTATTGAAAGAACTTCAGTTGAAGAGAGACTTCGTACCTCAATTGATATGCATAGACTACTTGAATATCTGTTCAAGCTCACGTATGAAGGCTATGGGTGGTTCAATCAACTCATATACATATGTTAAGGCTATTGCAGAAGAGCTTCGTGGTTTAGGACAGGAGTTTAATCTACCAATCCTAACTGCAACACAGACAACACGTAGTGGTTTTGCATCATCTGATGTAGGTTTGGAAGATACTTCTGAATCGTTTGGTCTACCAGCAACGGCTGACTTAATGTTTGCTCTTATATCCACTGAAGAACTGGATAACTTGAATCAGATAATGATTAAGCAATTGAAGAACAGATACAATGATCCAACTGGTGCTAATCAGAAGTTCGTTGTGGGTATTGACAGGGCTAAGATGAGACTGTATGATGTGGAAGATACTGCACAAACCCTCAACGTGACGGATGAACCACCTAAACAACCTAACAATTATGAGGGATTCAAGGTATGAGCACCTTAGTTCAAAGCAAAGAATGGTCTGATAAGTATATGAAGTTAGCCAAACAAATTTCTACTTGGAGTAAAGATCCTAGTACAAAGATTGGGGCTATCGTGGTAGGAGCTGACGGTCAGATATTGGCACAAGGATTCAATGGTTTCCCTAGAGGAATCAAAGATTCTGATGAGAGATTAAATGATCGTAAGAGAAAATATGAATTAATTGTACATGGTGAGATGAATGCAATATATAATGCTTCACTCAATGGGGTATCTTTAAAGGATGCTACATTATATGTCTATGGTTTACCTACTTGTAATGAATGTGCCAAGGGTATTATTCAGGTTGGTATTAAAAAGGTTGTAGCTATGAGACCTGCCAACTACAATGAGACTTGGAATGAATCAATCGATAACGCTCAGGCCATGTTTAATGAGGCTGAGGTAATGTATTTAATAGAAGTGGAGAAAGAATAATGGGTAAGACAACAGTACCGTATGTTAAGCAACCAGCAAAAGGTGTTCGACGCACTAAGAAGAATATGAGCCACGGCACATATAGATGCAAGCGCCATCCAACATCCCCTAGGTGTAAAAATGCTTAAAAGTTTATTTAACCAAACTTATTCTAAAAGGTTTTTAGATAAGATTGAATCACGCCGCGGTGAGTACTACGAGAAGCGTAGGATTAAAACCATCAATAAGAATGCTATGCTACTAGCAGGCCAATGGAAGCATGAATATCCAACTGGCACTCCAATAGAATATATCAGAGATGATATTATTGAGTGCTGGGAAAAACGTTCGCAGGCTGGTATATACTCATACATTGATAAGGGTACACATGACAAGTAAATTTATACCATTCGAGAAATGGTCATTCGTAGATCAACATGGCAGGGACGATAGTCATTGGTATATACGAATGGAGGGTGGTGAATACCATGACGTCATATATCGTTACATGGATGTAAAACTAAATGACACCACCAAGTCCATTAACTTTGATTATGAAGTGGTTGATTATCCAGGTGATAATCCTCACGGTGACACCAAGTTCAATGAAGCGCTGGGTGATATATTAAGAAGTATCTTAGACGATACTATGGAGAAACAGGACTTTGTATTAGGTCCTAAAGAAAAAAATGAACTTTAAAGAAACGCTAACCATTCTTTCAGAAGAATGTGCAGAGGTTATTCAGGCCAATTCTAAGTTAATTAGATTTGGTGTGAATGACGAAGAGAATAAAGCTAAGCTTGAGCAGGAGTTGGGTGATGTATTTGCTATGATAGCTATCCTAGATTACTATGGATATGTTAATATAGAACGTATGGCAACTCATATGGAACCTAAGATGCAGAAGCTTAAGAAATTTAGTGGCATCAAGGATTTGAACAAAATTATTAAGAATTTATAATCGTATAAATACCTTTATATCTTCAGATTTATAAAGGTCTTAATGTTAAATTTTAAAGAATCAGTATCAAAAACCTCAGGAACCAGCTTAATTGCTATGCTTCCCAAGAGTGTAAGGCGCACAGTATACAGGCATGAACAGCATGATAAATTCAAGGCTGCGTTGCTTATGGCTGAAGCTTTATTAAAAAACCCAGACGTCATGTCAAAGGGTTTATCCAAATTACATATCGAAGGTATTGCTGCAGATCATTTCGGTGTAGACCGTAAAGCTTTCGCTAAGGTGTCCGCTCGCAAATCCCGATATGAATCATCATCTATAACAGAAGCAGCCGGTAAAGTAAGTGCCACTGATATGGAAGCAGTTATCGTTGTTGCATATAACGGCGGCTTTGAAAAA
>Ga0308023_1000188_pt1 | contig 19442 bp, 20 predicted proteins | sample Neamet418_FD_201294 | JGI IMG/M metagenome (GOLD analysis project Ga0308023, IMG submission 201294) | Marine microbial communities from water near the shore, Antarctic Ocean - #418 | ecosystem: Environmental > Aquatic > Marine > Unclassified | place: Southern Ocean | collected 2014-10-03
TTATTCAAAAAATAATTAATATCTTGAAACTCAGTATACAAATTAGTATATTGCACTTTCCAGAAAGTAGTTTGTATTCGCAAATAAGGATAATTGAATGAATTATCCGAAAGCAATAATGAACGATCCCCATCTCCTATAAAATGTTTTCCATGACCAAACTGTACTGCAAACATTTTATTAGCTCTGTACGACACAAAGCCTGACGACATTGCATAATCAAAACCTGTTTCTTTAAAATCTCTGGCATATCCTTGACCAGGAACAACTCTATTATCACGAATGTGAGCATCAATATAATTAGGGAATATAGATTGATTTTCAGCAAAAGAACTAAAAAAAGATATTTTCTTACCTAAATTACCTTCAACAATAAAACCCCTAGTATTAGTAAACGTATTTTTTTCATCTACAAATTCTTTTCCGTTCGAAAGATTAATAATTGGAGAGGCAATTACTCTATAATCTTCTCCTTTTAACAGAATAAAATGTTCTGAAAATATTTTTCTCAAATACCAATTAGAAAAATTTGACTGATCCTGTAATTCAAGTATAGAATCAATATCAAATTTTAAATCTGACTTAATAATTGGCTTAACAGATGTATGATAATCATCATTATAAATTAAGTGATTAAAATTAGAAGAATAATTATTTCCCAATAATAGATTAGCATTCTGAGCCCTCACACTTATAGTGAAAAAAGAGCATAAAACAATAGTGATTACGAAACGCATTATTTTGAATGACCTTTTAAAAGGTAAAACGGAATGTATAATATATTGAAACAAATTAATGCAAGTATAGCAATACTACTATTCACATTAATCTCCAAAAGAAAATATGAAAATACAATACTAGAAATTGCAAAGAAATACAATATAAAACTTGTTTTTTTATGTCCAAAACCTAAACTTAATAATGCATGATGTATATGCCCCCTTCCAGCGGACAAGGGATGCCTTCCTTTCATTATTCTTGCAACAAATACTCTTAGCGAATCAAATAATGGAATTGCTAGAATTGCAATAGCCAACAAAGGTCCTTTATTTGGTAATTTTATAGTCTCAGTAACCAAACCATGGCTAACAATATTAATAGATAAAATAGATAAAATCATTCCAACAACTAAGGATCCTGTATCACCCATAAATATTTTTGCAGGAAAAAAATTATGCCTTAAGAATCCTAATAATGCACCCATTAAAGTAAAAGCAACTATCGCCATATCACTTTGACCCATTATTAAGGCAATAACACCAAATGAAAAAGATGAGATTACACCAATTCCACCCGCTAAACCATCTACTCCATCAATAAGATTAAATCCATTCGTAATAACAATAACCACAAAAATAGTAAATAATGTTCCTATCCAAATTGGCAAATCATATACACCCAAAACACCATGCATATTATCAATTTGCAAATCTCCAAGAAAGATAATAATCAAAGTTGCCATGACTTGACCCACTAACTTTTTAAAAGGAGAAAGTTCTAGTAAATCATCAATAACACCAACAAAAAAAACAATTAAAATACTAACTAAAATGAATTGAATATTTTCAATATCTGCCCAAAATAATAATGAGAAAATAATACCAGTAAAAATAGCAATTCCACCAAATATCGGTACACTTCCCTTATGAGAAGCTCTAATTCCTGCCTCATCTAATAATCTTAACTTCTCAGCAAAAAATATAACCTTTGGGATAGCTACATAAGTAATCAGAAATGCAGTGATTAAAGAAAAAACTATATTTAACTCTGGATTAATCATTTATCTATTTATTCTGTAAAATTAAAATTATTATTTAATAATAGATAACAATTCATCACACCATTTTGACAAAGTATATTCATTATCCACCTTTACAGTAATCAAGCCCATTTTATTACCTGCCAGTATATCAGTATCCGAATCTCCAATTAAATACGAATCTTCAATTTTTATTTCTGGAAAATCAATAATTGCCTGCTGAATCATTCCAGGATTTGGCTTACGACAACTACAATTTTCAGCAGCCAAATGAGGGCAATAATAAACCTTATCTATTACGCCTCCATTTTTCTTTAATTCCAGCAACATGTATTCATGTAAAAAGCCTAAGTCATTGTCTGACATTATTTCTTTTGCAATTCCCTGCTGATTAGTTACAATAAGAATGCGATTAAATATTTTTGAAAGTTTTGATATTGCAGACTCTGCTCCTATCATAAATTCAAACTCCACAGTATTTCTAACATACTGCCCATCTAACTTTACATTTATAACACCATCTCTATCTAAAAAAAGAGTGTCTAGCTTATGCATTTGGAAACATTTCTTGCTCAATCAATTGACAAATAATATGCCCAACTAAAATATGTACTTCTTGTACTCTTGGTGTATCATCAGAGGGAGTGCAAATCATAATATCACAAATATCATTCATTGCACCACCATTTTTTCCAGTAAAACCAACAGTTGTCATTCCTAATTCATTTGCTTTTTGAATTGCCTTCACCACATTAGAAGAATTCCCTGAAGTTGATATTCCAACAAGAATATCTCCTTTCTTACCTGCCGCCTCAACCATTCTTGCATAAGTGGCTTCATAACCATAATCATTAGCAACGGCAGTCATAAAAGATGAATTTACATGCAAAGCTTCAGCATACAAAGGAGGGCGATCCGAATAAAACCTTCCACTTAACTCAGCTGCAATATGCTGAGCATCAGAAGCACTACCCCCATTACCACAAAAAAGCATCTTTTTATCCGATTGGAAAGCAGTTACACTTTCAGCAACAATCTGCTGAATATTAGCTTTCAAATTATCATTCTGGAAAACGCTAGTGTAATTTTCAGCAGCACTTTTCATACACTTTTCTATTCTACTTTTCATCTCGATGGTTTTGGCTAATGTACAAAATTAAATCACCTTATTTAACTTTCATTGTTGTATGTATTTGTTTTTTACTAATTTTGGACAAAACAAAACAAGTATGATTAATTTTAAACTTCTATCTGAAAATAAAGATGATTTCAGGATGCAATATCTTTCAGCAAAACCATTTTCTTATTTAATAATTGATGGCTTATTTGATTCTGAAAAACTAAAAAAACTTTACTCTCAAATTCCTAACTTAGACACTAAAAGTAAGGACTATATGTTTGCTAATAATAAGTTTGAAAAATCAAACTACAAAACATTAGGTCCTCTTTTTGAAGAAATCTATAATGATATTTCCTCAAAAGAAATGAATGAATTTTTATCTTATATTTCTTCAAAAGATATTTTTGTTGACCCAAAAAATCACGGAGGAGGTCTTCATCAAGGTAAAAAAAACAGTTCTTTAGATATGCACTTAGATTTTAATTATCATCCATTAAAAGACCATTTATACAGGGAAATGAATTTGTTGCTTTATTTAAATAATGAATGGAAAGAAGAATACAAAGGTCACCTAAAACTTGAAGATTTAAGAACGGGAACAAAAAAAGAAATTGGAGTTCCATTTAATAGGTTAATAATTCAACAATGTGGACCACACACTCTACATGGATACGACCAGACAAATTTCCCTGAAGGAAATTTCAGAACTTCAATTGCTACATATGCTTATACACAACATATTACTTATTTAGAAGAACCTAGAACAACTGATTGGTTCCCAGAAAATGGAAGTAAATTAAAAATGTTTTTAGGAAGAAAAATGAAATATTTAGTGAAGATAAAAACATCAATATTTGGCAGTGGAACTGCTGGAAATTAACGAAAAATTATTTATAAAGATTCGTATACCTCTTTTGATAAAGATCCTAGCCTATTCCAATTGTACTCTGTTTTAATTAAATTCATGCCTTTTTCTCGAACTTTAGAAACTGACGATCCTTCATTAAAAACAGATATTATTTTATCTGACAATGAATTAACATTCTCTGATTCAAACAAAAATCCTGTTTCATTATTTGTTATTAATTCGGTAAAGGGCAATAAATCAGAAGTTAATACAGCACTATTATAACTCATTGCCATCATAAGAACTCCACTCTGGGAAATTCTTTTATAAGGAAGCACTGACAAATCAGATGAACAAAAATAATGAGCAACATCTTCTGAAGGAATATATTTATTATGAATAATACAATTTTCATTAAGACCTTCTCTATCGATAATTTCTTGATAAACAATAAAATCATCTTCCCAAGATTTCCCAGCAATTAACAATACTATATCAGGGTGAACTTTCTTCACTACTGACAAGGAATTTAATAAAATCTCTAAACCTTTTATTCTTTTAATCATTCCAAAAAATAGAAGAACTTTCTTATTCTTAGGGATGTCCAAATAATATCTTGACGCCTCTTGATCTTTTTCAGATTTTATAAAAGGCAAATAGTTTCCGTGAGGAATAATTGCAACATCCTTATCAATTCCCTTAAACAAATCTAACATTTGGTTTTTACTAAACTCATTATGAGTAATCAATTTATTGGCGTTTCGCAAAACGAAATCTATCAACTTATTACTGGACTTTGTTTTATCCAAATTACTTACAACATCATGTACAGTGTAGACAACTTTTAATCCCATCATTTTAGAGAAAATCAAATCGAAAACAACTAACATATTTACATGAAAAAGATGATAATGACAAATTGTAGCTCCAAAATATTTAGCGCCAATTATGGACCTGATACTTCCAATAATATAGAGAATTCCGGCAGTTATATTTGATTTTTTATCAAAAATACCTTTATAATAATGCTTTATTTTTAGCCCATCAATTTTAGGATTTTCGGTTAAATCATTTGTAAAAATCCTAACATCAATCCCTTCATTTATCAAGCCCATTGCTTGCCCAAAAAGATAAAAATGATGAGAACCTCCCCTAGCAGCAACTGAATCAATAATAGCAATTTTTATTTTCATATTACATTCTTAATCCTTCAAAATAGGATTTATTTATTAGTTTCCAATTTTTAAAAGTTAATCGAAATTTTGGGTTTGTAAAGATTCTAATATTATTCTTGAAAAATAAAAATGAAATAAATAGATATGAATAAGACCCTCCAATTTTCTTTAAAAAATACACGTGATTCCTGGTGTTTTGTTTAATAAAAAAATCACTTCTATATTCTTTCATCCTCTCCTTATCTACTGACTTTGTTAAACTCCCTACTTTATGATAAAACTCTACATCTGAAAAATAAAATAATTTATGTCTTTCATCTATCAAAACACGGTATAAGAAATCTGTATCATCAAAATAAACAAAATATTTTTCATCCATTAATCCAACATCTTCAAATACTTGTTTTTTCACAAGCAAACAACAAGTTGGAGCATATTCTACCTGAAAAACCCCATTAAATTCACCTTCATCCTTCTGTCTCATTCCTTTATGGATTGGCAAAAACCCTTTCATTTTCACAAAGTCACTCCCAGCATACCAAATATGATTAGGGTTATCATAGTACATCATTTTTGGGGTAACCAAACTGCATTTATTTTCAATTTGAATCTTAATTAACTTTTCTATTAAAGTACTTTCAAATTCAACATCATTATTAATAATTAAAACCTGATCACAGCCATCCAAAATTGCTTGTCTAATTCCTTGATTATTTGCCTTGGCAACTCCTAAATTTTTAGCATTTTTAACAACTCGTAACCTGCTATCCTTTTCATTGTCTAACATTAAAAGTGTAGCGTCAGCTGAAGCGTTATCAATAACATATAAAATTAAATTTGAATATGTCTGTTTCCATACGCAATCCAAAAACGACTGCAAAACATCAGCCGAATTATAAGTTATAGTGACTAAGCCTATTTTATCCATTTTGAATAATCTTTACATAAAACCTCTTCCAGTTTTTTAATATCATCATTAAATATTATTTTGAGTTGAATTCTCGTTTCCTTCAATAGTTCAGGTTTTTTATCTGCCTTAAAAAGTAAAAATCTAATACTCTTCACTAAATATATTGGGAACAAAAAAATTAGTATTTTTCTAAGAAAAACAAAAGAATATATAAATCTAATTCCTTTGTTTTTTGGCATTGTAAAGGTATTGTACTTTGTATTTACATCAGCAGAAAAATTAGTACTAACATTTAGGAAATTATAGACCTGACCAACAGTCTTTGATACATTTTTTTTGAAATCATCATAGTCTATAAATAATATATTTTCCTTTTCAAAAAAATCTAGATATCTTTGAGTTTGCTTAGCATATTTACTTACTTCAATATACTGCTGATAGAATAAATGAGAATTTTTATGTTTTGATTTTTTAGCTATTATATTTTCAAAACTGTCACAAATTAAACCAAGCCTATAATCCATTAAATAGTGGGAAAAAGCTCTTTCAATAGGATTTCTGAGCATAATAATAATTTTTGCATTTGGGTTGTACTCTTTTATGTCTTCAGCCACATTATCATAAAACAAATAAGAAACACTAGCCTCACCATAAACCACACTTTCTTTCTGTACAAATAAAGACTCATACTTATCAAGCGTATTTATACGATTCTTACCATAATACATTCCTTGATCATGAATGGCCTTGTCAGAAAAATAATCAGGTTCTTTTTGACTACTCATCTCAACTTGAGGATGCTCATTTAAATAATGATACAAAGATGTTGTTCCCGCTTTTGGAGCGCCTACTATAAAAAAGTCAACTTTCATTTTACAAAAAATCTTTTCTTAATGACCTCAACAATATTCCCTATCCTTTTAATATTAAATAAAAATGCTAAAATTAATTTAACTGGGAAAGTAACTAAATAAAATAGAGTAAGCATTGGGGGGAACCTAAACTTCCCCACATCATACTTAAATTTATTCATCATTCTATTTGTTACTAATTGCGAAAGATATATTTCAGCAGAATTCAACCCTCCATTTTTCCATTTTTCCTTTTTGGAACTATCAATAAGGAATTGATTTTTAACATCCTGTTGAGTAGAAGAACCAATGACTGGAACTTTTAACATTTCCTGATTGAAATCAATTTCTAAAAACTGGCAAAGCTCTTTAACAATACGTATTGGCTCAACTAATAGATCCTCAAATCTAACTACCCTCACTCTGGAATTATTTATAAATTTTGCAGTATACTCTAAAGAAGAGTTCCAAATTTTTGCTGATAAAATAGGATGATAATTAATGTAGGAACGAATAGCTTCAGACAATGGTATAGCAGATGCACCTAAGAACCTTCTTTTCCATTTATTCTTTTGTGAAAGCAGAACATCCCTCTGATCTCTTACCATATTTATCACTTTTGCATTAGGGAAATACGATAATATTTCACTCAAATAATACATATTTTTTGGAGTTTGATCGCAAGCAATAAGACACTTATTATCTGATGTCATTTTTGCTAAAAACAACTCATATATATTTAAAGGGTTTGAAACATTCTTATCTGCTAAAATAGCACTTGCTTTATCATTAAAAGCCGAGATATTATCCTGTTTAAATAATCCATTTTTTTCAATACACAGTAACCTAGAAAGCAAATCTATTTGTTGTTTTCTATCTAAAGCTGACTCTGAATGATTTGTCCAAATTGTTCCAAAAAAATGTAATTCTTTAAAAGTAAAAACACCTTGGTGATTCCCCAAAATACGCCCCATCATAGTAGTACCACTTCTGCTGCTACCTACAATAAATATCTGTTTTGTTTTAATCATAAATAATATGTATTTTGGAATCTATCATTAAAGATCCCTCAATATTTGGTTTATCATATAAATTTGAGGCTGAAAAACTAAAGGATGTAAATACCCTATTACTAAACTTATCTATCAATTTAAACTTAGAGCAACTAAATTCATAAGAATCCCAGTCTATTCTATAAACCAAGACTTCTTTATCATCTTGATCAAAACACTTATAAATAAACACCTCATTGTCTACTTCTTTCTCAATTCTTACAATATCATATTCAAACATCATGCCTAAAAAGGTAAGAGGGTAATATGTACTCTGTATTTCCAATACCTCTTTATTGTTTCTGAAAATAGAGCCCCCATAATCTCTACCTCCCATATTATGATAAGTAGTTAAAGTTATATTTTGTAAATCAGAATTACTTAATAACTCTAAAAAATACTGAGCAACAAAAAGAGATTGTAACATTGTATTTCCAGTTGTTCTGGAAATCTGCAGGTTCCATTCTGTTATCCAAATTGGTTTATTAAATATCTTATTATATTCCATAATCTCATTTGGAAAATCAATATTCAAAAAATTTAAAGTTCTTTCTTTATAAAATTCAAATGCTTCTTCCTGACTATCTCCTTCTGGCTCTACAGTCAACATTTGTCCATATTCTTTTTTACCCTTTACCACCTTAGCGTACGAATGAACAATAATGTCATCATAAAAATTAAGTTCAGCTAATCTCTCATTCCAAAGATTGTGTCTATGCCCTTTTCTTTTACCTAAAGGAGCAGCTACAATTGCAGTTCTTAATTTTGGATAATATTTCTTTATCTTATCTGAACAATCTCTTGCATCTTCAATATACTCTTCAATTGTATATTTATTAAGATAAAAAGTTTTGTTAGAAAGTTCACTACCTAATTCTACTCCTATAATTTCAAGATTATGAGACTTCATTTTTGATATCATCATTATAATATCATCATTATCCACAAACATATTTGCTACTAAAACTACTTTTGCATCTGTTAGTTTTGCTAGTTTAATGAAGTCATCAATATAATCGTGAGTATGTCCTTTTTTAAGGTTTGCTCTATTTAAAGCTTCTGACCTTTGGACAAATCTATTTCCTTTAGCATATTTATCAATTTCTTCAAAATCAAAACCATATCCATTCTTATTAAAATGATAAAAATTACCCATTGCACCTCCAGGAAACCTCAAGACTTGAGGATTTATTTTCAGCACTTTATTAGTAAAAGAAGTATCGTTTACATCACAATAAGTAAAGGTATTAGAAGTTGCAAATCCAAATACATCAGAATTTATTTCCTGCGCTGGCAATAGATAAGCAGAAAAAAGAATAAATATTAATATCTTATCTCTCATTTTATTAATCCTTTATCTTTCAATTCTTGTATTGATTTCTCATATTTATCTTCCATTACTTCTTGAGTTTTCACCCAACTTACAAATTCCGAAATTCCTTTCTGAAAATTATATTTTGGAGTAAACCCTAAAAGATTCTTAGCCTTATTTAAATCTGCATAATTATGCCTTATATCTCCTAATCTATATTTTCCACTAATGGAAATATTAATCTCAGAATTATAAAATTTCTTTAAAGAATTTGCAACTTCCTTCACGGTTGTTGCTACTCCGGAACCAACATTAAATATTTCCCCATTTGCTTCTTCTTTTTCAATTCCTAGAATAGTTGCATCTACTACATCATCAATAAAAACGAAATCTCTACTTTCTAATCCATCTTCATAGATATCAAGATTGTTACCATTTAATATTCTGGTTGAGAAAATGGATAAAATACCTGTATACGGATTAGATAAAGATTGCCCAGGCCCATATACATTTTGATAGCGGAAAGCCACAGACGGAATCCCCAAAGAATCCCCCATAAGCATTACCATTTGTTCTTGTTGCTGTTTATTTATACCATAAATAGAAGAAGGATGAATTTTAGATTTCTCATCAGTAGCCAGCAAATTAAGTTCTACATTACAAATCTCACATTTTGGGTTAAACTCTGCTCTTTCCATATCTATCTCCTTTCTTTGTAAAGGATATTGATCTCCATGAATTTTGCAATTATATTTTCCCTCACCATAAATAGCTCTGGAGGAAGCAACAATCATTTTTTTAACGGAGTGTTCTGTATTTGCTAATATTTCTAATAGATGTGCCGTCCCCATTATATTTACATCATTATATTTTTCTATCTCATACATAGATTGACCGGTACCTGTTTCGGCAGCCAAATGCACTATAATATCTTGCCCACCTATTACTTTTTTCCAGTCTTCTTTATTCCTAACATCTCCTTTTACAAAAGTACACTTTCCTTTTATCTTCTTGAATAGAGAGGATTCTGTAGTCCCATGAATTTGTTCAGAAAGATTATCTAAAATGGTAATGCTGTATCCTCTAGCATATAATTTCTCACATAATCTAGAGCCTATAAATCCTGACCCTCCTGTTATTAAAATATTCTTCATTATAAATTATTCTATTTTGTAAATTTATTAAAAAATGACATCATCCCAGATACAATTAATATTAGAAAGAAAGGCCTTAATAACAGTGGCTCTGTAAATACTGAAACAAAAACAATCATCATAAGAATCCTTTTTCTATTTGGAAATAATGTTTGTTTAAACATACAATACAATAAGAAGGATGAAATTGGAATGCCCGTTGCTAAAATTAAATATGTTATAGAATTAGAACTTCCTTTATCTGTTGATTTTGCTCTTAACTCTAAACTGGTTGATTCTTCAAAAGAATTAAGAAGATTATTATTTATAAAGTGGGAAGACCTAAAATCACTAAAAAAACTATCATCTAATCCAATGCCTGTCAAAGGATAATCCTTGATGATAGAAATAGTTTGTATTAAATCAAAATATCTCTTTTGAAATGAATAAGTTTCTAGTTTCTCTTCAACATTTGATTTTGCTATAAAATAAAAAGGCAATACAACACTAATAGCTAGAAAAATTAAAATAGGATTCTGTTTAATTGAAGACTTAAAGATTAAAAGAAGAAGAAGAATCATAACAATAATTCCTGAAGTTGAATATGTTGAAAAAATGGCAACTACTATCAGAGAGATAATCCATCTGTTTCGTTTAAAAACAAAACCCTCTAAATAAAGTAATATATTTAAATATATTTGATTAATACCTGGCTCCCAAAACCATCCTTGATTCCTTACAAACTCTAACCCTAGAATATTCCAGGCAGATCGATCTGGATTATAAAAAAAAATATAATTAAATGTATACAGAATTTTATCTGTATTATATGTTATTGGAAACAAATTACCCTTTACAAGAAAATAAAACAAAAAATTACAAATAGAATAATATAGAATTAACCTTAATACCCATCTCAATCTTTTTAAGAAATAAACAGCATCTCTATTATTAATAAAATGTGTTAAAATGAAAACACATGAAGATACATTTAGCAAATGAAACCCATATTTAATATAGCTTTGCGCACCTAAAGAATATATAAAATTAACACAAATAATTAAACAGAAAAGCATTAAGCTCAAAAGAGAAGTATTAAAAACTGATTTATTTATTCTTTTTCCCATGAAAAGCAAAGAGAACACAGAAAGACTAAATAACATAACTGAAAACAGATTTCTATGAAAAGCAAAAAGCAATCCTCCAGTACTAAAAACCAAAAGCAGTAATAAAAGTGAGTCAAAAAGTTTATATTTTATCGTCAACCTCATTTACTAACTTTCTCCCATTTATTTAGATTGTGATTAAAAGTTTTTATTACTCTTGCCGGAGAACCAACTGCAACACTATAATCTGGTATATCAGATAAGACTACTGAATTTGACCCTATTACACATCTTTTTCCTATGGAAGCTCCAATTATACAAACATTTTCGCCAATCCAAGAATTATCACCAATAACAACCCTACCTAGTGATTTAAGAGGTTGAAATTTAAGAGGTATAGAGATGTCCTCAAAAGAATACAAATTATCTGTTATATATACCTTTTCTGCAATCAACACATACTCACCAATATTTATCTCATTACAAGAAACAAAATGTGCAAAACGAGCTATTGTCGTTTCCTTTCCAATTTTTATTTTTGGCTTTACATCTGATTTAGATATTGCAGCTAACCAGGAGTTACTAGAAATATGCACCTTACTGCTTATTTCTATATACCGTGCGCCATCAATTTGAAATGGAAATACTATTGATGAATTTTTACCAAATGATTTAAAATCTTTTTTGAAAAAAACTAAAAAAAATAATTTTTGTATTTTCAACTTATAAAACTGTAATGTTTCAATCATAGTTTCCATTTTTTTAAATTTATATTTAACATCTTTTCTAATTCATTAATATCATCTTTGAAATAATTATGATAACAAAGTAATTTATCTTCTTTAGTTAAAGAGATTTTATCTGAAGCTTTATTATTCATTCCATGCATTTTATTTCTTAACCTTTGCCTAAATTCTAATGAAGGAATCATAAATTTTAATAATGTTCTGAAAGCTGATTTTTTCAGCATAAATTTCTTTAAATGAACTGACCGAGCTTTACTTGCTGGATTGATTCTAATATCAATATTTAAAGCTACGTTATCATCTACATCTAAAAAATTTAAAATTCTTTTTATAACCCCTTGTCTATGATTTACAAAATCATCAAATAAGACAATACAAAACTGTTCCTTTTTAAATTCTTTAAAATAATTCTTTAAATGTAGAGAATACATACTAGAATATTTATAAGAAAAACGAGAAAAAGAAACATCATCTTTATTAAGTTTATAGTCTTTAAGTCGATCCTCTTCCTTTTCTAAAGAGTCTAAAAAAGATAGATTTTCATATTCATCTCTTTTTATATGAAGATAATGAGAATAAGATCTATTTATTGGGTTTCTTAACAAAACTATAAATTTTACATCCTTATTTAAAGTTTTCTTAATTCTAGAAGAGCAAATCTCGCTCCCTAAATAAGATGGAGTAAACTCACCAATAGACTTCTTTGACTCTAATCCTATAAAATAATTTTTCTCATACCAGTCTACTCCCTTTTTCCAATTTGCATCTGTATCAAAAAAATGAGGTTCTTTAAAAGAAGATAGACCTATTTCAGGATGCTGTTTTAATATCTCAAATAAAGAAGTTGTCCCTGATTTTGGAGCTCCAATACATAAAAAATTTGGTAATATCATTTTGCCCAATGAGTTAAGTTTTTATTAATCAATTCTGAAAGTTTATTAATATCATCTTTAAAAAATGATTGTAATTCCTCTCTTGTTTGGTCTTTAATAGGTTTTACCTTATTTTTTGACAAATTTACTAACTTTAGTTTTATACTCTTCATTATAAATACTGGAGTAATGTTTATTAGAAATGATTTAAATCTATTTTTCCCTAAGAATAACCTCTTTAAAACTTTATTCTTCCAAATCCTACCTCCAACATTATGTTGAGTATCAAGGTTGATATTGTCATATTTATTCACATCAAGAAATCTAAATATTCTATTTAATTCATTTCTTGAATCTATGCTAAAATCATCATACAAAACAATATGTACATCCTTAAAATTTTCTTTATAGGCCTTAACCATATTATAATATAAACCCATAGATTTATACATAACCATTGGAGTGAGTGTTTCATCATTCATCAATCTACATCCTTCTTTTATCAAAGACTCTTCAAACGAGAGATTTTCTTTAGCACTTTTAGAAACATGATTAAAAGCTGAATAAGCCCTCTCTATCGGATCTCTTAAAACAATAATAATCTTAACATCTGTTCCTATAAACGATTTAATATTTTTAATAGCCTCCCTGTAAAAGTACAAATAAAAAACAGAGGCCTCTCCAATACATTTTTCGTTCTTTACATCATTAAATAAGGAAACATATTCCTCCCAATTCCAAACTCCAAAATGCAATCGATTTTTAACCTTATCTTTTACTAGAAATTGAGGTTCTTTAACACTCCTACCTTCTTTATTTATATCAGGCATAAATACATCAGGATGTTGTATAAGATATTGATGGAGAGAGGATGTTCCACTTTTAGCAGCTCCTACAATTAAAAAATTAGGTAATTTATTTTTCATGATTCAGAATACTTGTACTTTCGATTTGACCATTTTAATACCACAAATTTACAAATACTTGAAAGAACACTTGTGATATTTTCATGAGAATATTCGATTTAATCGACTAAACCCAAAGGTATAGGGAGCTCCTGTTTTTGGTAAATCATAGTGTCGTGAAACAAAAGATTTTATATGAGATAAAGGGATTTTTTAAATATTCGATAAATAAAATGGTCCCTACTAAAAATTATTAAAAACAAAAAATAAATTCCTACTCAAAAAGAGAAGGGTTATAAATAGAATAAAATTATAATTTTCTAATAATAGCGGATCCCCATGCATCAGGAATCAATATTGGTTTTTCTATTTTATCTTTTAAGAACTCATCTAATGCTCTGGAACAAGCGAATTCTGATTCTCTACTACTATAGTCGTGAATAAAAATAAATCCTCCTTTTTCAACTAATGGATAAAAATATTCTAAACCAGATATAGTAGGGTCGTATTTATCAAAATCGAGTATTACAAGAGAAAAAGATTCCTTTTTCATTCCTATTGTTGTTTCAGGAAAAAAACCTTGCTTAACAATTAACTTTTCTTTATTACCTCCAATATAACTCAACACATCATCTACATTTGTATTGCTAAACCTCTCATCTTTTCCCTGTCCCAAATCTCTACTATCAAAACCTTCAAAAGTATCAAATAGAAAATAATTCCTTTCAGGAAGTTGAGAGTGAATAAACTTGCTTAAAGCTCCTTTCCAAACACCACATTCAGCAATGTGTCCAAAAATATTCTCATTTTTAATTTGATCCATAGCTAATAGCAAACTTCCATACCTTACAGGATCTGATTTTGACAAGATAGTTTTTCTTTGAGTTTTATTAAAGCGAGGAATAAGAAACCAATATGAAGCAAGAAATTCCTTGTTTAAAGAAAGAATATGATAAATGAGTCTTTTTATTTTTTTCATAATTTAAATTTTCTCAAAACTACAAAATATTCTGATTTTACAACATTTACTATATTCATAAATACATCAGGATGTTGCATAAGGTATTAATGGAGAGAATATGTTCCACTTATAACAGTTGAAACAATTAAAAAGTTAGGTAATTTATTTTTCATGATTTCATAAAAGGAATATAAAATGTATAGAAACCAAGTTTCTTCTTAACGGCTAAAATCATTCCAGAATTCCACACTATTATGCTTATCATAGAAGCTAAAGCAGCACCATTAATACCATGTTTTGGTATTAAATATAAATTTAAAGCAATATTCAAAATTGCTGCAAACAATAAGATTTTTGCAAGTATATTTTGATTTCCAGTCATTTGCAAAATATTACCGACTGAACCCGAAAAAGAACTAAACAATTTACCGCAAGATAAGAAAAAAAATGCTGTTACGCCAACTTCAAACTCCTTCCCGAACAAACCTAACAAGAATTCTGGAAACATGAAGAAAACAACTACTAAGGGGACGGAAGTCCAAAAGATCATTTTCGTAGACTGACGAACAACTTTTTTCAATCCGATCATATCGTTATTTGCAAACATTTCAGCAAACTTTGGAGAAGCAATACTATTAATAGACATGAGTGCAACTGCAGCAAACATAGAAAGTTTGAATGCAGTATGATAAATCCCAACCTCTTCTAAGGTAGACATGGAGCCTAACATTAATTTATCAGTCCATGACATTACAAACTGAACTGATTGAGCAAACATTAATGGAATAGACACTTTCAATAAATTAGAATAGCTTTTCACCTCTGAAATTGCTTTATCTTCTCCATCAGATATTTTTCTTAACCAATAAGTAAAAGAGAAAAAAGATAATATTGAAACAATTAAAACACTAATCAGATATGCATAAACTGGAATCTCTGAACTATTGCAAAATTGATATAATATAATAATAGAAATTATTGAAAACAAACCTTGAGATACTCTATAGAAAAATGAAAACTCTGCAATTCTTTTTAAACCTCTTAAACTTTCATAGTTTACCATAAAAAATGCCATTGGTAAAACAAAAAAAGCATTTAACTGAATATATCTATAATTTGTATGTATTAAATCTGCAATTGGTATTGCAAGAAAATACATAAGTAAAGATGAAATAATAGAAGAAACAGATAAAATTAAAAGAACTTGCTTTCTAAAAGAAAAGATGCTTCTCCATTTGTTTTGTGAGGCAAAAGAAGCAATAAAACGAATAGAAGTAACATCTAAGCCTACTTTAGCTAATAATGTAAATAATCTAAGAATTGTTATCGCTAATATATATTCTCCCAACCCATCTGCACCAAAAAGATGGGCAATAATAAGAGTAAGAATATAACCAATTGCTAGTCCTCCAAACCTTAAAAAGAAAGAAATCCCACTCCCCTTTAACAATTCAGAAAAATCCTTATCCTTCAATGCGTTTAGTAATTTTTCTTTCATAAATTACTTTACCAGAAACCAAGGATTAAGCAAGTTCTCCTTATTATAAATTACATCCTCAGTTGAGTTATATTGTTTAACCGAAAAACCTGCATATTTAGCAATTGCATGTCCTGCTCCTGTATCCCATTCCATTGTTGGTGCATACCTAGGATAAGCATCTGCCTTTCCCTCTGCAACCATACAAAGTTTTAATGATGAACCAACTGCCAAGACCTTTACATCCCCATGCTTTTTTTTCATTTCATCAAAAAACACTTCTGTTTCAGCTGACATATGAGACCGAGAACCAACAATTACATAATTTTTTCTTTTATAATCAATTGGCAATGAATCGGATAATGAAATTAATGCTTCTAGATTTTCAATTACTGAATTAACACTTCCTTTATAAGAACCTAACCCTTTCATAGCAAAATACAACTCTTCTTTTACAGGAACATAAATTACACCCATAATCGGATTTCCATTATGAATCAATGCAATATTTACTGTAAATTCCCCATTTCTTTTTACAAATTCTTTTGTCCCATCTAAAGGGTCAACCAACCAAGAATACTCCCAATTCTTTCTTTCAGAATAAGTAATTTTCGCACCTTCTTCACTTAAAAAAGGAATATCTGTCCCTAACAAATGATGTTCTATTACTTCATTGCAATTTTTATCCGCTAGAGTTAAAGGAGATTTATCATCCTTACGCTCAACAGCAAAATCGGAAGCATATACATCCATAATAGCATGCCCTCCTTTAATAGAAGCGTTAATCGCTTTTACCAATAGTTCATTAAAATTCATTTTCTTACTTTTCGTTATATATCAGTACTGCTTTAGATGTCCCAATCCTTGTTGCGCCTGCTTTTATCATTTCCAAGCAATCATTAAGACTTGACATTCCTCCAGAAGCTTTTATTTTTAAATTACCAGCAACAGATTTAATGGCTTTAACATCTTTAATTGTAGCTCCATAACCACCATAATATCCTGTAGATGTTTTAATAAAAACTTTATTTGCATTTTGCGGAAAGTTAGATTGTACAAGTTTTGAAATCCTTTTTGCAATTGCTCTTATTTCATCTGCTGACAATGCTCCTGTTTCAATTATCCACTTTACTATTTTTTTATTTTCAAGTACTATTTTAGTCCCCTGAAGAATATCACTGTCAAACTTACCAAAAGCACCTCTTTTAAAAGCATTGTAATCACACACATAATCAATATCATAAGCCCCACTTTCAATAGCCAACTTTCCCTCAGCTATTTTTTGTTTAGTTGTAGAGTTTCCAAAAGGAAAATCAATAACAGTACCTACTTTTAATTTTGATTTAGATATCTCAATTAACTCCTTAGCTATTGCTATAAATTCAGATCGAATCATAATACATGCAAAATTTGCCTCAATTGCTTCATTTATAGCATTAATAACAATTTCTTTGGTTTCGATTTCTGAAACCCCTGCTTCAGCAGCAGTTTTCAGATAAGTTGAATCTAGATAACTTGCAATATTTACTTGTTTTTCCATTGTCATATTTTACAAAGCCAAATCTAAATAAAATATCACATAATTAGCCCTTTTAAAAATTGATAAATTTTACTAAATTTGCAAGCTTATATTATGAAAGAATCCAAAGGTAATTTATTTCCAATTTTTGACGACATTCTTCAAAGAGAAGACAAAGAAGAATTATTGAATCAAAATTCCAAAGTTATTTGGATGACTGGGCTTTCTGGTTCTGGAAAAACCACTGTAGCTAAAGGAGTAGAAAGATATCTGCATTCTCAAGGGATATTAAACCAACTCTTGGATGGAGATAATATCCGTGTAGGAATAAGTAGTAATCTTACTTTTTCTTCAGAAGACAGAGCTGAAAACATCAGAAGAATTTCAGAAGTAAGTAGACTTTTTCTAAATTGCGGAGTGGTGACTTTAAATTGTTTTGTAAGTCCAACAATTGAGATTAGAAATATTGCAAAAGAAATAATTGGAGCAGATAGTTTTATTGAAGTATACATAAACGCCTCTGTTGATACTTGTGAAAAAAGAGATGTAAAAGGTCTCTACCAAAAAGCACGAAATGGAGAAATAAAAGATTTTACAGGAATTAGCGCTCCATTTGAAGCTCCTGAATCTCCAGAAATAGAAATAAACACAGCCGAACTTTCAGTTGATGAATCGGTACAGAAAGTTCTGGATTATATATTGCCGATTATAAAAACAAGTAAAAAATGAGTTCATACAATTTAACACACCTAAAGGAATTAGAATCAGAAGCAATTTTTATTCTAAGAGAAGTGGCCGCACAGTTTGAAAAACCTGTCATGTTATTTTCTGGAGGAAAAGATTCTATTATTATGTTCCATCTTGCCAGAAAAGCATTTCATCCAGGAAAAGTTCCTTTTCCTTTGATGCATGTAGACACTGGGCATAACTTCCCAGAAACTATTGAATTTCGAGACCGATTAATGGAAGAAACAGGAGAATCATTAATTGTAAGATATGTTCAAGATTCAATTGATAACGGAACTGCTGTGGAAGAAACAGGAGTAAATGCATCACGAAATGGACTTCAAACTGTAACTCTTTTAGAAGGGCTAGAGGAAGGGAAATATGATTGCGCAATGGGAGGAGCAAGAAGAGATGAAGAGAAAGCAAGAGCTAAAGAAAGATTCTTTTCTCACAGAGATGAATTTGGGCAATGGGATCCGAAAAATCAAAGGCCAGAACTTTGGAACCTGTTTAATGGAAAAAAGAAAATGGGAGAACATTTTAGAATATTCCCAATTTCTAATTGGACAGAAATGGATGTTTGGCAATATATATTACATGAGAAGTAGTTAATAGAGATGGCGTCCTACTTGGTAAATGCGACTACATACAGTTAAAAGATAGTGAGCAATGGGTAGAAAAAACAATAAGATGTAGAACTATTGGAGATATGACTTGTACTGGAGTGGCAGAATCAGATGCAGTAACTTTAGAAGAAATTATTGAGGAAGTAGCAACAACAAGAGTTACCGAGAGAGGTGGGAGAGCTGACGACAAAAGATCAGAAGCAGCTATGGAGGACAGGAAAAAAGAAGGGTACTTTTAAAAAATAAAATTATGAGCGAAACGAAAGGATATTTAGATATGGAGCTTTTACGCTTCACAACTGCAGGAAGTGTAGATGATGGTAAAAGTACTTTGATTGGAAGATT
>Ga0308023_1000201_pt1 | contig 18657 bp, 5 predicted proteins | sample Neamet418_FD_201294 | JGI IMG/M metagenome (GOLD analysis project Ga0308023, IMG submission 201294) | Marine microbial communities from water near the shore, Antarctic Ocean - #418 | ecosystem: Environmental > Aquatic > Marine > Unclassified | place: Southern Ocean | collected 2014-10-03
CAGAGGATTGGGTGATTGCAACTGGAAAAACAACCACTGTTCGTGATTTTGTAAAAATGGCTTTTTCCTCTGCAGGAATAGAATTAGCATTTAATGGAGAGGGAGTTGATGAAAAGGGAGTAGTAGTATCTTGCTCTAATGATAAATACCAAGTTGAGATAGGAAAAGAGATTGTTGCTGTTGATTCAAGATATTTTAGACCAACTGAGGTTGATTTATTGATTGGAGATCCAACTAAAGCAAATACTAAGTTAGGCTGGACCCCTGAATATAATTTAGAACAGTTAGTTAATGAAATGATGGAGTCTGATTTGAAATTAGTTACAAAAGATCAATATCTAAAAGATGGTGGCTATACTATTATGAATTATTTTGAATAAGATGGAAAAGGAAAGTAGGATCTATATTGCAGGTCATAGGGGGTTGGTAGGCTCTTCAATTGTCAATAATTTAACACTAAAAGGATACACAAATTTAATATCTAAAACTCATGCTGAATTAGATTTAACTAATCAGATTGACGTTGAAACATTTTTTATAAAAGAAAAGCCTGAGTATGTAATTTTAGCTGCTGCAAAAGTGGGTGGAATTGTTGCTAATAATACGTATCGTGCTGATTTTATTTATGTGAATATGATGATTCAAAGTAATGTTATTCATCAGTCGTATTTGCATGGTGTTAAAAAGTTGTTGTTTTTAGGAAGTACTTGTATCTATCCTAAAAATACATCTCAACCTATGTCAGAAGATAGTTTGCTTACCTCAACCTTAGAATATACAAATGAACCTTATGCAATTGCGAAAATTGCGGGAATAAAAATGTGTGAGAGTTATAATTTACAATATGGTACTAATTTTATTTCTGTTATGCCAACTAATTTGTACGGGCCAAATGATAATTTTGATTTAGAAAAATCGCATGTGCTGCCTGCTTTATTACGTAAAATTCATTTAGGAAAATGCCTTGAAAATAAGGATTGGAAATCGATAAAATTAGATTTATATAAAAATTCAATAGAGGGGATTGACGGATCATCTTCAAATGAGGCTATTTTTGAAGTTTTAGAAAAATATGGGGTAAAAGAGGGTGTTATTGATATATGGGGTAGTGGTATGCCAAAACGTGAATTTTTATGGTCAGAGGATATGGCTGATGCTTGCATTTTTTTATTAGAAAATAGAGATTTTGAGCATACTTTTTCTGATCTGGATCTTGAGGTAAAAAATACTCATATTAATATTGGCACTGGAACTGATATTTCAATTAAGGAATTAGCTGAGCAATTAAAAATAACTATTGGTTATAATGGTTCTTTTAATTTTGATATTTCAAAACCTGATGGAACAATGCGGAAATTAACTGATGTAAGCAAGCTTCATGCTTTAGGATGGAAACATACAGTATCTCTTGAAAAAGGTGTTGAAAAAATGTATGCTTGGTACTTATCATAGTTTGAGTTAATTTGTACCTTTGTATTACATGAAAGGATATTCACAATATTTTTGGATAATTCACTTTATTGGTGATTTATTTATTGTCAATTTTGCATTTTTATTTACTTTTTATTTAAAGTTTGAGACTTTAATGTTTTCTGATAAATACAAGTTTTTGTTTATCATTTTTAATGCAATTTGGGTATTAGTTGCTTTGTTTCTTAATTTGTATAAAATGAAGCGATTAAGAAGGTTGGATAGGGTTCTTTTTAATTTATTTAAAGCCTTTGTTTTTAATGCTTTTGTCATTTCTGCTATTTTATTCTCTCTTAAAGCTTCTGAGTTTTCAAGGGAACATTTATACGCAACTTATCTTTTGCTTTTTGCTTTAATAATGTTGTGGCGTTATTCGGCAATTAAATTAATTTATCTTTTCAGAAAATCTGGATTTAATTACAAAAAAGTAATCATTATTGGTAGTAGTGAGGTTGCAAATCAATTATATACTTATTTTATCTCAGATGATGTCTTAGGGATACGAGTTAAAGGTGTTTTTTCTGATAGTGATATTTCTTTTGATGTTAAAGATAACATTTGTATTGGTGGATTTAACGATTTAGAATCTTTTGCTTTGGATAATGAGATTGACGAAATCTATTATTCTATGCCATTAACTTATACACAAAAGATTAAAAGTTTGGTTGATTTCTGTGATCAAAATATGATTCGTCTTAAAATAGTTCCAGATTTTAGGGGTTTTCTTTTTAAGCGTGTAAATATTGATTTTTATGATGATGTACCTGTAGTGACTTTAAGAGCTGAACCGCTTACAGATATTACAAATCGATTTTTTAAACGATTGTTTGATATCTTGTTTTCTGCTTTAGTTATTGTATTTGTATTGACATGGTTATATCCTATTATCGCTATTTTAATTAAGCTTTCATCAAATGGGCCAGTACTTTTTAAGCAGGCACGCTCAGGTGTAGGTAATATGGAGTTTATGTGTTATAAGTTTCGTTCTATGACTCAAAGTGTTGACGCAGACACTAAGCAAGCGTCTAAAGGAGATGCTCGTATTACCAAAATAGGTTCTTTTCTTAGAAAATCATCTTTAGATGAATTCCCTCAATTTATTAATGTATTTATGGGTGACATGTCTATAGTGGGTCCGAGACCTCATATGTTGTTGCATACTGAGGAATATTCTGCTTTGATTAATAAGTATATGGTTCGTCAGTTAGTTAAGCCAGGTATTACGGGAGCTGCTCAGATAAAAGGCTATAGAGGTGAAACTAAGGAATTAAAGGATATGGAGGGGCGTGTTCGTTTGGATGTCTGGTATATTGAAAATTGGTCTTTATCTGTTGATATCAATATTATTTTTTATACAATTTGGAATATATTTAAGGGTGATGAAAACGCTTTATAAATTTTGCTTAATATTATTCTTTCCTATTTCTGCAATCGCACAGATAAATACATTTTATTCTGCTGAAAACCATCCTTTATTTAAGGGGTATTCTGATTCAATTGTAAGTTGTGATTCTGATACAGCTCAACATTTTAGTGTAGGTTCAAGATTGTTTAGTGTAGGGTCAACTGGTAAGTCAGGTTATGCAAGTACATATTTATTTGGTGCAAGCTTGTTATCTAATATCAAGAATAAAATAATTTTTACTTCTCATTTTGATTACTTAACAGGAAATCATAATGCATTGATAAACGAATTTCAAGATTCATTACTTGTTTTCCCTGGATTCGGTAGAGAGAAAAGTAGGTTGCAATATAATCTGAAATATTATGTTAATAAATTCATAACTGTTGACTTTGGAAAGGGAAAACATTTTATAGGAAATGGGTATCGTTCTCTTATGTTATCTGCTGAACATTCTCCTTATCCGTATTTGAAATTAACTACTGAATTTGGAAGAGTTAGATATTATAATTTATTCACTACTTTCTTGGATATACAAGATCCAACTCAGAATAGAAAAAAGCATTCTTCCATTCATTTTTTGGATTTTAGTTTAACAAAAAATATAAATATTGGTGTTTTTGAGGGTGTACTTTGGCAATCAAAAGATGAAAACTATAATAGGGGATATGATGTTGAATATTTGAATCCAATTATTTTTTATCGGCCTGTGGAGTTTTCAAAACACTCGCCTGATAATGTGTTAATGGGAGCAAATTTTAATGCTAAGTTGAAAAAAACAACCTTGTATGGTCAACTTCTGCTAGATGATTTGAATATATCTCGGCAAAAAGATAGGGATGAAGAATATAGTGGAGGTTTTTTTCAGAATAAGTTTGCTTATCAATTAGGTCTTAAATCTTTTTTTAAAAAAGTAAATGTATTATTGGAGTATAATCAAGCACAACCCTATACTTATGCACACAAAGAGCCTATGCAATCGTATACGCATTCTAACCAAGCATTAGCACATCCCTTGGGAGCTAATTTTAAAGAGTTAGTTGCGCTTGTAAAGTATAATAAAGAAAAATGGAAGTTTAGCATTAAATTAACTCATGCTAAAGTTGGTTTGGATTCTCTATATACGCATTATGGACAAAATATATTTACTTCTGATTTTGACGCTCAAGGAGATGGAGACGAATATTCATATGGAAATTTTAATGGACAAGGAGTTGTTACACAAATAAATACTTTGCATACTGAAATGGCCTATTCATTTAAATGGTTTAATGTTTTTGGGTCAGTATTTTATAAAAATAAAAAGTCTGACCTATTAGATCAGACTTCTTTATGGTATTCTTTGGGAATTAGAACATTTCCGTTCTCAACTTTTCAGGATTATTAGAATCCTAATTCATCCTCATCTAATTTTTCACCATCTTTAAATGCAACAATAAAAGAAGTTGAATAACCTTCTTTTTTCATTGTTTCTTTATAGGCTATCGCTTCATTAAGATTGTAGAACATTCCAGCAAGATAAGCAGTTTTCTGTTCTGATATAGGTACTGTAATTAAGTACTCTTCTTCAAATAAATCTACTGGAGTGTCAAAGTCTCCAAAAGTTCCTAAATTTAACCTGAATATAAGAGGTTCCCCGCCTTGGGCTAATTGATCTTTTTTGCTGAATGATTGCATTAATTTTAGCCTTGCTTTTTTATGGGAATTAGATATTTTTATAGCTTTTTTATCTTCACCCTGTTCTTTATAGATGTAAATTAAATTTTCATAAGCAGGTAAAAATAATTTATCTTTTTTAATTGACTTTTGAAATAGTGTAATAGACTCTTTAATGTTTTTTACTGAACCAGTGGTACCCCAATCTCTACTCCCATCTTTTTTGTTTACACGAGCTAGCATAAATGCATATTGATAATATGCAACAGCCATATTGTAAGTCCATTCTCTAGATTTATAAAGTTTTGGAGTTAAAGATCTTAGATAACGCTTTGCTTGTCCAACTCCTCTTTTTTTTCCACTAGCTAAATAAGAAATTGCTAAATTTCCTCTTGAAAAATTTAATCCGTCTTCAGTTATCTTTCCTCTTTTTAATCTTTTTTCTGTATTTTTAAGATGAGTTTGTGCTGGTTTGTATTCTTTGTTAGACAAGGCCTTTACTCCAAGGTTGTACTCTCCAATTCCCTCTTGAATTTGAATCATACCTCTTTCATCAATCTTATCGATTTTATTAAATTGCAGGTGATCGTCTTTTCTTACAATTTTAAGATTAGTTACATCTGGCTTTTTCCCTATTGGAATAAAGATATCTTTTTTGTTATTTTTATTTTTTTTGCCTCCTTTATCTACTGTTGATTCCTTCTGTGTTTGTTTAATTAATTTTGCTTGTGCAGTTTGCATTCTTTCAAGCACTTTATCAGCATCTTGATCATTACCAGAAATTCTGTAAATATCTTCAAGTGTTATATATGCCTGGAAATAAAATTCGTCTTTTCTTATTGCTGAACTTAGTAAAGATGCTGCTTCATTAGTATTACCGGTTTGGTGATGTGCAATAGCAATGTTATATGTCCATTTATTGTCAGAATATACTTTTGAAGTAATCAAATTTAAAAATCGTGTACTTAGAGCTAGATCTTCTTTATTTCCTGTGCTTGAATAAGATAATGCCATATTTGCTCGGAGATAATTTAAGGCATCATCACTTAATTTAGCTCTTTTGTATCTTTTAATTGCGCTTTTAAACTCATTGATTGCTGCGGTATACTCTTTATTCTTCATTAGCTCTACAGCTACAGTATAATGTTCTCCAGCTAACTTTGATTGGTCGATAGAACGCTTAGAAATATCTTTAGTATTTTCGTATTGGAGTACCTTGTCTACATCTGATATTGGTGTCCAATCAAAAGCAGTAAGCCCTTCAGTGTATGATGTGTCAATCGTAGATGCTGATGCTGTATTGATACTTGTAGTGAGTAATAATGCAACTAGAAATAGGAGTCTTTTTATCATCTTTTTATTGTTTTTTTTCAGTGTGCCAAATTATGAAAAATTATTGAAGTATTATTCTTTGATTAATAATCTGATTATCTATGTTGATTTTAATATAATAAACTCCTTTTGCAAAAGTAGATAAATCTATTTTTGTTTCTGTATTCTTATTTTCGTTCTTATTAACTATATATAGTTCATTACCGACTGTGTTAAATAACTGAATAGTTTTTATTCCATATTCTGAGTTAACTGTAATGTTTCCATTAGTTGGGTTAGGAAATATATTTATGCTTGAGGAATAATCTTCAATTGTAGAAATTACATAGTTAATAGAGTAAGAGTCTGCAGAGCACGCATTAGTATCAGTTACTGATACATAATAAACTCCCATTCCTATTGGAGTAAATATCGAATCAGTTGCTCCATTTATTGGATTGTTATTGTTGTCATACCACTGGTATGATGTAAATCCGTTAGTAGCTATAATATTACTTCCGTCTATCCAAACATTAATTAATAAAGGGTTTGGTTCATTCACAATTGCTGAATTTGAACCTATACACCCGTTAATATCGGTTACTATTACATTGTAAAATCCTGGACAGAGGTTGTTTGTTCCGTTAGTCCAACTGTAGGAATAAGGAGAGTTACCTCCTAATGCAGTTGCATCAACACTACCATCACAGTAACTAAAGCAGCTTGCGTCTATTGCTGTTGTAGTACTTGTTATAGCAGTTGGTTCTGTTACTTCTGCAGTAGCGGAGCCTAAACATCCATTGATGTCAGAGATTAAAAAGGAATAATTTCCAGCAAGTAAGTTGGTGTAAGTATTAGAGATTTGATAACTGAGTCCATTGTTATTAGAAAAATTATAAGGCGATATTCCCCCATTAGTTATGTTAATACTTACGCTTCCATTATTTCCTCCAAAACAACTAGTATTTGTACTAGTTGTTTGTGTGAAAATTGAATCAGGATCCGAAAGTGAGAAGGATTGAGTGTAAGAACATCCATTTATATCGCTAACATCAATTGAGTTATTCCCTGAATTAACTATTGTGTAATGGTTGGTGTCTCCATTTGACCATGAGTATGTAAAGGGTTGAGAGCCTCCCCATACATTGATTTCCGCTTGTACTGTACCATTATGACAAATAATAGAATCAACTGAAAGAAGTGTGGTTATTGGTTGAGGTTGATAAATAGTTATTGTATCAATCAAAGTAGTAATTCCATCATCAATAATAATAATATACTCTCCATTGCAAAGGTTATTGATGTTGTCATCGTTTGATGTAAAGCCATTTGGTCCTGACCATAAATATGAATAAGTAGAATCTCCTCCATATGCATTGATGTTAATTTCTCCGTTACAAGAATCATAACAACTTGGGCTAGTGATAGTATTAATACTTATTCCTAATGATGAAGGTTGTGATAGCTCAAAAGTATCTAAATAGGAACATAAGTTAGAATCTATTACTTCTAAGTAATATATGTCTGCATAAAGATTTAATATATCATTATTTGTTGATGAGTAATTATTTGTATTCGTCCAGTTTGTATTAAGTAAACCACTCCCTCCAATAGTTGTAATGTAAATAAACCCACTATTTCCTCCGTAATTGCTGATGTTTAAAGTAGAATCAATTGAGACTGAAATATCATTAGGTGCATTAATTATTGTTGAAGCATCTTCAGTACATCCATTTTCATCAGTTAATGTAAGTGAATAATTTCCATTGCAAAGGTTTGAGATATTTGCAGTCGTTAAAGTATTTGACCATAAGTAATAATAGGGAAATACTCCTCCAGATATATCGCTATGAATTTCACCATCACATAAATCGTAACAACTTATATTTATAGCATTTAGTGTTGTATTTAATTGATTAGGTTGATTTAATGTGACACTAGTATTTGCACTACATCCATTAAGATCTACAATCGAATCAGTGTAGTTTCCTGCTGAAAGATTACTTGAGAGAAGTCCTACTTGTAATGTGTTGTTTAAATAATTATCAAATGGGTCGGTACCTCCAATAACTTGAATGTCTATTGTAGCATTATTACCGCCAAAACATGATACATTATATCCATTGTTATCACTAAGAGAATAGGTTATGTATAGGCTATCTGGTTCAGTAATTGTGATGGTATCGTATATTACACAGGTATTTAGATCTGTTACAGTATAAGGGTATATTCCTGCAGGAATTGCATTGTAGGGAGGTGGTAATAAACTTGTGTTAAAATTAATTTGTGGGTAGGGTAAGTAAACAGGTTGTGGTGTTCCAGCCCAGCCCAGAATGTAAGTAGTATCTCCATTAGAAGATCCTGATGTTCCTCCAAAAAAATTGACAATTGCCCCCCCATCATTTGTACCGAAACAACTTGCGTTAGTTTGAGTGTAAGTTGAAGTTAACTCATTTGGCTCAGAAAGTAGAATACTATCGGAATCAGTGCAATTTAAGCTGTCAGTAATAATTAAGATGTAGAGACCAGTAGATAAATTAGTGACTATGGATGTATTTTGACCATTTGACCAATTATAAGTTAAAGGACCAACACCTCCATTTGTATTAGAAGAAATACTTCCGTTAGAGCCTCCAAAACACTGAATATTATATCCATTGTATGTCGGGGAAATGAGAGATGTTGTTAAAGTGGTATTAAAATTATTTATTGAAGTGCTATTTGTGGCGCTACAATTATTATTATCAGTAATTGTAACTGAATATATTCCTGAAGAAAGATTGTATAAGTCTTCAATGGTGTCATTGTTATTCCATATATATGAGTAGGTTCCTGTTCCTCCGCTCACATTTAAGTTAATTACCCCGTCATTTGTTCCGCAATTCGTAATGTCTAAAGAACTAATACTAGAATTTAACTCATCAGGTTGGTGAATATGCACTGAGTCAGTAAGGGTGCATCCGATTACATCTGTTACAGTGTAAGCGTAAATCCCCGCCTGTAGATTTGTTGTATTGTTTCCGTTCCATCCTTCTCCGTATGGATTTGTTCCTCCACTAATAGTTAAGATAGCGACTCCATTTGAATCTCCAAAACAAGATACATCTGTAGTATTCTCAATAACCGTTAAAGCGATTGGTTCAGAAATAGAAATGCCATTAGTTAATGAACATCCCCAATTACTATCAATAATAGTGCATGAATAATTGCCTTGTGGAAGATTGCTTATACTATCATTTGTTGAAAGTGTGATTGTTTGATCAATATCATTCGCCCAATTGTAAGTGTAATTGCCACTTCCATTTATAATAGAATCTATTGATGAAATTCCGTTACTATCACCCCAGCAGCTAATGTTGGATTGACTTATGTATGGTTGAAATGAATTACAGTCAACTAGAGTTAATGAAGTAGTATCATTTTGGGTTATGGTTTGAATTATATTTCCTAAAGCATCTACTTCTTTTGTATTCCATATTGCTGAATAAGTTCCGTAAGGCGCTTGACCTTGAAACTTCACTCTTAGTAGTATCTCATTTGTTGAACCCATCATTGCATTTATTCCTGTAGAATCAGAAGATGCTGTATTGAAAAACCCATAAGCCTCACCATCATTGTTTATGCTATAGGGTATTGTTGCAAAGCCAAAAGGGCTTTGCCATTGTATCATAATCTGTCCTAGTTGTATAGGAGTGTTTTGATGCGAGATTATAAATTCTGGACGAATATTTACATTACAACCATTATTTAAGAGTCTTAAAGTGTCATATGCCCATACTTGGTATGATTGGAGTGTGTTTGGAAACTCTGGTCTACTAGTGTCTGTAAAAACTGATACGAATTGAGATAAAGAAATCAAATTATCAAACTCTACCAAAATAGTGTCTATTTTGGAGCATGCTAGTGAATCAGTGATAGTAACAATATAAGTATTATTTGGGATACTATTTATGCTGGATGTTGTGTCATTATTGTCCCATAAATAGGAGTAGGGAGGGGTTCCATTAAATGCAGTTATAGATGCAGACCCATTATAACTACCATCACAAGCAGAATTATTTATTATTATTGAAGTGTTTAGGTTGCAATTGACACTATCTAAAGTAGTAAAATAAGATGGATCGCTCCATCCAGATGTCCCTGCACATTTTACATAAATTTGATATGAAGTAGCTGGAATTAATCCAGCCAATAAATAAGGGTATGACACCCCTGTTAAATTAGTCCATCCACTACCACCGCTACCAGTTATTCTGTACTTAAGATTAACTGTAGAATTGCACATTGAGTCATTCCAGCTGAGATCAACAGAATTTGATGTAAGATTTGTTGCTTGTAAATTAGTTGGATGTTGTCCAAAACTTAAATATGACAAACTACTTATTATTAGTAATGTAATTATTTTTTTCATCTTGTATTTCGTTATTCTGCAAATATATAAAATCTACATAAATCAATTATACATTATGAAGTGTGTTATGTTATTGGAAAATTATTGTGGTTTATTTTTTCTAATTTAATGCTTGCTATTTTATTCTACTTTAAGTTGTATCTATTGCTTTAAGTTATATTTATTTTTTTATTTTGAAACTAATTATGGTTGCTTATCGTACTTATGTATGCAGGTAGTTATTGGCAGATGTTATTAAAAAAAACATGTTAATAACTCAAATATTTTTGTTATAAAATGGCGTATTTAATTTTTTTTTCCTATTTTTACAATCTTGTTTTACGACAAAAACAACAAAAATTTATGATTAAAAACAACTTTTATCAGGTTAAACTGGTTCAGACTTCATCTGTGATGTGTTTGTGTTTTTTTTCGTATATAAATTTCGGTAACTTAGCCAGTACATTAAAATGTAGTGGCTTTTTACATATAATTAACCCTTTTATTAACAAAAACTTGTATTATGAAAACAAATTTTGACAAAAAAAATCCTAGGAAGTTCTTAGGTTACTTAATGGCATCTGCCTTGGTATTTTTTGCTGGTTCTGTAAGTGCTACTAATCATGATGTTGATGTTTCTGATTTTTCATTTAGTCCTTCTGTTTTAACTATTGATGTTGGTGATTCTGTTACTTTCACACTTGTAAGTGGTAGTCATAATGTAAATGGAGATCTTTCAACTTTTCCAAATAATGCTGATGGCTCTCTTTACAGTGGTGCTGTAAGTAGTACTTGGAATACTTATGTTTGGGTTTGCACTACAGCTGGTAATTATGATTATCAATGTGATCCACATAATGGAATGGTTGGTACTATTGCTGCTAACGCTCCTCCTGTTGCTTGTACTTTGGATGCTGTTACTTTGAATCTTTATGATTCATATGGTGATGGTGGACAAACTATGACAGTTGATGGTGCAGATTATTCTATGGGTTCTGGATTCGGAGCTCCTGGTTCTTCTGCTATTTCATTTGATTTATGTATAGATCTTTCTGCATGTACTGATTTTATCTATACTAATACTGATGGTTACTCTTCTGAGAATTCATGGGGTGTGATTGATGCTTCAGGTAATGTATTAGCTTCAGGTACTAACGCTCCTTCTACTCTTGTAGGTGCTTGTGGAGTTCTTGGTTGTATGGATGCTTTAGCTTGTAATTATGATGCTGCTGCAACAACTGATGATGGTTCATGTACTTATGCTGTAACAGGCTTTGATTGTGCTGGTAACTGTATATCTGGTGATGCTGTAGTTTATGCTGCGGGAAACTGTTGTTCAGGTGAGCACAGTTTTACAATTACTGATTGTGATGGTGCTGTATTAGCTGAAATGACTTCAGGTTATAATGGCTTTGCTTCATGTATTACATTACCTGCTGTTTATACAGTAACTATGAATGACTCATATAATGATGGTTGGGATGGTGCTTCATTAACTGTTGCTGGTGTAGTATATACTGCTGAAGGAACTTATAATGTTGGAGCATGTCCAGTTCTTGGATGTATGGATGCTACTGCTACTAACTTTAATGCAGCTGCTGATACTGATGATGGTTCTTGTGTTTATGATCCTATTGGATGTACTGATATGACTGCATGTAACTATGATGCTGTAGCTGTTGTTGATGATGGTTCATGTACTTTTGCTGCTACAGGCTTTGATTGTGCTGGTAACTGTTTATCTGGTGATGCTGTAACTTTAAGTCTTTATGATCAATACAATGATGGATGGGGTTATTATGATGGTTCTCAATCTATCTTAACTGTTGATGGTGTAGACTATACTATTACAGGAGGTACTGAATCATTCACACTTTGTCTTGATCTTACTGCTTGTACAGATGCTATATTTACTCCTGCAAATGGATGGGATTCTGAGAATTCTTGGGATATTGTTGATGCTTCAGGTGTTATTATTGCATCAGGAGGAAATAATTCTGGAAATGTTGGTGCTTGTGCTGTTTATGGTTGTACTGACCCTACTGCTGCAAATTATGATCCTGCTGCTAATACAGAATATACGCCTTCAGATTGTGTTTTCTGTACTGATAACTATGTTTCTGTTGTTTATAGCGGTGGTACATATGCTAGTGAAGTTTCTTGGGATATTGTGAATTCTTCTGGTGTTTCAGTACTTGCAGGTGATGCTACAACTAATACTTTTGTTTGTTTACCAAATGACTGTTATACAGTTCTTATGTATGATTCTTATGGAGATGGATGGGGTAATAACTTTACATATGGTCCTGGTACTGTAACTTTATCTTTTGGAGGCGTAACATTAGGATCTGGTGGTTTAGTTACTGGTGCTTCTGGTTCATTTAACGTTGCAATTGGTGCTGTATGTTATGTTTACGGATGTATGGATCCTCTTGCTGTAAATTATGATGCTGCTGTAACTGCTGATGATGGTTCATGTTCATATGCTTGTACTGCTGCTCCTTATTGTGAAAACTTTGATTTAGGAGATGGAACTTGGACTAATAATGGATGGGGGAATAATGATGGATCAACTCCTTCTTCAGGAACAGGTCCTAATGATGATATTACAGGTGGTGGATTCTATATGTTCTATGAAGCTACTGGTGCTACTGCTTTAACTGTAGCTTCTATAACATCTGAATGTTTAGATATATCTTCATTAGCTGCTCCAACTTTATCATTCTACAATCACATGTATGGTGCTGCTACTGGAGACTTAAATGTGTATGTTAATGGTGATACTGTATGGACTATGTCTGGTAATCAAGGTGATCAGTGGAACTGGGTTCAAGTAGATTTATCTGCTTATGGTGGTCAAAATGTTACTATTACAATTGAAGCAACTTACGGTGGCGGATATGCTGGAGATATTGCAATTGATAATGTTTGTGTTGATGAATTACTAGTAATTCCTGGTTGTACTGATGCTACTGCAACAAACTATGATGCTTCTGCTAATTATGATGATGGTTCTTGTACTTACTGTGCTGATACTTATCTTGCCTTAAATCTTTATGATTCTTATGGTGATGGATGGAACGGTGCTGAAATAACTGTTACTGGTAATAATACGGGTACTGTTTACGGACCATTTACTGTTGCTGCTTCTGCTGCTACAGAAATGTTGTGTATTGATGACGACTGTTATGCTATTGATTTAACTGCTGGAGGATATCCATCTGAAATATCTTGGGATGTAACGGATGTATTATCAGGTGCTATTTTAGCTTCTGGTGGCGCTCCTTATAATAATCAAGGTGGTTTAGGTGTTGGTATGATATGTCCACTATATGGATGTACGGATGCAACTGCATTAAACTATGACTCTACTGCACAAGCTGATAATGGATCATGTGCTTATACTTGTGATGTTTTTGTTGCTTCTGCTGTTATTGTTGCTGTACCTTCTTGTAATGGTGCTTCTGATGCTTCCGCTTCTGCGAATATTAGCGGATCTTATGGTGGTAGTACTTACTTATGGTCTGATGGACAAACTAGTTCTACTGCTACAGGTTTAGCTGCAGGTACTTATACTTGTACAATTGATGGTTTTGCAATATCTACTGTTGATACTGCTGCTTGTTCTTCTGTTGCTACTGTAGTTATTGATGTTGTTCCAACTATTAATATTGTTGGATTTATTGCTGATGCAACTCCTGGTAATTCTAATGGAACTGTTGATCTTACTGTAGATGGAGGTACTCCATGCTATAATGGTAGTGCAATCACTTTAGGTGGTGCTCCAAATACAACAACTACTTGGCAATCAAATGCTTTTGATGTTGTTGCAACATCAGATTTACAAATTACTTCAATTGATCAGCCTACTCAGAGTGGTGTTGGTACTCTAGATGTTTACTACAGATTAGGTTCTGGTCAAGGTTTTGAAATGGATCCTTCTGCTTGGATGCTTGCAGGTTCTGCGGCATTAATGGCTAATGTAAATGGAGATATTTCTAATATTCCAGTATCTATTAATGTAGTTGCAGGTGAAACAATTTGTATATATGTACACGGTACTATGAATAGTGGAGGAAACTCTTGTAACTTTGGTGCTGGTGTTGATTCAACATATAATTCAGTTGTTTCTTCTGATGCTAATCTTGCTATTATAGGAGGTTTTGCTACAGGTGGAGCTCCTGGTACTGGAACTACTATTGGTAGTGCCGGTTCTTATGACTTTGCAGGAAATGTAAATTATACATTATCATCTTATACTTATGCATGGTCAACTGGTGCAACTACTGAGGATGCTTCTGGTTTAGGTTTAGGTCCTGTTTCTGTAACTGTAACTGACTGTAATGGTTGTACAGCTTCATGGAGTGGATTTGTCTTAACTAACTATGTATATGGTTGTATGGATGATTCTACAGTAATGCTTAACGGTAATGTAGGGGCTTCTAACTATGATGCTTCATATAATACTTCTTGGGATTTAGATCCATTAGGAACAGCTGTTGCATGTTTATATGACGGCTGTACAGATGCTGTTGCAACTAATTATGATGCTACTGCTAATAATGATGATGGTTCATGTACATTCAATTGTGCATACTACGGATGGGATGATGAGTTAACTATAACTATGACTCCTGACTGGTATTCTGATGAAGTTTCTTGGTACTTAATAGATGCTTTTAGTGGTGATACTGCATTAGCTTCACAGCCTTATGCTAGTGGTGGTGCTGTTGATGTTCAAACACTTTGTGCTACTGATGGATGCTACTACTTACACGGATATGATTCTTATGGTGACGGATGGGGAACTGGTAGTTCTCTTGATGTAGTTGATGCTGACGGGAATGCTATTGGTTCATTAATATTAGGATCTTCAACTAGTTTTAATTCTTCATTATTTACTGTAGGTGCAGCTAACTGTAGTTTAGGTTGTATGGATTCTTTATCTATCAATTTTGATGCAAATGCTGCATTTGATGATGGTTCTTGTACGGATACAATTATTGGTTGTACTGATGTTACTGCATCTAATTACACTATGTACTCTAATGTTGATGATGGCTCTTGTTGTTATGAAAATCCTATTTCAGTTACTGTTGGTGGAGGAAATTCATTAGGAGAAGTTTCTTGGATATTATCTAATTCTAATGGTGATTCTATCACTAGTGGTGGAGCTCCTTTTGCTTCAGAATTATGTTTAGCTGATGACTGTTATACAGTTAATATGTATGATTCTTATGGAGATGGATGGAATGGTAGTACATTTGAAGCTTCTGCTGGAGGTGCTGTTGTAGGCTCTGGAGGTTTAGCCTGGAATTCTACTGGTTCATTTACATTTGCTGTAGGAACAGCTTCTTGTCCTGTATTTGGTTGTTCTGATAGTTTAGCTTCTAACTATGATCCTACTGTAACTGATGATGATGGTTCTTGTTGTTCAGCTGCTTTTGCTTCTATTACAACGGGTATAGATTACTTTGGAACTGCTTACAGCTGGTCATACAATTCTCAAACTTGGAGTGTTAATTTACTTGGAGATACTAATGTTGTTGGAGTTGGATCAGATGATATTGGTGGTGGTTCTAATGGTGATGGTGCAGATTTTTGTTTACCTGATGGTTGTTACGAGTTTGTATCTGCTGATGGTTCTGGTTGGATTGGAGCTTACACATGGGTAACTATTAATGGTGTTACTTCTGCTCCAGCTAACCCTACGACTATAACGTTTGCTATTGGATCGTCTACATGTCCTATACAAGGATGTACGGATTCAGTTTCACCAGACTATGACGCTACAGCTACTTATGATGACGGTTCATGTTCTTACCCTTGTTTAGATAATGTGGTTGCTTTGAACATGTGGGATTCTTTTGGAGATGGATGGAATGGTGGTACTTATACTATTACTGATGCTAATGCAGCTGTTCTAGCTACTGGAGGTTTAGTAAGTGGAGCTTTTGAATTAGCTGATATTTGTTTGCCTACAGGTTGTTATGACCTTGTTGTTGGTGGTGGTTCTTATGATAGTGAAATTTCTTTTGATTTTGACACTTCATTAGTTGCTGCTGCTGCAGGTTCTTATTATGTTTCAGTTGGTGGTGCTACTTGTATTGCTGGCTGTACTGATGCTGCTGCATTAAATTATGATCCTTTAGCAACAGGTGATGATGGTTCTTGTAATTACTGTACTGATAATGCGGTACTTTATACTGCAGGTCAATGGGCTGGTGAAAACGACTTTACAATTACTGATTGTGATGGTAATGTTTTAGCTTCAATGACTGCAGGTGCTGGCTATGATTCATGTATTGCTTTACCTGCTATTTACTCAGTGAATCTTGTAGATACTTATGGAGATTCTTGGAACGGTGGAACATTATCAATTGATGGAGTAGTTTACACTCTTGATGGAATAAATGATGATGGTGCATCTGCTAGCTTCCAAATTGGAGTATGTCCAGTTTATGGATGTATGGATGTTACTGGAGCTAATTATGATCCTTTAGCTACTGTAAATGCAACGTCATCTACAGATGCTACTGATCCTTGTACTTATGGTATTCCTGGTTGTGTTGACATGACTGCTTGTAATTATGATGCAGCAGCTACTGCTGATGATGGTTCATGTACTTATGCTGTAGCTCCTTTCGATTGTGCTGGAAACTGTGCAAATGGTGGAACTTTCACAGATATAAATGTAGTAGAAGCGGCTTCTTGGGGTTCTCAATATACTTTAACAGGTTATGGAGGATCTTGGAGTTTAACAGATATTGCTACTGGAACTACTTTTGACACATCAACTGATGATGTTAATGATTGTTTACCTGATGGATGTTATGAAATAAGTGGTGTTTCTGGTTCTGGATCTTCTTATGGATTTGCTTACTCTCTTGATGGTGGTGTATCATACACAATGCCTGGGACTTTTGGTGCTTTAGGTACTGATCAGTTTGCTGTAGGTGCAGGTGTCTGTCCAGTTTTAGGCTGTACAGATTCTAATGCTGTAAATTATGATGCTGCTGCTCAGACTGATGATGGCTCATGTGATTACTTAGGTTGTGTTAATCCTACAGCTGTTAATTATGATGCAACTGCAACAATTGATGATGGTTCATGTGCATTTGCTTGTACTGATAACACTGTTAATGTAACTGTTAGTGGTGGATCGTATGAATCTGAAGTCTCTTGGAACATTGTAGATGGTTCAGGTGCTGTTATTGCTACTGGAATTGCTCCAGAGACTCAAACTTTATGTATCGTTGATGACTGTTATACAGTTAATATGATAGATGCATATGGTGATGGTTGGAATGGATGTATAATTATTCTTGATAACGGTGCAGGTACTGTATTGGCAACTGATGGTTTAACTTCAGGTGCTGCTGGTTCATTTACTGTACAGGTAGGATCTACTGTATCTTGTGATGTACTTGGTTGTACTGACATGACTGCTGATAATTATGATGCTACTGCAACTGTAGATGATGGTTCTTGTACTTACCCTTGTTTATTGGATGAGGTTACTTTGAATCTTTATGATGCATATAGTGATGGTGGACAAACTATGACAGTTAATGGTGTAGATTATTCTATGACATACGGATCGGCTGATGCATTTACTTTATGTATCGATCTTTCTGTTTGTACTGATCTTACCTATACTAATACTGATGGTTATCCTTCTGAGAATTCTTGGACTGTAACTGATGCTTCAGGTAATGTTTTAGCTTCAGGTGCTGATGCTTCAGGTACTGTAGGTAACTGTTTCGTTCAAGTTGATGGTTGTACTGATTCAACTGCACTTAACTATGACACTTCAGCTAACACTGATGATGGTTCATGTACTTACTGTGTATACGGTTGTATAGATGCAACTCAATACAACTATGATGCTAACGCAACATGTGATGACGGTTCATGTATTCCATTTACGTATGGTTGTACTGATGCAACTGCAGATAACTATAACTCAACTGTAAATACTAATGATGGTTCTTGTATTTGGTTAGGTTGTACTGATGCTACTGCAGATAACTATGATGCTATAGCTACTGTAGATGATGGTTCATGTACTTATTCAATTTCAGGTTGTACAGATCTTACAGCAACTAACTATGATGCTTCAGCAACTACTGATGATGGTTCATGTACTTATGTTACAGCTTGTACTAAGCCAGTTCCGACTGGGTTGTATATAGATGGTATTATACAGGTTCGTGCTATGATTCATTGGGATAATATGAGTGATGCAAATTGCATGGTTCTTAAGTATTATATTCAATCAAGACCAGTAGGAACTACTGCTTGGGCTACTAAATTCATTCAAGATGCTGGATTATGTAATCAAGGTATATCTGTTCATGCTAAGAATATAACGCAATTAACTCCTTCTACTACTTACGAGTATAGAATGAAAGCAGCATATTGTAAT
>Ga0308023_1000211_pt1 | contig 18219 bp, 17 predicted proteins | sample Neamet418_FD_201294 | JGI IMG/M metagenome (GOLD analysis project Ga0308023, IMG submission 201294) | Marine microbial communities from water near the shore, Antarctic Ocean - #418 | ecosystem: Environmental > Aquatic > Marine > Unclassified | place: Southern Ocean | collected 2014-10-03
CTTACCTGCAACAACTTTGTAAGATCATCAATAAGATGGGCGGTAAAATTACCGGAGTGGGGTCTAACCTGCTGACTATCGTGGGGGTGACCGAGTTAGGTGGTGCCGAGCATAGATGTTTGCCGGATATGATAGAGGTGGGCAGTTTTATAGGGATGGCAGCAATGACGAAGAGCGAAATCACGATCAAGGATGTGTGCTATGACGAGCTGGGCGTTATGCCTCGAATTTTTAAGCGCATGGGCGTTAAGATTGAGCGCCGTGGTGACGATATTTATGTCCCTTCTCAGGGAAGTTACGAGATTGAGAAATTCATAGATGGTTCTATTCTAACGGTGTCGGATGCGCCGTGGCCAGGTTTTACGCCTGACCTGTTGAGTATAATTCTAGTTATGGCTACTCAGGCTAAGGGGTCTGTGTTGATACACCAAAAAATGTTTGAAAGCCGTCTCTTTTTCGTTGATAAACTCATAGATATGGGAGCCCAAATAATTCTATGCGACCCACACCGCGCTACGGTTAACGGACTTAATCATGAATCACCGTTACGTGCTGTAACTATGACTTCTCCAGACATTCGCGCTGGTGTGTCACTTTTAATAGCAGCACTTTCCGCTGAAGGCACATCTACCATTCACAACATCGGGCAGATTGATAGAGGCTATCAGAACATCGACACTAGACTTAGGAAATTAGGAGCAAAAATCACAAGAATAGAATGACTATCAAATTAAAAATAGCTACTGTAGTAGTAGCGCTAATAACATTAACTGGAATTGTAGGTGCATCTATATCAGACAAGTCATCGTCCGTAAACTCAGAAGTTAGAATTGGGACTAACATTGGCGATGAGGCACCTAACATTGTTATGAAAAACCCCGATGGAGTCGAGATGAAGCTGAGTGATTTAAGAGGACAGATAGTTCTAGTAGATTTCTGGGCTTCATGGTGTGGACCGTGTATAAAGGAGAATGTCAATGTAGTGAAGGCTTATGAAAAGTACTCTAAAGCAAAGTTTAAGAACGCTACTGGTTTTGAAATTTTCTCTATCTCTTTAGACAGTAAGAAAACATCCTGGGTCGCAGCAATAAAGAGAGGAGAGTTGAATTGGGATAACCATGTTTGTGATTTAAAAAAATGGCAAAGCGAAGCCGTCGCTATGTACGGTGTTAATTCTATTCCTATGAGCTTTCTTCTAGATGAAAACGGGATAATTGTAGCTAAAGATCTCAGAGGGATACAGCTACACATAAACATAGATAAACACGTAAAAAGTCTGAAATAATTCTCCTGTTGCTGCAAGACTGACAGTACTGCATGACAGGCTGTCTTATTTTATGTAATTCATCACATTGGCACTTCCTTTGTCATGCTATTTGAGAATATAATTTTAGCATGAGTAAAAAGAATAAAAAAGTCGAGTTAGAGGATGTTTTAGAATCTGCAACATGTTGTGATGAACAAGGTTCATGTCAGTGTGCAGATGAAGCTCCAATCGAAGTGGTCGAAGAGTCAGTTGATTACAAGGATAAATACCTGAGGTTGTTTGCTGAGTTTGATAATTTTAGAAAGCGTACTATGAGAGAAAGAGTTGAGCTTATTAGTTCGGCGTCACGTGATGTGATGACTCTCATGATCCCATTACTAGATGATTTCGAAAGAGCCGAAGCTAATCCTAGTGAGGACGTTGAAGCCATGAAAGAAGGTATGAAACTAATACAATCTAAATTGATTACTTCACTAACGTCTAATGGTTTAAAGCCTATGGATATTAAACCGGGTGATGACTTCAATACAGATTACCATGAAGCTATCACGAGTGTTCCTGCTCCGACCCCTAAATTAAAGGGTAAGATCATCGATGTGGTTGAGAAGGGATATAAGCTTGGAGATAAGGTTCTTCGTTATGCTAAAGTTGTAATAGGTCAGTAAGCATGTCAAAAAGAGATTACTACGAAGTACTAGGCTTATCTAAAGGTGCTTCTGCATCTGAGATTAAGAAAGCGTATAGAAAACTAGCGCTTAAACATCATCCAGACAAGAATCCAGATGATGATACAGCTGAAGATAAATTTAAAGAAGCTGCAGAAGCATATGAGGTTCTGAGTGACGATAATAAAAGAGAGCGTTTCGATAGGTATGGTCACGCCGGGATGCAAGGTGCTGCTGGCGGCGGTGGCGGTGGTCATCACATGAATATGGATGATATCTTCAGTCAGTTTGGCGACATCTTCGGTGGAGCCTTCGGCGGAGGTGGAGGCGGAGGTGGTCGAGGAGGTGGTCGAAGAAGAATGAAGGGTTCAGATTTAAGAACTAAGGCAAAGCTTACTCTTGAAGAAATAGCTACTGGCGTTAAGAAGAAAATACGGGTCTCTAAACAGGTTCTAGCTGATGGTGTAGACCATTCAGATTGTTCAAGATGTGGAGGGTCTGGTCAGATAAGAAAGATTCAGCAAACCATCTTAGGCCAAATGCAAACCTCAGCTACCTGTGACGTGTGTCACGGTACAGGTTTCTCAATAACTAACCGTCCTTCTGGAACTGATGCATATGGCATGAAACGCGAGGATGAGGTAGTTACCATTGAAATCCCCGCTGGAGTAGAAGATGGAGTGCAGTTAATAATGCGTGGTCAAGGAAATGGAGCGCCTATTAATGGAGTCGCAGGTGATTTATTGATTGTTGTTGAAGAGGTTCCTCACGAACAATTCCAACGTAACGGGAAGAATATTCACCACGATTTATTCGTGAAGTTCACTGACGCAGCATTAGGTGCTTCTGTTGAAGTTCCATTACTTGATGGAAAGGCAAAGATTAAAATTGCTGCTGGAACTCATAGTGGAAAGCTTGTAAGGCTCAGAGGGAAGGGATTGCCGTCGATGGATTCGTATGGCAATGGAGATCTGTTAGTGAATATTACTGTTTGGACTCCTCAAACATTGTCAAAAGAAGAGCGCACAGCCTTGGAAGCATTGAAGGACTCGAGTAACTTTAAGCCAGATCCAAACCACGACGAAAGAGGCTTTTTCGATAAAGTCCGCGATTTATACTCATGACCATAAACACTCCATGTGCCCTAAGTTTAGTTGATGTGCGTAAGCAATACGGAGATCATACGGCTTTAGGTGGAGTGAGTCTTGAGGTTCCTGTCGGAAGTATTTTCGGGTTGTTAGGACCTAATGGTGCCGGTAAAACAACTCTTATTAGGATGGTGGCTGGTATAACGGCACCAGATTTCGGATCAGTTTCGTTTTTCGGTTCTTCGTTGAAGCAAGATGATATCCGAGATATAGGATATCTTCCCGAAGAGCGTGGCTTGTATAAAAATATGAGGGTTGGGGAGCAGGCGATGTATTTCGCACAGCTTAGAGGTATGTCAAAGCCTGAAGCTAGCAAAGCATTAAGAGGTTGGTTTGAGAGGCTGGAGGTTGATGGTTGGTGGGATAGAGAAGTGGCGGATTTAAGTAAGGGTATGGCGCAGAAAATTCAGTTCATAGTATCTGTTCTTCACGAACCCAAACTTCTAATTCTAGACGAGCCTTTGAGTGGTTTCGACCCCATTAATGCTCAGATAATAAGAAGAGAAATTAATAGACTTAGAGACGAATGCGGAACTACGGTTCTTCTCTCTACTCATGATATGTCTAGTGTTGACGAGTTATGTGATCACGTGGCGCTGATTAACCATGGAGAGAAGATACTCGATGGTGAGGTAAGGTTTCTGAGAGAAAGAGCCAGAGCAGGAAAAGTAGATTTCCGTTTCAGAGGTAATCTTATTGCTTTTACAGCATCGTTAGGAGCTAGTGCCATTCTTCATACTGCTAAGAGTGACGGAAAAGGGGCACATGATTTAGTGCTGGGTTTGCCTTCAGACATCCCTATAGAAAAATTCATAAAATGGTCTTCAAGCGAAGTAGATGTTCTTTCGTGTTCACCTAAAGTGATTTCCATGGATGAAGTGTTCTTGAAGGCAGTTAAGTCAGCGACATTAACCCCTACTATAAGTTAAGCAGTGAGAAACTTATTCATCATAATAGGAAGGGAGTACAGAACTAGGGTGAGGCGTAGAGCTTTCATCATTTCTACTCTGTTAGGTCCCGTTTTAATGGTCGGGTTTATCGCTCTGATGGTGTTCTTCACGCAGTCAACCGATACAGATGCGAAGGTCTTAGTAGTTGATCATCACGAGTTAATCAGCTATGAATTAGATTCTAATAATATGGTTCCTAGTTGTCCGGATTGTTTCCCCGAGCGTGATTTCTTGGAGTACAGATTTACTACTGAAGCATTGAGCACTGAGGAGTTTCTGTTGAGTGACTATACCCTAATGGTGGAGTTTGACGATGGTATTATGCAAAGCGCTAAGGCCTTGTTGCAGTACGAGACTGCCGCTCCTATGCGTGTGAAATCCTCGATTAAACGCGACCTAACGGAAGCAATTGAAAGGCTTAGAGTTAAGGAGGAGTCTTCTCTTGATTACGATACTTATAAAAGGCTTAAAGTCTCAATCGGCCTCATCACTCAAGACATTATCACCCAAGATAAAAACGCTGAAAATAGAAGTTTAGTAGGGTGGGTGTTCTCCATGTTTATGTTCATGTTCATCATGATTTACGGCATGCACGTGATGAGAGGGGTGATAGAAGAGAAAAGTAATAGGATAGTAGAAGTTATTGTAAGTATTGTAAAGCCAGAGACTTTAATGACAGCAAAGATTGCTGGGATTGGATTAGTGGGATTAACGCAGATCATGGTTTGGTCTATATTGTCGTGGGTGTTGTTTCTTGTATTCGGTGCGTATGCTGAGTCCACAGGGATGTTGACAGAGATAATGGCTAACCAAGGAGTGGAGGTGGGATCTACGGATTTAAAAACCTTTATGAGTTCTCATGAAGATTTAGATGTGTTACTCCAAATCAATTGGGTTGCAATGATCGGCTGGGGAGTATTCTTCTACATCGGAGGGTTCGTCTTATATGGATCTTTATTCGCCGCAGTAGGAGCTTCAGTGGAGCAGGAGTCGGATGCACAGTACCTACTTCTACCCGTTATGATGCCTTTATTATTCAGCTATATGCTCAATTTAAAGATCCTTGAATCACCAGAAAGCACCTTGGCTACTGTTTGTTCTTTCGTTCCTTTTACGTCCCCTATAACCATTATGGTAAGGTTGAGTATGGGTGTTCCATGGTGGCATGTTGTAATAAGCGCGATAATACTTATGGTCACAGTGTATTTCATGCTTAAGCTCGCTGGTCGCATTTACAGAACGGGCATTTTTATGTACGGAAAGAAACCCACATTTAGAGACATATCTAAATGGATGACCTTTAGAAACAGGTAGGTTATGGAAGGTAGCGTTAATCTTAGAAGGGTAGCCGTTATAGATTGCGGTACTAACACTTTCAACCTTCGCATAGTCGACATTGTAGAGCATCAAGACTCACCCGGCAAGAATGAGCCACGTCCGTGGAAAAATGTATTCAGCCTTAGAATCCCGGTAAAGCTAGGGAAAGGTGGTATAGGAAAAAACATCATTCGTCCAGACAGGATAGCACGTGGATTAGACGCTTTAGGCGTGATGAAAGAGGCTATTCACAACTATGACGCAACTGAGGTTTATGTGATAGCAACGAGTGCTTTGCGCGATGCTTCTAACAGTTCTGTGTTTGTCGATAGAACTCTTGCTCTATACGGATATAAGGTAGTTATTATTAGTGGTGCTGCGGAAGCGGAGTTAATCCAAACCGGCCTAGCCCTAACCTTCACCCCTCAAGCCGGAGAATGTGTATTAACCATGGATATAGGAGGTGGCAGTACAGAGTGTATTTTATGGAATGACGAAAAAATGCTCTGGAGCAGATCCTTCGATGTAGGTGTCGCGAGGCTAGGGGAGTTATTTAAGATGACAGATAGGTTCGGTTCTGATAAAGACGAGGCTTACAATAAGATGTTGCCATATTTAGATGATCTGCTTGCGCCCTTAAAAACGGCTTTAGAAAATTTACATCCCACCATACTTGTAGGGTCAAGCGGCTCATTCGACACGTTCTATTCAGTATTGAATCCTGATATTCAAAAGGTGAGTTCTAAGGGTGAACATCCTAGGGCTATAGAAATAGATGTCGAGGCATTCGAAAAACTTAGCGCTGAGTTCATGCACAACACCCTTAAGGATAGATTATCCATGAGCGGTATGCCGCCAGACAGGGCTGCTTTCATGCCATACGCTTCCGCATTAGTGCGTTGGGTGATGAGTGCGAGCCAGTTCCATAAATTCTACAGATCTAAATATGCTTTACGAGAAGGCGTTTTGAATAGATTGGCTAAATCCAGGAGCCCTGTTCCAGGTGTTAGTTTGGACTAAAGACAAGTAGCGTGTATCTTCTCACTTCAATTATATCTGTAGATGGCGCATATTCTAATTATAGACGACGAGAAACCTATTCGAGCGAGTTTGAGAGAAATTCTTGAGTACGAAGGTCATATTGTGGATGAGGCAAGTGATGGTATGGAGGGTGTAATGGCCGCCTCAAAGGGTGATTACGATGCGGTTTTCTGTGATATTAAGATGCCAAAGATGGATGGTATAGATGTTTTGGATATGTTTCAATCAAAGGGTATATCCACTCCGGTGATAATGATGACTGGTCATGGGACTGTTGAAACGGCTGTGAGTGCTTTGAAGAAAGGCGCATTTGATTTCATACAGAAACCTCTAGACTTAAATAGAATTTTACTTTCACTGAAGCATGCAACGGACAAAGTTGAACTAGTAGCAGAAACAAAACGCTTACGGAGGAAGGTTCATAATTCTAAATCACATCCGATCATTGGAGAGTCGAAAGCCATTGTTGAAATTCTAGAAATGGTCACGACCGTAGCAGCTACAGACGCTAGAGTTCTGATAACTGGTGAGAATGGAGCAGGGAAAGAACTTATAGCAAGGCAGCTACACGATGGCAGTCCTAGAAAGTCCGCATCCTTTATCGAGGTTAATTGTGCAGCTATTCCTTCAGAGCTTATCGAAAGTGAATTGTTCGGCCATGAGAAGGGAGCTTTTACCGGTGCTGTAAAACAGCGAAAGGGAAAGTTCGAGTTGGCTAATGGAGGCACGCTATTTCTAGATGAAGTCGGGGATATGAGTTCGGATGCTCAGGCAAAGGTTTTAAGAGCTCTGCAAGAAAATAAGATAACGAGGGTTGGAGGAGATAAAGACATCAAAGTAAATGTCAGGATTGTTGCAGCGACTAATAAGGATCTCCGGAAAGAAATAATGGATGGTAAGTTCAGAGAGGATTTATATCACCGATTAGCTGTTATTCCCATACACGTTCCATCCCTAAATAACAGGAGAGATGATATCCCATTACTTGTGGATCATTTTCTTAAATTATTAGCAGATGATCATAGAGTAGCTGTTCCAGAAGTTGATAGTAAAGCCATGAAATTGATTGTAGATGCTAATTGGACAGGCAATGTAAGAGAGTTAAGGAATGTGATAGAAAGACTTATCATATTAACTCCATCAGGAATGAATATTTCTGAAGAAATTGTTCGCCAATACGCCCATCTTTCATAGGCTATTTTCAATATCGGTTAAGAACTTTTGTGTAAAGTGTTAAAAACCAACATCTAAACAGGCAACCCACCTTCGAAGTGTTCGTCTAACTTGTGGTACGAACTCTAATCACCGCCTTATGGAAGACTTTGAAATTTTTGGATTTATAATCACGGAGCAGGTTCAACTAGCTGCGATATTTATCGGCTTAGTTGTATTTGTTGGCAATTGTAAACTTTTTGCTAAAGCAGATTTGCCCTTCTGGACTGTGTTCGTACCCTTTCTTAATATTATGACAGCAATGAAACTTGTGGGTCGTCCTATCTGGCATGCATGGCTGTTTTTAACTCCAGCAGTTGTCTACTTATTACCAAAGACTCTAATTGAAATAGCTCAAAGTTTCGGGAAACATAAAACTAGTGATTACGTACTAGTTCTCATTTTCAACGTCTTTTACGTTCTTAATTTAGGACTTTCGTATGACGAAGTGTACGAAGGACCTGTTTATCAAGCGTCTCAAAAAAAAGTTTCAACGGATAATTTTAATATGGCCTAGAGTTGCCTTCTGGCTCCGCCTTAGGAGCCACGTCTTCCGCTAGACGACTACAACGACTTTTATATTAAGCCTTCAGCTTTGCTGAGGGCTTCTTTTATGCCTTCAGGATATGTTCCGCCAGCGGATGCGTACATCGGCTGGCCACCTCCACCACCTCGGATGCAAGTAGCTAGAACCTTTACTAGATCACCAGCTTTCAATCCTTTTTCGCGAATTACATCGTCGCTTATAGCCACAGAAATGCTGGCCTTATCTCCATGTCGTGCAGCAAATACCCCCACGAATGGAGCGTTATCTGCTTTCAACTGGAAAGCCAAATCCTTAATAGATTTCCCATCCAAGCTCAGTTCTACAGCAAGGAAATTAATGCCATTAATTTCACGTAATAAATTTACTAATTCTCCTTTAATATTCCCCGCTTCTTTTCTTCTTAGAGTTTCTATTTCCTTGGATAATGAAGTGACATTGTCGTGAAGAGCTGTGACAGACTTAACTAGATTTTTAGAGCCTTTAAAACTCATCTTAATCTTCTCTAAGACATCTCTATCGTTGTTCGCGTTCTCGATTGCAGCAGTACCTGTGACAGCCTCAATTCGTCTAATTCCAGAAGCGACAGAAGTTTCTGTCGTGATTCTGAAAAGTCCGATTTCTCCGGTTGCGTTTACATGAATTCCTCCACACAATTCTTTAGAAGATCCGAAGCCAATCATTCTAACCGAATCACCATACTTCTCACCGAATAACATCAACGCACCCGCGTCTTTCGCTTCAGATATAGGTATGCTGCGTCTTTCGTCTAGAGATATGTTGGATATTATCTTATCGTTAACACTCTTTTCTATAGACGCAAGTACTTCGGGATCTATTTTTTCAAAGTGCGAGAAATCAAATCTTAAATTATCAGGTCTTACAAGTGATCCTTTTTGTTCCACGTGAGCTCCGAGAATGGTTCTTAATGACTCATGAAGTAAATGTGTAGCAGAGTGATTTCTTGATGATTCCTTTTGAAGACCGGCATTAACTACGGCTTCGAATTCAACGTATGTGTCAATGGGTAGATCTACAATAGAATGAACTATAAGGTTGTTTTCCTTCTTAGTATCGAACACCTCAACTTCTGCTCCACCGGACTTTAAAACCCCTTGGTCGCCCACTTGACCTCCGCCTTCTGGGTAGAATACAGTTCTGTCCAGAACGACTTGAAAAAAGCTTTTACCCTTAGCATCTACTTTTCTATACTTTACTATTTTTGAATTGCAAGACGTGCTGTCGTATCCGATAAATTCAGTCTGAGTATCAATGGTGTGAACATCCACCCAGTCGTCAGTAGTGATTTTGCCGGCAGAACGAGAACGTGATTTTTGGGCCTCAAGCTCTGTATTAAAACCACTTTCATCAACTTTTATACCTCTCTCAAAAGCCATTAACGAGGTTAGATCATAAGGAAAACCAAAAGTGTCGTACAGTTCGAAAGCTATTTTCCCCGATAGCGTTCCTTTATCTTCAATCTTATTTAAATGTCCGTTGAGAAGTGTAATTCCATTCTCTAAAGTCTTCAAGAAACTTTCTTCTTCCTGCTGAATTACTTTTACGATAAGACTCTTTTGCTTACCTAGTTCAGGGAACGCATCGCCTAGGGACGTGTGCATCGCCTCTACTAATTCGTAAATAAAAGGTGTGTTCAATCCTAAGAATGAATATCCATATCTGATGGCGCGTCTAAGAATTCGACGAATCACGTACCCAGCTCCGGTGTTGGATGGTAGTTGTCCGTCGCATATACTGAAAGCGACAGCTCTAACGTGGTCCACGATTACTCTGAAAGCAACAGACTCAGAATCGTCGCCAGCCGTGTATTTCTTTCCACTTAACGAAGAAAGCCTTTCGAGCAAGGGAGAGAACACGTCGGTATCGTAGTTGCTTTTCTTTCCTTGTATTGCCATTACTAACCTTTCGAAGCCCATGCCGGTGTCGACATGTTTCTGAGGTAGTGGCACTAAATCACCACTCGCCATTCTATTAAACTCCATGAAAACTAGATTCCAAATCTCCACTACTTGAGGGTGGTCTTTATTTACTAGATCCTTTCCAGGAGTTTCTCTTTTCTCTTCATCAGACCTAAGGTCTATGTGGATTTCTGAACACGGACCGCAGGGTCCCGTCTCACCCATCTCCCAGAAGTTGTCTTTTTTACTTGCTAGTATGATTTGGTCCTCAGAAATATGCTTCTTCCAAAAACCCATAGCATCATCATCAACGGGTAACTTGTCGCCTTTATCTCCTTCGAAAACTGTTACGTACAGGTTATCGACTTTAAGGCCGTACTTCTCTGTAAGTAATTCCCAAGCCATATCTATAGCCTCCTCTTTAAAATAATCGCCGAAAGACCAGTTTCCCAACATCTCGAACATCGTATGGTGGTATGTATCTACGCCGACTTCTTCAAGGTCGTTATGTTTTCCACTTACGCGGAGGCACTTTTGGGTGTCGGCAATGCGTTTATGAACGACGGGAGAATTTCCAAGGAATAGATCCTTGAATGGATTCATACCTGCGTTTGTAAACATCAGTGTAGGGTCATCCTTCAGTACCATTGGTGCTGAGGGGACTATTTTATGGCCGTTTGAGGCAAAAAAGTCTAAAAAAGTCTGTCTAATTTGACGGGATTCCATGTGTCTTATTTGAGACTGTGAAATTAATAAATACTTATCTGTCAAAAATGCACGAAATTTGCACTTAATGAGTCGCTTCCAAAAGTCCAAATTTAACCCTCAAACCCTTCAAAATGAAGTGTTGCCGTACAATGGGTGGGATTATGTTTGGTGGACTGTTAGGAATCTAGGTGTAATTGCTATCATCGGGACGGCATCTATTTTCTTTTTTGACTACGCTTTTGACTCTCCTAAGGACAGAGCTCAAGCCCGTGAGATTGCCTTTTTAGAAGCTGAAGTTTCTAGACTTAATGTTGATGTACTCGACATGGTTAATGTGCTTGAAAACTTAGAAATTCGCGACGACGCCATTTACAGAACTATTTTCGGGGCGGAACCATATCCAGAATACAGACGTAACCCCGGTATAGGAGGAACTGATAGAACAGAACATCTGCGTGGATACGATCACACTGATGAGGTTGCAGATTTACAGTTAAAGATTGCAGAGGTGCAAAGAAGGCTCGTAGCCCAAAGCCGTTCATTCGACGAGGTTATGGAGTTAGCCGCTTCTCACGAGTCTCATCTTCAATCCATTCCAGCTATTCAGCCTATAAGAAATGATGACCTTAAGCGAATGGCTAGTGGTTGGGGGTATCGCTTCCATCCCATATATAAGGTTAGGAAGTTTCACTATGGAATGGATTTCTCAGCTGATACAGGAACTGAAATTTTCTCCACTGGTGATGGCGTAGTGGTTAAAGTGAGACGTTCTTATACAGGTTATGGTCGTCATGTAGTAATCAAGCATGGATTCGGTTATCAAACTTTATACGCTCATATGAGTAAGGCTTTAGTTGAGAAAGGCCAAACAGTAAAAAGAGGTGAAGTAATTGGGCTTGTCGGTAGTACTGGAACATCAGTCGCACCCCACCTCCATTACGAAGTCAGTAAAGATGGTAAGAAGGTTAACCCGGCTCATTATTACTTTAATGACCTCACTCCAGAAGAGTACGAAACTCTCCTTAGAAACTCCGAAGCGGCCCATCAGTCCTTCGATTAATTTTAGGTATTTATCTCTAGTGTTGCAAGTAAGCAGTATTACGTGCTATCTTGCTACCCCTCATGCCTTTAAATACTCCCATCCAAAAGCAATACTTTAGCATCTCTGAAGTAGCATCTATGTTAGGAGTGAATGCATCTCTTTTAAGATTTTGGGAGAAGGAATTCAAACAAATCCAACCAAAGACGAACGCAAGGGGTAAAAGGGCATATAAGCTCAAGGATATCGAGATCATTCGCAGCGTACATGTTCTGGTTAAAGAGCAAGGATTCACTTTAGATGGTGCGAAAAAAGCATTATCCTCTCGTAAGGGGGAAGTTGCTGAAGCTGGCAAAGCAGCGAAAAAAGCAGCTCACGAAACACAGGTCGCTGAGACTGCGATTGCAGAAAAACGTTTAAGTGAAAAATCTCGCAAAGCAGCTATAGATAGGTTAACCAAGATAAGAGCTGAGCTGTTAACCTATAGAGCTGAGCTCTAAGGAGTTATTACGTCGAGCTGAGCTCTAAGGAGTTCTAAGCCAGGTGGTTTTTAACGTAATCATCTATTCCATCCTCAAGAGAAGTAAACTCTTTATTGTAACCAGATGCACGAAGTTTCGTTAGGTTAGCTTCGGTGAAGTACTGATAGTTTTCCCGAATATCCTCGGGCGTATCTATGAATTCTATTTGAGGTTTAAGTCCCATGGATGTGAATGTTCCAGTAACTAGGTCTAGGAATGTTCGTGCATTTCCCGTCCCCACATTATACAGTCCAGATTCTATTTTCAACCTTCCATGCATCATGTGGCTGCACACGTTACATACGTCTTTAACGTAAATAAAGTCGCGGCTTTGGTGTCCGTCAGCAATCCCGTTTCTATGAGATCGGAAAAGGTTCATTTTCCCCGTTGACGATACCTGCCTAAATGTGTGAAGTATTACTGAAGCCATGCGGCTCTTGTGACCTTCGTTGTGTCCGTAGACATTAAAAAACTTAAGCCCAGCCCAGAAGTAAGGAGAGCGTTTCTGTGCTAGAGCCCATTTATCGAAATCGTTTTTAGAGTCTCCGTATGGGTTCAGTGGTACCAGGCTATTTACTAAATCGTGCTCGTCCTTGTAACCATGCGAGCCATCTCCGTATGTGGCAGCTGAGCTTGCATAAACCAGAGCGATTCCGTACTCGACACATAAATTCCAAACCATCTTCGAGAAGTTCAGGTTAAGTGTGTCAAATAAATCTTTATTCTGCTCGGCAGTATCCGTTCTCGCGCCTAAGTGGAAGATGAATTGGATTTGGTTTTCATTATCTCTAATCCAATCCCCAAAGTCACCCCTTTCAACTTTACACGTGTGAGATATATCGAGGTGGTTAGGGGATTTTTCATCTCTAGAGAAGTCATCGACAAGCACTATATCAAGGTAGCCTAAATCATTTAAAGTGTGGGCAAGTCTACTGCCTATGAATCCTGCGGCTCCGGTTACAATAATCATAGGACAAAGGTATACCTTTGCAAATAGCAATGTCAAATAAAACAGTATACATCACCCGCCGAGCTCGATTTAATTCAGCACATAAGCTTTGGAACGAAAGCTGGAGCAACGAGAAGAATCACGAAGTATTCGGTAAATGTGCGAATGAGAATTGGCACGGTCATAATTATGTGCTTCACGTAACCGTTAAAGGCACTCCATCAACTGATACAGGGTTCTGTATTGACTTGAAGGACCTCACGGATATTATCCGAAGGCGAGTTGAAGATCCGCTAGATCACAGGAACATAAATCTCGATGTGGAGTGGATGAAAGGCAAGATGGCTTCTACAGAGAATTTGATTATAGAAATTTGGGAGCAGTTATTTGATGAGATTTCAGAAAGAGGTTGCACCTTGCATCAGTTGCGTCTATTCGAGACAGAGAACAATTATGCAGATTATTACGGAGGAGAATAAATACCATGGCTTTATATAAAAGAACTGATACGTATGATGAGGAAGCGGTTTCTGCTATGGCGGAAAAGTACTCTGATATCCTGAGTGTAATAGGGGAGGATGTGGAGAGAGAGGGTCTATTAAAAACTCCTGAGAGGGTTTCGAAAGCTCTTGCTTTCCTTACTTCTGGTATGGGGGCCAAACCAGCCGAGATCCTCCAGTCTGCACTATTCGTAGCTGATAACGACGAGATGGTTCTCGTTAGGGATATTGAAATATTCAGCCTGTGCGAGCATCACATGCTACCTTTTTTCGGGAAGGCACACGTGGCTTACATCCCTAATGGACACATAGTGGGATTGAGTAAAATTCCTAGAGTCGTAGATGCATACGCTCGCCGTCTTCAAGTCCAAGAAAGACTTACGGTACAGATCCGCGATTGTATTCAAGACACACTAAGCGCGAAGGGCGTAGCAGTCGTTATCGAAGCCCAACACCTTTGCATGCAAATGCGCGGTGTCGAAAAGCAAGGATGTGTAACTACAACAAGTGCCTTTACTGGGGCGTTCCTTGATGACCCTAAGACCAGGAAAGAGTTAATGAACTTAATAGATAGATAAGATGGATGCGAATCAACAACATAAAGTGTATGACGCCTCAATAGAAATAGGCTCCGATTCTTTAGCTAAGAATTTTATGTCTAATGTATTCTCATGGATGGCTGTGGGGCTTATCGTCACAGCTTGTGTTTCTTGGTACGGATATTCAAGTGGTTTATATCTATCACTAATGATGCAAGGCGGAATCATGCCTTGGGTTATAATGCTATCACCTTTTGCTTTCATTATCGCAATGAATGTGGGTTTGAACAAATTCAGCTCTTCAACTTTAGTGTTGTTGTTCGTTTTATTCTCTGCAACTATGGGGGTGTCATTGAGCTCCGTATTTATTATGTATTCTATGGGGTCTATCGCTCAGGTCTTCGGTATAACAGCCGGGACATTTACCATAATGGCCGTGTTGGGTTATACGACCTCTATGGATCTAACGAAGCTTGGTTCGCTGCTCTTTATGGGGCTTATAGGAATCATCCTCGCCTCTGTCGTGAACATATTTATGCAAAGCGGTACGATGGATTTCATCATAAGCATAATTGGAGTCTTGATATTCACAGGTCTTATAGCCTACGACACACAGCGTATTAAACGTATAGGAGCTGGAGTAGAGTACGGTTCGGAATCAGCAACAAAGCTGGCCATCCTTGCAGCCACATCTCTTTACTTAGACTTCATTAACTTGTTTTTATTCCTCCTTCGTTTATTAGGAAGGAGAAGCTAAAGCTAGCCATCACTTCACCATCAGGGTGTGGGAGTGATTCTGACCATTATCTAAGTCTAACGTAATCACGTATGCTCCACTTGAAAGGGTAGAGGCATCGAAAAATAGCTTTGTTTCGCCTTGAGGAAGGTTACCGTCGAAGATGTTTTTCAAGGGCTGTCCTAGGATGTTCCAAATCGTAACATTAACCATGGACGATTCGTTCATGAGAATGGGCACGCACGTAATAGCAGTTGCTGGATTTGGATATATGGGAGCGAACCCTCCTAGATCGAGTTCATTAAGACCGTCTATATTTATTTCCCCGACGTGAAATGTCCACCATCCTTCAGGAGCTGGCATAGGTCTGGTTCCTACTTTCCCGGAGAATGCTTGAGCTTCGATGTAGTAGTAAACATCTGTCCCTTCGGGTTGAGCTGGGATATCTGCCGCCATGTTCTGACTGAACCCCACGGTTTGCAGGCTTATAGTTGTCCAAGGTCCTTCAGGGCTCAGTGCATAGTATAATGTAGCTTGTTCAATTTGTGTTCTATGACTAATTAGAGCGTCAACATAGTAAGGTTCGGTTGTGTTTTCTGTGTCGGGAAGAGGAAGGTGGCTGATGATGAGCGGATCTTCTACGCCCACACTATGAGTGATACAATGAATAGCACCGCTGAGAGAGATGATGGGGTCTGCTCCGTCACAGTCAATCCCCACTATTTCATAACCAGGCATGGCATCTTCCCAAATCCTGATAGCCGTAGTGTCGTACTGCTCGTAGTAAGTGGGTAGAAGAATCTTATTGTTTACGAAAACTGCGTTCGAGTAGGTCTCATACCATCCGCCTTGATCCGGATATCCGTAATTTTCTTCAGGTGGACTCGGTATGCGAATCACCTCAAATGGAGTGCCCCACTTTGTTGTGTAGTTAGAGAGAACATAGTCCATGTTCGCGTTAATTTGAGGGCCATCAGCCACTCCTTCAGGATATTCTGAAATTAGTAATGTGCTCTCATCTAGCAGCTTCATATGCATGTCGATGTGATGTATGCCGTCATACGGAAGTGTGGGCATCGTGATCAGTGTGTTTATGCCCATGAAGTCGTGTAAGATGCTTTCTATTTCCTCAACGCTATGGTCGGGGAATGAGGTCCACCAGGTCGTTCCTCCTTGGTTTTCATCTATAATAAGCTCGGACTCAAATGCCGTACCGAATCCATCAGTCATGAAATTTCCACCAGTGTTCATCAAGTCCGTGGGTGAAGCTATGGTGCTATAAATCTCAAGTCCCAAATGTGCAGCGAGGACATCAGGAATTATATCGTCTTCAGGTCTAGGTCGGTTATACATCCAGTCAACTAGTATGCGGTCGTCGTTCCCAGATCCGTAAACGGTGTTAGCACCATAATCTCTAATCCAAATCGAATTCAGATCTGCTTCAACGATATCTACGTTGTCTAATGATATCGCTCCTCCACAAGTTCCACTTAAAAGGTAGTTAGAAGTAGAGCTGGGGTTTTCCGTAAATACCACCACTCGACACTCGCTGACTGATGCGGCTACGATTTGTTTTAGGATGCACGAAAACCCTTCCCAAGCGATAGTCAGCACCTCTATCTCCTCCCACTCAGCTGATGTCCGTAAGGCCGGATACTCAGGTGGAGTGGTTATGCCGCGGCTTAACTGTCTTTCAAATCCCACTCTCTCGAAATAGTTGCGTTCTTCAACGCGGATGTCATGTGCCCACCCTTGGGTTTGTTGGGCGAGGGACGTTGATATTGTCGTGAGGGTAATGAATAGCGAAGCAGTTAACGAGATGAAAAGGGAGAGGAGTTTCATTTTCTAAAGGTATGGTGTGAGGTGCTCAGCTTTGATTTTATGTGAACCCTGTACTTCTATGGTTTCAACATTAAGACCTAGCGAGCTTAAAAAGGTTGCAGCCTCTGAATGAGATTCTTTAGGGTATATCGTATCTATATCTCCACGAATTAGGACGAAGTTTTTTGAGGCGCCAGGAAGTTTAGGGGCTTTGCTTAGCCACTCTGGGGGTATGGTTCCGGAATGAAGAATGACTCTGCTGGGCGTGAATAAACGAGAGCCTGATAGCCAACGGCAAGCCGTCGCGACGCCTTGAGAAAAACCCGCGAGGGTAACTTTCGTTTCCGGGGAGATGCCTAGTGAAGCCCACCAACTCTCTAAGTAGCTTATTTGGTCTGTAATGTCCTGCTGCCGATCATCGCGGGTCATCCACGACGCTCCGACTCTGCCATCAAATCCCTTAATGTAAAAACGACTCAAGCCCTCTGGAGCACAAACGCAAAGTGTGTCAGAACCTTCAGCGAGCTCGCTAATTCCGCCGAGCATATAAGCAGGGTGGTGAGCGTAACCGTGAAGAACTATGATTATGTGAGAGCAGGACTTAGGTGAGGCACCGATATGAAACCACCGCGCAGTTTTTTCGACAGTGAAACTATGCTTGTTTACTCCCTCGGGAATGGGGTAGCTGAGTTTTGGGTCCAAACCTAGTAAGTGATATTAATTGTCACGGTCTCGAACGATGTGCAGTAAACGGAGTCAATGGTGGAGATGTCGTCGTCTGAGCTTTGGTCTATAGAGAGATAAGGCATCCAAATCTCCCCAGGTAAAATACAATTCCAAGTAGTGTCTATGTTAACTCCGTTCATCACTACCCATTCCGTATGGCAATTCGAAAACTCGGTAAAACTCTTCAATAAACGCACCCTCATCTTGTCTGTTTCTAAAGCCGGAGGAGCATTTTTCACCACAATTTCTAAATAGGAAATAGGAGTGGTTTGAAGGTCTAAGTTCATGGGGACATTCGGCGAAAAATCACCAGGGTCCAAATCAATTACTAGCGGAAACCACCCTTCATATTCTATATTAATCCTGTATTCGAGAGCGCTCTTGCGTGGAAACTCCATGTGGAAGTACCCTAACTCATTAGTGGTGGTGGTTGCTGCAGTCTGAAAAAACCCATTAAGCACACCGTTTTCCAGCACGATCTCCTCGAGCTTCACTTCAAATCCCGCACTGGGCATACCGTCCATGGCACTAGTGACAACACCTTCTATTGTGTAAGTGCTCGCACAGTCAGTCTTGCAGCAGCTACTCAACGCAATCGAAGCGATAAGGATAAGAAA
>Ga0308023_1000227_pt1 | contig 17636 bp, 14 predicted proteins | sample Neamet418_FD_201294 | JGI IMG/M metagenome (GOLD analysis project Ga0308023, IMG submission 201294) | Marine microbial communities from water near the shore, Antarctic Ocean - #418 | ecosystem: Environmental > Aquatic > Marine > Unclassified | place: Southern Ocean | collected 2014-10-03
ACTTTCGAGCTGAAAAAATTTTTCGCTACATAATACCCAATTACCCCTCCAATTGGCCCTCCAAAAAACCACCCTGCAGCAGCTCCAATCCATTTTGTGTTTGACATTTTCTAAAAAATTTGTTTATGCAAAATTATTATAAAATAATTTACGAAACACTTAAAACAGAAAAATCATTAGCCCTGAAAAAATTGTACTTTCGCATCATAAAATTAATTCAAGATAAACCGATTAACTTATCTTAAATCAGAAATAATTATGAGTTGGTTTGCAAACTGGTTCGATTCCCCATATTACCATATTCTCTATAAAAATAGAGACGAAAGAGAAGCGAAAGTTTTTATTGATAAATTAATTGACTATTTACAAATTCCTGAAGGAAGTAAGCTTATAGATATTGCATGCGGGAAAGGAAGGCATGCAAAATACTTTGAACAAAAAGGAATGGATGTAGTTGGGGTTGATTTATCCCTAAACAGTATAAACACTGCTAAAAAGGATGAAAACAAAAACCTGCAATTTTCAGTACATGATATGCGAGAAAATTATCAGGAAGAAACCTTTGATGTCGTTACAAACCTATTCACCTCTTTTGGTTATTTTGAGGATAATAAAGACGAGCAAAAGGCCATTAATGCTATGGCGAGTAATCTGAAAGAAGAAGGTTTACTGATTATTGATTTTATGAATGCAAAAAAAGTAATTGATCATTTGGTGCTCAATGAACAAAAAACGATTGACGGAATACAGTTTGAGATTACAAGACAAGTGAAAGATGGATATATCCTAAAAGATATCCGCATTACTGATGGGGAAGAACAACAACAATTTCAAGAAAAAGTAAAAGCAATCACTTTAGCTGATTATTCTGAATTTATCACTAATGCAGGACTAAAAATAATTGATATATTTGGCAATTATAAATTGGATAATTTTGATGAAGAAATTTCTGATCGTTTAATACTAATTTGCAAGAAATGAATTTAACAACACTAGGACTATTGTTTGCTTCCGTAATTGCGGGTGCAATTGTGGTCGAAATTTTTAAACCAAAGAAAAGTAAGAACATACAATTACTTCTTACTTTTAGTGGCGCATATTTGTTAGCTGTAAGTATTTTACACCTATTACCTGAACTGTTCGAACATAATACAAGTCAGCATATCGGATTATTCATTTTGGGTGGATTTCTAATTCAGATATTGTTAGAGTATTTTTCTCAAGGAATTGAACATGGGCATTTCCACAAAAGCAATGTAATTCCTTTTTCTGTACTCATTAGCCTTTGCTTACATGCTTTACTAGAAGGAGTCCCTTTAGGCGGACATTTACACCAACACGCCCATAATGCCTTACTTACAGGAATCGTTTTACATAAAATGCCAGTGGCTATTGTACTTATGACTTTCTTTTTACAAAGTAATATGCCAAAACAAAAAGCCTATTTCTATTTACTGCTTTTTGCATTAATGGCACCTCTAGGAGTTTTTGCTGGAAGTTTTTTTACAACTCTAGCAAATTATCACAATGAAATTATGGCCATGGTTATTGGTATATTTTTACACATTTCTACTACTATTCTTTTTGAAAGTAGTGATGGTCATAAATTCAGCACTCAAAAGATTTTAGCCATAATTGTTGGTGCGATTATAGTTATGTTAAGTCTTTAAAAATGAACCAAAAATACATAATTACTGGAGCTCCAGGAACTGGAAAAACTGCTATTATCAATACCCTTATGCAAAAGGGCTACTCATGTGCAGAAGAAATTTCAAGAGAAATTATCGCAGAACAATTATCTATTGGAGGAGATATTTTACCTTGGAAAAATCAAATTGCTTTTGAAAACCATATCGCTAACTTGCGTAAAGAACAATACGTAAACAGTTCAGAAAATAAAAATTATTTTTTCGACAGAAGTAGTATTGATTGTATTGCTTATCTAAAGGCAAATCAGTTAGGGATAACAAACGAAATCACCAAAATTATAAAACAATGCGTTTTTAATAAACAAGTGTTCATCACTCCTTTTTGGGAAGAAATATACATCAATGATGGTGAAAGAATGGAAGATATAAAAGCAGCTATTAATATTGAAAACTCATTAATTGAAACTTATAAATCCCTTGGCTATACATTAGTCAAAATTCCTAAACTATCCGTAAGCGAAAGAGTCAATTTTATTCTATCCAAAATAGAATAGCATCTCTTAATTTTGTTTAATTTTGCATCCGTTTTAATAATCAATAAAAGAAAATATTATGTCAATATTAGTAGGAAAAAAAGCACCTTCATTCTCTGCACAAGCAGTAGTTAACGGTGGTGAATTTGTAAAAGGATTTTCATTAGAGCAATTTGTAGGAGAAAAGCCGGTTTTGTTTTTCTTTTATCCAAAAGATTTTACTTTTGTTTGCCCAACAGAATTATTTGCATTTCAAAATAAATTAGCTGAATTTGAAGCAAAAGGATGTGCAGTAGTTGCTTGTTCAACAGATACTGAGCAGTCGCACTGGGGATGGTTACAAATGCCTAAATCTGAAGGAGGAATTCAAGGCGTTACTTATCCAATAGTTGCAGACACTGACAAAACTATATCAGCAAACTTTGGTGTACTAGCTGGAAGTTATGAATTAGATGAAAACGACAACATGGTAGCTACAGGACCAATGATTGCTTTCAGAGGTTTATTTTTAATTGACAAAAAGGGTATTGTGCAACATCAACTAATAAATAATTTCCCATTAGGAAGAAATGTTGATGAAGCCTTAAGAATGGTAGATGCATTACAGCATTTTGAAGAAAATGGAGAGGTTTGTCCTGCAAACTGGAGTAAAGGGGAAGAAGCAATGAAAGAATCGCATGAAGGAGTTGCTGATTACTTATCAAAGCATTAAGCTTAATTACACTTATATAAAACAAAGAAGCCTGCATTAGCAGGCTTTTTTATTACTTTTGATTTTATGTTTAGACGAAAAATTTTACGCTTTGTACTCAATATTTTCCCACCCCTTTTGTTTAATCGGATTATACTAAAAAAAGTATCAGAGGATTATACTGAATTCAAAGTAGTTCTTAGGAAATCAATCCTAAACATGAACTTCCATAAAACTATTTTTGGAGGAACAATATTCTCCGCTTTTGACCCTTACTTCCCTACCATGTATTATAATATTTTTCAGCAGAAAGATAGAAAATTAGAAATTTGGCTAAAAAGTGCAAACATAAAATATAAACGACCTGCTAATACTGATCTCCACATTACATTTACCATAAGTACTGAAGATGTAATAGAAGCTGAAAATGCTTTAAATAAAGTTGGTAAATTTGAAAAATGGCATACTGTTCAAGCCATCAATACTAAAGGTGTCGTTTGTGCTGAAGCAGAAATGCTTGTTTACCTAAGAGACAATGAAATTAAAAGTAAGATTGGGTTTTAAATCTTGCTAATTAAAACTGTTGCATAAGCAGAAACTCCTTCTTCCCTACCAACAAAGCTTAGTTTTTCTGTAGTAGTAGCTTTAATGGAAACTTGGTCAACATCTATATTCATACAAGTAGCTAATACCTTTTGCATTTCTGGAATATAGGGTCCTATTTTTGGTGTCTGCAAACAAATAGTTGAATCAATATTACCGATTTCATAGCCTTTATCTCGAATCAAAACCATTACCTCTTTTAGTAAAAATTTACTATCAATTCCTTTATACTCAGCTGCAGTATCAGGAAAATGTTTCCCGATATCTCCCAAATTAGCAGCCCCTAAAAGCGCATCACAAATAGTATGAATTAAAACATCAGCATCAGAATGACCAAGACCTCCTTTAGTGTGAGGAACAACTATCCCTCCTAGCCAAAAATCTAAACCAACTTTTAACTGATGAACATCAAAACCGAAACCTACTCTAAAACTCATAATTAGCTTTCTCCTATTGCCCCAAAATCAAACACCAAAGTAAAGCGCATAGTGTTTGCTAAAGGATTATTACCGTTAATTGCACGACTAGCATTTATTAAGTAGGAAAAATCAAGTGCAAAAACATTGTATTTAACTCCTGAACCAAAAGTAAAAAACTTTCTGCCCCCCTTAGTATCATCTTCAAAAAAGTAACCCGCACGGATAGCAAACTGATTAGCATACCAATATTCCGTACCTATAGAATAATTAATTTCACGAAACTCCTCTTTTGCTCCTCCAGGTGCATCCCAAAAAGATTGAAAAATACCACTTACTACAGAAACTTCAGGATCCATACCCGCAACAATATTTCTATCACCCCCCGTTCCTTCATATACTGGAGGTGTAGGTACTAGTAATTTATTAATATCAAAAGCAAAAGACATTTTATTATAGCTGTCAAATTCAGTTCCTATTGCCGACCCTAATCTTAAGTTAATTGGAATAAAATCCTGAACAGCTGTTTCAGTATAAGAGATTTTACTACCAATATTTGACACATTCCCTCCTATTGCCAAGTCAAAATCCTTACCTCCTAGCCTAATAGAATTTGTGTAGTACCCTGCAATATCAGCAGCTATTGATTGTCCTGCAACTGTAGGGATCCCTCCTGCTGATTGTCCACCTGTTAAATTAGAATAAATATATCTACCAGAAATAGCCAAAGAAAAATTATCAGATAATTTACGAGAATATGAAGTTCCTAAAGCAAACTCGCTAGGCTTATATTGCCCAATTGTAGTTCCCAAAATATCAGTAAAAGTAATATCTCCTAATGAAAAATATCTCAACTCAAGACCAATAGCTTCATTATCATTCAACTTTCTATATCCCGCTAAATAAGATAAGTTAATATCTGGAACAAGAGCTCTAAGCCAAGGCACATAAGACATAGAAAAACCCATATCATCATCAACAAAAGCCAATTTTGCAGGATTCCAATGCATTGAATTTGCATCAGGGGCAGTAGCTACACCAACATCACCCATAGCTCCTGCTTTTGAGTCAGGGGAAATTAGTAAAAAAGGAACAGCCGTAGTAATGGTATTTAAACCTCCTGTTAATTCATCATATGATGGATCTTGAGCAAAAGCATTAAATACTACTGATAACGCACAAATTATACCTGTTATTCTCTTCATTTCTTAAATTTAGTTTGCAAATATACTTTATTTTTATGTGGACTTGAACGAATCTATTAGGGTAATAGTATAATCCGTATGGATTTTGATGTAAAATCACCATCTGAACTACTCACGCCTAATTTTGCAATATATATTCCTGCGCTTAATTTTCCTCCATATTCATCATCTCCATGCCATTTAATCGGACCTACCCTATATCCATTATCTCTATAACTTTTTTCCTGTTTTTTAACTAAAGTTCCAGTTATAGAATAAATCTCCAAAAAAACATCCAGGTTCTGATTCGGTTTATTGTGCTGAAAATAAATATCAGTAGAATTTGAAAAAGGATTAGGATAAGTGCTATAATCAGAAATTGTAAATGCATTATCATCAGCAACTACAAAAGTAATTGTTGCTTCAGCAGAATTATTAAATACATCCCAAACCTTAAGCGTTAAGGTATGCTCCCCTTTAGCTAAATTATAAAAGGGGAAACTAATCACCCCTCTAGTGTAATCATCTTTATTCGCTTCATAAAAATCATTCAACACATAAGGATTTGCTGTATTCCCATCCAAAACAGCAGTAATATCATGACCAATACCGTTACCCACTGTGTTAACTCCACTAAAGTCAAAAATATCAGCCAATAAAACAGGATTTTCATCAGTTATACCTCCATCAGAAAAATTTCTTGTGTTCATGTATATTTCTAATTCTGCCCCTTCATAATCATAAGTAATATCATCAGCAGTACCTCCAATAACAAAACCCTCATCACTTCCTGCTGCATCTACGGGCTCTTGGTCATCAGAAACAGCATAATAGGAAATTTTTCCAGCACCATAATTATATGCTATATCCTTAGGCACAACAAATGAGAAAGAAAAATTACCATCAACAACTGAAGCAGCACCTTTATATAGTATGTTATTTTGATCACGATAAGGCATTGGGGTACAAGATTCCTGACCTAAAGTAGTTCTTATAATTTCTTTATCATAAACAGTTGGATATACAGTTCCATTAAAAGCAGTAAGCACTCCATTTTCACCAAAAACTTCTCCAAAAATAGTTACTTCACCTAGTGCTTTTAGTGTATCAATAATACTTTTAGTTTCTATTTCATATTCAGGATAAGCCAAACAAAGAGCGGGGTCGCCTAACAAAGTAAAGTTTCTATTATTAACGGAAGTTCCACTTAATACTTTGGTTTGCTTAAATACATCTCCTAATCTAGGAAATATTCCATTATCTTTCTTTTCAAAAAGCACCTTAATAAAGTGTTTATTTAAGGTGTAATTTGGAGAAGCAAACACCAACCTAGCTGTACTTAACAAAGCAATTGCACCTCCATTAGGATTTAACAAAACATATTCCCCAGCTGAAGTTTGTTCCGGATTATCAAAATAAGAAAATTTGCAAGTAGCAGTCATAAATAAAGGCAGTTTATTGCCATTATTCCAAGCATTAATTTGATCTAACTCTAATATTCTCTCAGCAGTCCAACCTAAAGGCCCACCATGACCCGTATAATTAATTAATAAGGCTCCATTATCTATTCTATTATTTATAGCCTGATTAGTCGCTACACTTCTAGGGCCTCCAGGAGTTGATTCTTGTAAATAATTATCTAAATAAATCTTATTTATATTGATATTTTTATAATTATCCGCAATAATATTTGCCAAACTATCGGCTTGCCACATGTGTGTATTTCCGTCCTTTGAATCACCATCATCAGCAATAAAAGCTATATCATTCCTCCAACTTCCAAATGATTCTTTTGCATAATATCGCTCTACCTTATCCACTAAAATATTTGCTTCTGAAAGAGTAGAAGCAGGAAATCTTCCAATTCCAATATCGACTAAATCATTATTAAATTCACCCTCATTATCATCTAACAATGCAAAATAATCATCCGTAACATAAGAGTAGCGTGGATCAGTAGAATTAAGTGATTGATAGGTAGGAATAAAATTTGTATTATCAGCTACTCTATTTTTAGGATCATAAGATCCGTCTCCAAAAAGCAAGACATATTTCAATTTTGAATTTGGTCTTTTATACAAAAATCTTAAGAAATCACGAATAGAACTTACATCTTGTACTCCTGAAGAAAATTCATTATAGATCTGTTGTGGTGTAACAACAATAGAAGGCATATCATCTTTTTCTTGATGAAAATCAGCTAAACGTTCAGCAGGAACTAAAAAATTAGGATGTGAAACTATAACATACTCTACATCAATAGGTGTATTGTGTAAATTTTGATTAGCCACCTCACCAACAATAGAAGGCGTTAAGTAAGCACTACTGTTAAATGCAATATATTCATGCAATTCATTAATAGAATCATTAAAAGAAAGTTCATTATTATTTATTATGGTTGGCATTTCAACCACTGATGTTGGATCAGTAACATCCCAAACATTAATTCCTGCATTAGCATTAGAAAGTTCAAAAGAAGCTACTTCATTCCCACTTGATGCTGCATCTCTAAACAACATGGAATTGCCTGACATTTTTAATTTTCTTCTTGCATTTACTTCTATATAATTTAACCAAGACAATGCTCCATTATCAGTTGAGCTATATTCTATATCTACAGAAAGGTTAGATGATGAAGCTATATACTCTGAAGTTTTTGAAGAAGTTTTAGCATATTCTGTAGCGTAAGTTGAAACGATATTTTGAACAGAAATAGTCTGTAAGGGAACCGAATTTACAGCTACTGAGAACACAGAAGAGTTTAATGAACGTGCAGCAACAGCTGTTTTCACACTGACGGGAGAGGTTGTCACTAAATTAGGAAAACTAAAATCAAAAGATTGACTATTTTGACTATCAAATCGTTCTCCAAACCACTCTTTTCCAGAATGAATTAAATTTTCAAGTTCAAGCTCATGAAAGGAAAACGCATTAAATGATGTTATCGTTTTAGCAGGATTTTGCAAAGCTTGTTTCTGCTCAATTCTTTTTCCATCTGATTGATTATCAGTTGTTAAAAAATAATTTACTTCATCAGAAAACAAATGCGTTTCATGTTTAAATAAACTTGATTGAGGATCATATTTCCAGCTATGTGGAGATTGACCATAAAAAAAAATATAATCTCCACTTTCAAATACACCATTATTATTTGAATCGTAAATATTTATAGCATTTTCAACTAAATCATTATGTCTAAAGTCTGAGTTTAATTTAGGCAACATTCCACCTCCATTTCCAAATAATTTTATACTTGAAATTTGCAAATCATTTACAGCTACACCTAACGAGACTAAGCTAGAGTAATCTAACTTATAAATACCTGATTTATTAGTTGATACTTTAAACCATTTTCCTTCAGACAATACAGAGTTATATTGTCCGAATAAATTAACTGTAATAAGAACGTATAATAAAGTTAAAAATATTTGTTTTTTCATTGTTGCAAAGTTATATATCATTTTATAAACAAGGACAAAACGCATAAAAAATATAATTATTATACAATTTCTTTACTAGTAAAAGTAGATAGTAAATAATTTGTTTATTTTTGTGAAATTGAAATTAAGAAAAAACCCATTTATGTTGAATAAATTTTCCAAGATTTTTATAGCGGTATCTGCCTGTATATTCATGAGCAATGAAGCGAGTGCACAAGATCCTGCTTTTAGTCAGTTTTATGCTAATCCATTATATTTAAACCCAGCATTCGCAGGAACAAATGAATGTCCTAGAGTAAATTTAAATTATAGAGACCAGTGGCCTGGAATAGGAAGAACATACATTACTAATTCAGTTTCATACGACCAACATATTAGTGCCTTAGGAGGTGGCTTAGGTGTGTTAGTCGCTCAAGACAGAGCTGGTGCAGGTAACCTTAACACAACACATGTTACCTTACAATATTCATATCGCCTAAAAATTAATAATCAATTTGCTATGAAAGCCGGTTTTGAGGCATCATATAGAATGATTAACCTAGACTGGGGTAATCTCACCTTTGGAGACATGATTGATAGTAAAAAGGGATTTGTATATAACACCCAAGAAGATATTGCGAATAATCCTACTACAAAAAGTTTTCCTGATTTCTCAGCAGGTCTTTTAGGATATTCTAAGAATCTATTTTTTGGTTTTGCAGCTCACCATATCACTCAGCCAGATCAAGGCTTTATAAGTAATAGTGAATTACCAACGAAAATCACTGTACATGCGGGAGGAAATATTATAATCAATGAATATAGTCATAATTCTTTTACTATTTCTCCCAACTTCCTTTACCAAAGTCAAGCAGACTTTCAGCAATTCAATTATGGAATTTACGCAAAAAAAGGCCCTGTAGTTGGTGGACTCTGGGCTCGACATAGTTTAAAAAATATAGACTCATTTATACTTATGATTGGACTAATTCAAGATTCTTTCAAATTTGGATATAGTTATGACATTACATTAAGTGATCTTAAAAACAGCAACACACTTGGAGCTCACGAATTGTCATTCACACTTTACATGCCTTGTCGATCAAAAGGAAAGTCTTACAATACAATAAGTTGTCCTCAATTTTAGTTAACATAAAAACAAATTAGTATTTTCAATAAAGAATATGAAAACAAACAAATTAATTTTAGCAATGGGTAGTATCCTAATCTTAGCATCATGCTCAAGAAAGGAGTCATCAACTACTGGATGGGAGTATAATAACTCGAAAAATGGTGGATATGAAACCAACGAACATTTTACGGAACAAGTAACTGGCCCTGGACTGACTTTTGTTGAGGGAGGTTCATTCACTATGGGAAGAGTAGAGCAGGATGTTATGTATGAGTGGGATAATGTTCCAAGGAAACAAACTGTATCCTCTTTTTATTTAGATGTAACAGAAGTAAGAAATATTGATTATTTAGAATACCTGTTTTGGGTGAAACGAGTATATGCAGCATCATACCCTGAAGTATATATAAAAACATTACCTGACACCTTAGTTTGGAGAGATAAATTAGGATATAATGAGCCTTTTGTAAAACAGTATCTAAGGCATCCTGCTTATAAGAACTATCCAGTAGTTGGTGTTAGCTGGCAACAAGCTACAGACTATTGCGCTTGGAGAACTGATAGAGTAAATGAAAGAATTCTTATTGACAATGGAATTTTACAAGAAGATATGGAACAAATGGATGATAATGTTTTTACAACTCAAGCATATTTAGCTGGGCAGTATGAAGGGATTATTAGAAGAAATCCAAGAAACTTAACTAATCAAAATTATGGAAGCGGAGAGGAATCAAGAATAATTAAAATGGAGGATGGCCTATTACTTCCGAACTATAGATTACCAACTGAAACAGAATGGGAATTTGCAGCATTAGGATATATAGGCAACACCCAAGAAGAAAACACTAACGAAAGGAAATTATACCCTTGGAATGGCTCATCATTAAGAAATGGAACTCCAAAGAATCAAGGGGAAATTATGGCCAACTTCAAAAGAGGAAGAGGAGATAATATGGGTGTTGCTGGAAACCTAAATGATAACGCTGATATTACAGCTCCGGTACGCTCATATTGGCCTAATGATTATGGCTTGTATAATATGGCTGGAAATGTTTCAGAATGGGTAATGGATGTATACAGACCTATTATTGAACAAACTACCGTATCTGACCATAGAAGTTTTAGAGGGAATGTTTATACTACCCCAAAAACAAATGAAGATGGAAGTATAACAAATGGTTATATGGCGGAAAAAGACAGCTTAGGTAGAATTACTATGATTCCTGTTGATGTTCAAGGGAATGCCTACAGAAGAAACTATAAAAAAGCTGATAACATAAATTATCTTAACGGAGATATAGAATCTCAAATGGGAATTGATTGGAATAACTTATTTGATGAAACAACAGATACTGACACATCAAAGGTACAAATTGACAAATGGAATAAAACTGCATCTAAATACAAAGATGGTGCCCCAGAAGGTAATAGTAATGAAATGTATGCTTATGGTGAATCCTCTTTAATTACTGACAGAACTCGAGTATTCAAAGGAGGTTCTTGGAAAGACAGAGCTTATTGGCTAAATCCTGGGACAAGAAGATTCCTAGACCAAGATCAATCAACTGACGCTATTGGGTTTAGATGCGCTATGGATAGAGTTGGATCCCCGATAAGTAGGGCTAAAGAAAATCAAAGAAGAGGTACTGACTATAGCAAAAAAAGAAAATAATATTTAAAATTATAACCAACTAACAAAACCTCACTAAACATGGGGTTTTGTTTTATACAATACTATGGAGATTAAAGAAATATATTCGCTTTTTAAAGAACACCGTACTATCTGTACAGATAGCAGAAAAATCACGAAAGGAGCTATATTTTTTTCTTTAAAAGGAGATAACTTTAACGGAAATAAATATGCACTAAAAGCCATTCTAAAGGGCTGTTCTTATGCTATTATTGATGAAAAAGAATATGATGTTCATCAAAATACAATTCTTGTTAACAATGCACTGAAAACCCTTCAGGAGCTTGCTACTTATCACCGAAATAAACTAAATATTCCTTTAATTGGGATTACAGGAACGAATGGAAAAACAACATCTAAAGAGCTAATTAATGCCATTTTAAGCAGTGAGATAGGTTGTTATGCAACCAAAGGAAATTTAAACAATCATATAGGCGTTCCTTTAAGTGTATTAGAAATCAATAAAAAACATAAAATTGCTATAATTGAGATGGGAGCCAACCATCAAAAAGAAATTACGTTCCTCAGTAATATCGCCCAACCAACTTATGGAGTAATCACAAATATTGGCTCTGCTCACCTAGAAGGATTTGGGAGTATACAAGGAGTAATTGATACTAAAAAGGAATTATATGAATTCATGAAACACAATAAAGGTCATTTATTCGTAAACAATGAAGATGAACTATTACTTGGGCTTTCGAATGGGATATCAAAAAGCACATATGGAAAATCAGGAGATATTACGGGACTAATTACAGAAACGACACCACTACTTAGCATAAAATATAATAATGAAATAATTAACAGCCATCTTATTGGAGACTTTCAATTTAGCAACATATTATTGGCTATTTGTATCGGTAACTATTTTAATATCTCTAACAAGAACATTAAAAGAAGTATTGAGGATTATATCCCCACTAATAATCGTTCACAGCTAGTTAAGACTAAAACAAACACACTAATACTTGACGCATACAATGCAAACCCATCAAGTATGAAGGCTATGATAAATTCATTTGCGAATCAAGAATACAAAAATAAACTTTTCATACTTGGCGACATGCTTGAATTAGGAGGAGAGTCAAACAAGGAACATCTAGACGTCATTAAACTAACAAATGAGCTAAAATTAGACTGCTTATTTGTTGGAGAAATATTTAATTCCCTTACAAAGAATAGTTTTAAAAATAAACAAGAGTTAGTAAAGCATATACAGGAAAATAACATACATAAAAGGATAATTCTACTTAAAGGATCAAGAGGAATTGGTTTAGAAAAATTAATTGAATATCTTTAATTTATTCTGATAAAGCATCTTTAAATAGCTTTCTAAAAACAAAGAAAACTAGAGAAAGAAAACCTCCTAGAAATGCACCTAACAAACCAAAAAATAATTTAGATTTTTTTTCAATTTTAAGTGGAAGAATAGGTTTATCAAGAATATGAATAATTGGAGTTTGATTTAATAACGTGATTTTTGAGAGCTCTAAATTTTTTACAATCTCTAAATACATAGCATTTAACACTTCTACCCTTCTCATTAACTGTAGTTCTTTTAAGCGACCTGATGCTTTCACAATTCGTTGATTAATATCTTTAATTTTTGCGAATTCTTCTTCAGCAATTTCTAATTCTATAAAAACTGAATCGGACCTAGACGTCAAAAAATCTAGAGTCTTACTTGCTTGAGCAGTTTGATGAGTAATATACATTTTACTCATTTGTTCAATTAACGCCTCAACAAATGTTTTTGCAAACCCCTCATCTACAGATATATAAGATAAATTAATGATATTCGCTTCATCTGATTGTAACTCAACCACTAATTTCTCTTCAATAATATTCATCCAAACACCTCCACTAACACTATCATTATTCTGGGTTAATATTCCATGAAATGAAACTGGATTAAGATCTTTATTTGTTTTCCAAGAATCTTTTATCTTATTAATATAAAGATAGTGTTCAATCAATAGATTATCTTTTTTATTAACTTTTCTACTCTGCATTAAAGTCGATTCAACTACGCCTCTTGACTTTAACAATTCTAAAATATTATTCTGGCTGAATGTTGAACTTGATGAACCTCCAATATCAAAGCCAAACTGACTCGCCATTCCTGACATAGCACCTAAAGTCCCACCCCCTTGCTGCTGATCCTCAACTACGAAAGTAAGCTCGGCAGTATATTTTTTAACATCAGAAATTACAAATACAATTCCCATCACAAAGAAAAATCCTGATACAGTAATAATTGTAAATTTCTTACCAATTAAATAAGTCTTATATTCTGATAATTTAATCAAAATATCTTTTAGCTGTATTTCATCATTATAATTTTCCATTAAAAGCTGTTATTTATCCTATCTATCAAAAGCCATAAAGATATTACTGCTGTAATCTTTGTTATAACACTTTCAATGTGTTTATTATAATCAACATCTTCTTTTTTCTTTCGTTTTACTTTATGTTCACTTATAACTTTAATAGTTGATCCTGGCTTTACTTTTGGGGAAATTGTAAAGAACCCTAGATTCATTGATTTTCGCGTCACTCCATTGGCATGTACTACTACAGTGCTTGATTTTTTATTATCCTTAGCATACCCTCCTGCAAAATTACGAACATAATAGTTAGCTCGTTTTCCAAAGAAAGGAGCGCTAATTGAACTACCATTTATATTGTGTAAATCACCTGTCACCTGCACAACATCTAACATTTTTGGAATGATTACGCTATCACCTTCTAATAAAACTAAATTATGTTTAGAGCTAGTCTTAGAGATTGCCTTTTGCATATCAAAATAAACAATATCATACATCAAACTATCGCAACTAAAATCCTTTGCTTTTAACCTTTCTCTATTCAATAACTCTTTATTATAAATATTAGATAGTTCAACATCCGATAAAATAGAATCTAGTAAGATATCCGGAATGTTTAACTGGACACCATTGATTGTCTCAACTTCAAACTGTCTAAACATTTTAACTCCATCCAAATAAGCATAATTAGTCAGCCCTCCTGCCCTTTTAATTACAGATGAAATTTTTTCATTCTTTGATAGCAAGGAATACGTACCAGGGTATTTTACTTCTCCCATCAATACAATATTTACAGGCTCTTCATAATCAGGGTTTTCTCTAACAAATACCTGATCAAATGGTTGCAACATGAATTCTTGAGCTTCAGCACTCAACAGTAAGTCCTCACCAATCTTTATAGTTTTAATTACCGCTCTTCTTGGTTTTAATTTATTTGATGAAATATCATAATCCATAATTCTACTTACCTCTACTCTACTTCCTTCAGCTTGTTGAGTTAAACCACCTGCTTGTAAAAGGATATCCTGTAACGTCATTCCATCTCCAAAATCAAACTCACCAGCACCCCTTACGGATCCATGTGCAGATACAAAGAATTCATCATCAAAATCATCAACTGATAGAACCCGAATAATATCATATTCCTTTAATAATATATTATCTTTATGATTTGAATCATTAATAACTGACTCCAAGTTTATTGAAATATGTGATTTAGTTCTATCCTTATTCAAACGAACAACATATACTTTATCCAAAAAAGTTTTTTCATCAATACATTTTGCTCTATTTAATAAATCCAATAAATGCTCTCCTTGCTTAAATTCATAATCACCCACAACACCAATACTACCCTTTACACTCACAACATTTGACAATCTATTAGATATAGTATTTATAATAATTTCATCTCCATTTTGAACAGAAGTAGAATTAGCATGATCTTTATGTACATCATTTACTCTAATTGAATTGTATTCAATCCTCTTTAAAGTAAGTACATCAGTAAATGCATTAGTTGTATAGCCACCTGCATATTTAATAATACTAGCAACTGATTCTCCTGATTTTGCCTCATAAGTATATGGGCGATTTACTGCACCACTTACCTCAACAATATGCTTTGCAGGAGGAATAAATAAATAATCGCCATCTTGCATATAAATATCTTGGGAACGAGTTGGATTAAACAAAAACTTATACACATCTAATGAATCAACAGTTTTACCATCTCTTTTAATATAAATATTTCTAACTGTACCTAACTGATTAGGGCCTTTTGCTGCAATCAAAGCATTGAATGCAGTATTGATAGCGGGTATTGTATAAGATCCCGGATTATATACCTCACCAACAATATTTACAGTAATTACTCTTGAATAAGAAAGTGTAACATCAATTTCAGAATTTTTCATATCCAAAAATGAACCAAATTTACTCTTAAGTAGCGAACGCATTTTTTTGAAAGTTAGACCCTTCACATAGATTCTACCATAAGAACTAGGCGTAATATATCCCCTTTCATCTACTAACAAATTTTCAGAAAATTCAGAATAACCCCAAACAGAAATAGAAATCTCATCACCACTACCTACTCTATAGTTTTCAGGGGCTTTCGCATCTAATGCTTTTTGGTAAAAAGATAACTTACTATTCCTGAAAATATCTTGTCCGTATATTTTTGCTTTTGGATAAGTAGTTGTATCCGCGACAAGAGTATCCCCAAAACTTTCATAAAATTTTGAAAGATTAACATTTACATCTGAAATCCCCTCAGATTCTTTAGCATATTTACCTGTACTAAATTTAAAATCCATTGCTTCAGTAATTTCTTTATCAGACAATCCCATTTGTTTTAATACTTGTTCAGATGGAATATCAGATGGGCGTAAGTCTTCTGGATTTGCATTTGAAGGTAAAAATTTCAAATATACAGGGTTGATTTTTGATTTATCAACATCAATTTGAGCACTTACTGAAAGGGTAAGTAAAATTGAAAATGATAATAAAATGAGTTTTTTCATAATTATTATTTTAAAATAGAACGAGAAATTACAATTCTTTGAATCTCAGAAGTTCCTTCATAAATTTGTGTGATTTTTGCATCACGCATTAAGCGTTCTACATGATATTCTTTTACAAAACCATAACCCCCATGCACTTGCACTGCTTCAACAGTAGTTTTCATAGCTGTTTCAGAAGCAAAAACTTTTGCCATTGCCCCAAGCGTATCATAATTTTTACCATTATCTTTAAGCCATGCAGCTTTTAAACATAACAATCTTGCGGCCTCAATTTCAGTAGCCATATCTGCTAATTTAAACGCAATAGCTTGATGCTTAGAAATTTCTTTTCCAAACGCTTTTCTTTCTTTAGAATATTGCAAAGCTAATTCATACGCTCCTGAAGCAATTCCAAGTGCTTGTGAAGCAATTCCAATTCTACCTCCTGACAAAGTTTTCATTGCAAAAGTAAAACCAAATCCATCTTCTCCAATTCTATTTTCTTTTGGTACTTTTACATCCGTAAACATTAAAGAATGTGTATCGGAACCTCTAATTCCTAATTTATTTTCTTTAGCACCAACGACAAATCCATCCATGTATTTTTCAACAATAAAAGCATTAATTCCTTTGTGTCCTTTCTCTACATCCGTTTGAGCAATTACCAAATAAACAGAAGCTGAACTTCCATTAGTAATCCAGTTTTTTGTTCCGTTCAACAAATAATGATCTCCTTTATCAATAGCTGTAGTTTGTTGAGATGTAGCATCTGATCCTGCTTCTGGCTCTGACAAACAGAAAGCACCAATCATCTCACCACTAGCTAATGGTTTTAGGTATTTTTCTTTTTGCTCTTCATTCCCGAATGTTTCTAATCCCCAGCAAACTAATGAATTGTTTACTGACATAACTACTGAACAAGAAGCATCTACTTTAGAAATTTCTTCCATTGCCAAAACATAAGAGATAGTATCCATCCCTGCGCCTCCATATTTAGGACTAACCATCATCCCTAAAAAGCCAAGCTCTCCTAATTTCTTTATTTGTTCAGTAGGGAAAGTCTGGTTTTCATCTCTTTCAATTACACCAGGTAACAATTCTGTTTGAGCAAAATCTCTTGCTGCATCCCTAATCATCTTATGTTCTTCCGTCAATTCAAAATTCATTATTTGCTTTTATTAAAATTTACGCAAAAATACATTTTTTAAACTATTTTTGGAAACCGATGACTGAGAAAATAAAATACAAAGTTCTAGGCATTATGTCTGGCACCTCACTAGATGGAATTGACCTTGCTATATGCACTTTTACTAAAAATCAGAAATGGGAATACAAAATTGAAAAATCAAACACCTTAAAATATCCTATTTCTTGGAAATCAAAATTAGCAACTTTACACACCCAAAACAAAGCTATAGTCGAACAAACTGACATTCAATTCGGACAATATATTGGACAAACAATCAATACATTTCTGAAAGGTGA
>Ga0308023_1000232_pt1 | contig 17430 bp, 17 predicted proteins | sample Neamet418_FD_201294 | JGI IMG/M metagenome (GOLD analysis project Ga0308023, IMG submission 201294) | Marine microbial communities from water near the shore, Antarctic Ocean - #418 | ecosystem: Environmental > Aquatic > Marine > Unclassified | place: Southern Ocean | collected 2014-10-03
TGAAGCCATTAACTACCTCAATAGGTTCAAGGAATTTCAGTAGCTCCATACCATGCCCCTCTGGATAGCCGTCCATCTGGCGATACATATTTAAAATCTGTACATCCTTGGTGCCTTCATAGCCAACATCATATTTACCAATTACAAGCGTGTTTGATCTAGTACCCATGTTACACCTCCACTAAGGTTAATTTGTAGAACAGGTCTTCTGACAAGTCTACTTCGCTAAAGGCTACATGGTAAGACTCACCTGATTCTTCACCCTCACCTAAGAAATACCCCTCTTCACCTATAGTGGCAACAATAAGCATTGCCTCACAGTTAAGCGGTATATATATGTAGGAACTCTCTACAATACTTTGAATTAAACTCATAACCTATACTCCAATATATGCCTTGTAAGCTCCTGTAGTGCTCTCTAAGGCGTTTTAAGGTGGCACCCCTACCTAGGGTATGCCTTTAGTTTACATTGAGCTGTAATAGCCCATTAAAAGAATGCCCATGATTAGCACGTTAAGTGCTGCAAGTAATACTAGACACCCAGTGGTAACCCAATATTCTAATTCATTCATGTTAGTTACTCCATTTGCTCAGTTAAATGTCTGTAAATATCTAACCATTGCAGTGGGGTTAACAATCCTAGTGCTTCAATAGATTGCAGCAAGTTAGAATCAGTTTCCATAGTGGCTAGGTACTTTTTAGATACAACTGTAGTAAGGCTGTTCTTTTCTTGTGCTGCCATGATAGCCGCTTCTAATTCATTCATACTATGTACTCCAGTTTATTATGTAATTCGTTGACTGAATTCCGTCAATGGAATTGGTTTAATCAGTAACACTAGGTACTAACCTAATGCTACCTGTTAAGCCTACGCTGCAATAAATGTATCTTGCTTTGCCGCTCGGACAAATCCCGTATTCGTACCCACTACCCTTGCTTTTCCCTTAGCAGTAAGGCCCACAATTACACCTTTAATATCGGTATACCTCACATCGTGCTTATCTCCGTTGATAACTGCAAAGCGTTGCCCACCTAAAGTGTAGAATTCAGGCAGTGGTTGACCACGTTTAGTATCAAACACTACCGCCACGTTAACCCCATTCCGTAACTGCAAAACAGCATCTGTCTCATTGTTTTCAGATAGGCTAAAGGTAAATGTATAGAATGGCCTTGAGGTGTCGCGTCTAGGGTTTTTTGTGTAGTCATAGATAGGCATTAAAGGTGCCAGTAAATGTATCATATCAATGATGGGCATTCGGACACCTCCAAAGGTACACGAATACTTTTCATATGGTATATCACTAGTCATATTGGGGCGCATCGCAAGTGTTACAAAATCCCGCGCTGCCTTTTTTATTTCTCGCTGCAATTCCTTTACAAGTAAGGCAAGGAATAAAGGCCTATTTTCAAAGAACAATCTAGTTTTAGCAATCCTACTTTTGGTTTTTGCATCTAAATACGCTGGGTTACCTGCAGAGTGCAAACAAAATGCCTCACAATCTGGTGACGCATCAGCACAAACCTGATAACCAGACATTTTAGCTGGTGCCATGTTTACAGGTAGGGTGCGCACCTTTAGTTCAACGGCACTCTTTAGGATTTTAGGGTTTGCCATTGCATCGCCTATGATAGGGCCAAGCACTGGCATAAACTCACTAGGGAATTTCTTACTAGTATGTACACGGGCCAACCTACGCAATGCAGCATAGGACATAGTTAAATAAGTATCTAAAGTATTCACGTTACACCACCTTGGCAATTAAGCCGTTAATCATCGTTACTTGAGCAAAGAATTCTCTACCCTGACCCGTTATGTGAGGGCGGTTTGCACCTACCATAGTGCCGTTTGATACATACTCAGCACCAAATAAAGACGTTTCAATAAAGCGTAATTTCTCCCCTACGTTTTCCTTCAATACTTTTTTACTAGGATAATTAAAAATAATCATGTTGCCACCTTTTGTGATTTCGTTGACTGAATTCCGTCAATGGATTTTGCTAATTCATAAATTGATAAGCCACTATAGCAAGTGGCACTTACACTTGTCAATAGCACCTCATTTGTTTACTTTCGTTGACTGAATTCCGTCAATGGAATTGGGTATAATCTAGGGTACTGATACACAATACCCTATGATATAACCACTATTTACGCCTTAAGGCTAGCTTGTAAAGCCTTGATTAATGCCTTAGTGGTTAAGCCATTAGCAGAGACTAGGCCTAGTACATGCTCTGTCAGTTCCACAATATCAAGGGTTTTTTCTACTGTACCAGTTCCAGCTTCACCGGAGCCTACATCGTCACCTTCACCACCTTCGGTGCTACCTTCGGCACTCTCTGTATTTTCTTTTACTGCCTTGCCCATTAATTTGCGTAGTACACCTACACTGTTAGTCGATAGATCATTATCTACTTTAAATGCTTGTATAGCATCCCATTTAGAATCTAACCACTGTGCATCATTACGATCTTGTCTAGACATAATGCTTAATTCAGTTGTAGCAAGGTGCTTGCCGTACAGGGTATTGGAATCAAAATCAGCCCTGATAGCATTCAATACTTCACCGATTGATCTAAGCACAAGTAAGCTTTTGCCAGCTTGTTTAACTAGCCCTTTGTAAGCCTTGGCAGCTCCAGCAATATCAATTGAAACAGCTGGCCCCTTAGTGGTACTAACTACCATGATAGGTGTAACCACGATAGGTGATTGAGCAACAACTGCAGGCTTAACAGATAGATTTAATTTAGTCATAATATATACTCTTTTATTTAGTTAGTTAACTTAACTTGATTAGCTAAGATGTGCCTATCTTAAAACAGCTAACATACACTTGCAACCACTATTGATCAATTAAGTGTAACTAATTTCTAAGTGTATGATTTACAAGTGTTAATTCGTTGACTGAATTCCGTCAATGGCAATGGCAATGCCTCACTTTTGATGGGGTATGGTATGTAACACCTATTGTGTAGCAGCTTATGTTTATTGTTTGAAGTGATAACATGGTTTTTGTTTACTGTTTGTGTAGGTCTTTTATGTCCTGTTATGTATTCCCCTATTGTCACTTTTAGCCACCACTGTATATCTAACCAGTACCCTAGCATCTAATATGTCTCACTGATTGTGTAACAGTTACCATATTAAGTCTATATAGGCCTATTGTGTCACCTATTGTGGTCTATATGGGGTGCTAATACCTTATATGTTTTGTTTTTGTGGCATAAAGAGTCTTGATCTTGATATAAAGGAGGCATGGGGGGCAGGGGCCACCGCCCTGTAGGGCGTTATTATGTATGTTGGCTGCGACAGATCAGGTATTTGAAGGTGTAAACCACTTTCACTAAAACACGGGCAGCTAAACAGAAGCACACGGGTACACTCGGTGTAACACACACGGTGCTACAGATATTATGTTACTTAATAAGCGACTATTACTTACCTATTTGCGACATTACTTCAATTAGTTGTTGACTTTTCCCCAGATTAGTGTATAACTGCACTATCGGTGCTACTTAAACCAACACTTAAGGTATTCAAATAAGGTGCCTTCCTCTAGTTGTTATCTTTCTTCCTATGCTCCTTAATATATAACACTCTAATTACTTTCCTTCTAGTATCTTATCTGCAAAGCACCTTAAGTGTAGTAGTGAGTAGGGTTCAAATCGCCAACACCTAAGGTGAACACTACAAACCCTAGATCGCCAACACTTACAATGTATTGTAACTTGAATATATTTCTTCTATTAGTAAAATAAAGCTTGACATTTAACTTAAAATGGATATAACTGTATAACATGAATAAACATGAACAACTCCAAGCAGACAAAACTAAAGATAATCTACTTGAAAAGATGTATAAGTTCCTTGCGGAGAACAAGCTACATAAAGCAGATCTTCCCCACTCAGAAACTTACTATGTTAGAGAAGCACTGTATGTACGTACAGGTAAGTGGTTCACATTTAAACAAGTACGTATGGCTATAAAGCTACATGAACAGAGATTTAACTCAACACAAGGTGTATAATGAGACAACTATCAGAACAACAGCAGCTATTCCTACAGGTACTCTTTGAAGAGGCTAATGGATCTATACTTGAAGCTAAGAAGCTAGCTGGTTATTCTTCTACTACTTCTACTACGTCTATTATCAAAGCATTGAAGGACGAGATAGCTGAACACACTCAGATGTACATTGCTCGTAACGCACCGCAGGCTGCTACAGCGATGGTGTCTGCCTTACGTGACCCTACTCAATTGGGTATCAAAGATAAGATGACTGCTGCTAAAGATATGATGGATAGGGCAGGCTTCGCTAAGACAGAGAAGGTGGAAGTTAAGACTACAGGTGGCGTAATGCTACTTCCCCCTAAGAATTCGGACTAACCTCCACACCAAATTAGTAGAGATACACAGCACTTCCGCCAATAAAATAATATAATATGAGTGGCTGACTGTATCTCTACTTCCCCTACATGTTTGAGAGAGTTCTACCTCATTCACCAAGTCCCCGCTCTGCTTCGGTATCGGGCATTTAAGACTACACAAAGGTCAGCCCAGTGTAGCAGAGGAATGGAAGCCTCTTTGTATATAAGGAAAGTTCGCATAATGGTATTGCACCTCCTTGCTAAGGAGACATCCGAAAGGGTATGAAGGTTCGAGTCCTTCACTTTCCGCCAATTTACAGGTAGGGCCATCCAATAGCTGGCGCTGGATGCTGGTTTGAACCCAGTTAGCTCTTCACAGGGCGTGAGAGTTCGACCCTCTCCTCTACCTCCAAACAGAAGAAGTGATTATGGAAGCAATAGAAGAAGGAGTTTTACCCAGTGCAGGTGAGTATGAACTACCCGATATAGATTTAGACTCATATGAATGGGTTCCTATACCACGCATAGGCAGGACAGTTCCTTTTGGATACCTACTATGTGAAGATGATAACGATATACTTGTACCAATCCCTGATGAACTAGACTTGTTAGAACAAGCAAAGAAACACTTGAAGTTGTACTCATACCGTGAAGTATCGGCATGGCTAACAACTCAATCGGGCCGCAGTATTTCACACATGGGTTTGAAGAAGAGAGCAGACAGTGACAGGAAGAACAAGACTAAAGCTAGAAGCGCAAATTACTGGGCCGAAAGGTACGCCAAAGCCAAAGCAATTGCGGAAAAGTACGAAGGCCACCGCAAAGGTGCAAGAAACTTTGCAGATAGACGCTTCACCTAGTGAAGTAGTAGTAACACCGCAGCTACAACCTGTTGAGATGGCAGAGCAGAACATTATCTTCTCTCCTAATGCAGGCCCACAGACAGACTTCCTAGCAGCAGGTGAGCGAGAGGTTCTATATGGTGGTTCTGCTGGTGGGGGTAAGTCATATGCAATGTTAGCAGACCCTCTACGATACATTACACACCCCCAGTTCTCTGGGTTACTACTAAGACATACAACAGAAGAACTACGTGAGTTAATCTGGAAGTCACAAGAGATGTACCCTAAGATTATTCCGGGGATTAAGTGGTCTGAACGTAAGATGACTTGGACTGCCCCATCAGGTGGCAGACTATGGTTCTCCTACTTAGACAAAGATGATGACGTACTTCGCTATCAGGGTTTATCTTTCTCTTGGGTTGGCTTTGACGAGTTAACTCAATGGGGTTCACCCTTTGCTTGGAACTATCTAAGGTCAAGACTACGTAGTACTGCAGTTGATCTTCCTATTTACATGAGAGCATCTACAAACCCCGGAGGCCGAGGCCATGCTTGGGTAAAGAAGATGTTTATTGATCCAGCACCTTATGGTAAATCATTTGATGCGACTGATTCAGAGACTGGGGAGAGAATGGCGTACCCTGCATCTCACAGTAAAGCAGGTGAAGCACTATTCAGACGAAAGTTTATACCAGCTAAGTTATCCGATAATCCTTATTTAAACGAGACAGGTGACTATGAAGCAAACCTACTATCCCTACCAGAACAGCAACGAAGACAATTGCTGGAAGGAGATTGGGACATTGCAGAAGGTGCTGCTTTTCCTGAGTTTAATAGAAATATACATGTGGTGGAACCGTTTGAAGTACCCAGTAACTGGACTAAGTTCAGAGCAGGAGACTACGGGTATGGGTCTTATTCAGCTATTGTATGGTGCGCTGTAGCTCCTAATGAACAGCTTATTGTATATAGAGAGCTATACGTATCCCAAGTATTAGCAGAAGATCTAGCTGATATGATTAGAGAAGCAGAGCAGGGTGATGGTCAGATACAGTATGGTGTATTAGACTCTTCTTGCTGGCATAAAAGAGGGGATACTGGCCCCAGTATAGCAGAGCGTATGGTACAAAAAGGGTGCCGCTGGAGGCCTTCGGATAGGTCTAGGGGTACTAGAGTATCAGGCAAGAATGAATTACATAGAAGGTTACAGGTGGATGGTTTCACTGAAGAGCCTCGTATGGTAATCTTTAATAACTGTAGTAACCTTATCTCTCAGTTCCCTATCATACCTCTTGATAAAAAGAACCCAGAAGATATAGATACTAACTATGCACATGATCACTTATATGATGCACTTAGGTACGGAGTAATGTCTCGCCCTAGGCATGGTGTATTTGACTACGACCCAGCAACAGCACGATCTAATAAAATGGCAGTTGCCGATTCCACCTTCGGGTACTAACTAAAACACTTTGTGAGTAACAAATGGCAGAACAACCAATATCAGAGATAAGCACCGAATCTGTTTCACTAGATGATGTTAAAGACTCCTCAGAAGAGAAGTTATATGTCAACCGTCTAGTAGAGACAGTAACTCAACGCTTTACTAAAGCAGAGACTTCTCGTAGACATTATGAGCAAACATGGTTACGTAGCTATCGTAACTATAGGGGGCTATATAGTCCTGATGTGCAATTCACAGAAGCTGAACAGTCTCGCGTATTTATTAAAGTAACTAAGACTAAAGTTTTAGCTGCTTATGGTCAGATAACAGATGTGCTGTTTAGTAGTGGTAGATTCCCACTATCAGTAGATCCTACTGTTCTACCTGAAGGCGTGGTAGGAGATGTACACTATGACCCAGCCAAAGAGGGTGAAAGTGATGCTGATAGTCCTTATGGCTTTGCCGGGGATGGTAAAGAACTACCTGCAGGAGCTACTGAGGCTTCCCTAAAGCTTGGAGTATTAGAAGATAAACTGGAAGGCAAGGATGTTAAAGAAGGTGTAGGTAGTTCGCCTACTTCTGTTAACTATAATCCTGCTATGCTTGCAGCTAAGCGCATGGAGAAAAAGATCCATGATCAGCTAGAAGAGTCCGAAGCTACCAAGCAGTTACGTTCTGCTGCATTTGAGTTGCCACTATTTGGTACAGGTATTATGAAAGGCCCAATGGCTGTGGATAAAGAGTATCCAGATTGGGATGAAGGGGGTAATTATATTCCCACTAATAAGACAGTACCTAAAGTATCTTATGTTTCTGTATGGGATTTCTACCCTGATCCAGATGCTGCAAGTATTAGTGAGTGCCAATATACTATCCAACGACATAAGTTAAATCGTTCTCAGCTACGTGAACTAAAGAAGCGTCCTTTCTTTCGTACTAACGTCATCGAAGATGTTATTACAAAAGGCGAGAATTATGCTAAGAAATATTGGGAAGATGACCTCAATGACTATCAAGCAGACACAGGTGTTGACCGCTTTGAAGTACTAGAGTACTGGGGCGTTATGGATATGGAAACACTCATAGACTATGAGATTGAAATTCCTAAAGAGCTAGAAAAAGCAGACGAGCTTCAAGTAAATATATGGGTTTGTAATTCCCGTGTGCTGCGTTCTGTTCTGAACCCATTTAAGCCTGTACGTATTCCTTATTACGCAGTACCCTATGAGCATAATCCATACTCACTATTTGGTATTGGTTTAGCTGAGAACATGGATGATACTCAGACATTAATGAATGGCTTTATGCGTATGGCTGTGGATAATGCTGTTCTTTCTGGTAACCTAATCTTTGAAGTAGACGAGACTAATTTAGTTCCCGGCCAAGATATGAAGTTATACCCCGGCAAAGTGTTTAGGCGACAGGGTGGTGCACCGGGACAAGCATTGTTTGGCACTAAGTACCCTAACGTATCAGGTGAGAACCTACAGTTATTCGATAAGGCACGACAGCTTGCAGATGAGTCTACAGGCTTACCCTCCTTTTCTCATGGACAGACAGGTGTAACGGGCGTAGGTCGTACTAGTTCTGGTATAAGTATGTTGATGAATGCTGCTGCTGGTGGTATAAAGACTGTTATCAAGAACATTGATGATTACTTGTTAGGGCCAATGGGCCGTAGCTTCTTTCAGTTTAACATGCAGTTTGATTTTGATAAGACCTTACGAGGTGACTTAGAAGTTAAAGCCCGTGGTACTGAATCCCTCATGGCTAATGAAGTACGTAGCCAACGCTTACTGCAGTTCTTACAAGTAGGTGCAAACCCTGCCTTAGCACCTTGGATGAAGTCACAGTACATCATCCGTGAGATTGCTAAGTCAATGGAGCTAGATCCTGATAAGGTAACTAACAACATTGAAGAAGCACAAGAGCAAGCAATGATTATGCAGAAGCAACAAGCTGAAGCACAAGCACAGGCTGGCCCAGCAGAGGGAGCACCTCAACCATCTGATCCTACGGGAGCAGGCAACGGAAACATTGGAATGGGTCAAGTGCCTACTCCGGGTGAACAAGGATTTAGTGGCAATGAACCTGCTCCTGCTGAAGCACCTATGTAATGATAAGCCCACTTGGGAAACCTTTACAGAGTATATGGATTATCTAATTGAACAGCAGCACCGAAAGATGGAGCAGACTACCGATACAAAGGAGTTGTTTCAGTCTCAGGGTGCAATTCAATCATTAAGATCATTAAAGTATTTACGAGAGAGAGTTAACAATGAAAAGTAAGAATGGCTATGAAGAAGGCGGTTTCTTAGATGACGGTGCAAGTGTAGATCCTGTATCAGGTAACGAGGTTCCTACGGGTTCCCTTGGAGCAGAAGTACGAGATGATATTCCTGCACAACTTAGTGAAGGTGAGTTTGTATTACCTGCTGACGTTGTACGTTTCATTGGCCTAGAAAAACTCATGAAGATGCGTAACACTGCCAAGGCAGGCTTGAGTGAGATGGAAGCAGAAGGTCAGATTGGAGGTTCCCCTGTAGCAGATAATGATATAGATGAAGCTGCAGAGATTGATGCTATGATTGAAGGCATGGACTCAGACGAGGATATGCAATTCTTTGCAGAAGGGGGTTCAGTACGTAAGCTGCCTACCTATAAGCAGTTCACAGGTCGAGAGTTTGGTAAGGCACAGTTAATAGAATATCGTGTTTACATTAATGCTTCTGGTGATAAGATTAATATCAAGTTCATTAATGATCAACCGTTAGAGCCTATTCCAGAAGGATACTCTCCCTTCGTAGAAGGTGAAGCTCCTCCAGAGGAAGAACCACCTGTAGATGGGGGTGGTGCTGGTACAAGTGGGGGTGACGGTGGTGGATCCACCATGCAGAAGAATGATCCTAATAACCCGTGGAAAGGTATTACTGCTTCGAGTGATTCAGATGCTATTAAGAAGCATCATCAGATACGTTCAGATAAAGTCACTCGTAACCGTAGGGATAATATTACTGGTCTAATAGATGCGGCAACTAAAAATGGAGAGGCTGAACTAGAGCATGATGATAAAAAATATCTTTCTAGTTTAATGACAGAAGATGGTATGGCATTATATGTTAAGCGATTTGAAAACCCTCAGGGAATTGACAAGTACCTTACAGAAGGTAAGACTGAAGCAGAGTTAATGCAACTTGCACAAACTACGGCAGATACTATTCGTGGTCAAAAGGGATTACCTGACCCCAGCTATACAGGTAAACCAACGGGTGAAACACCAGATATATTCGGAGAGATTAAAGAACTCCTATCTGGTAATATGGATATAGACTCTGTACTTAAAAAGGTAGCAGTATTGGGTGTAGGTTTAGCGTTGGGCGCACCTCCTTTACTTATGAAATTAGTAGCAAAACACTTTGATAAGCCTGTAGAAGAAGTAGAAAAGAAAGTTACAAAAATTATAGAAACCCAACCTGCTCCTGTAGTAGCTCCTGTAGTAGATCCTGTAGTAGATCCTGTAGTAGATCCTGTAGTAGCTCAAGGAGTACCTGATAGAGATCCAAAGTTGTTAGGTGAAATGGGTGTAAGCGAGGTTCCTATAGCTCCTGTAATAGCTCAAGAAGTACCTGATAGAGATCCCAAGTTGCTAGGTGAAATGGGTGGAAGCGAGTTGCTAGGTGAAATGGGTGCAAGCGAAGATGTTGTTGTACGAGATTTCCTAGGTAATGTAGTTGAGGGCGGTACAACGGATAGGCTTATTTCAGAAGTTGAGGGACAAATTCCTGATGTAGTATACAATAAAGAAGCGTATGAAGAAAGGCTACTTCAAGAAGATCAGGAATTCAGGGATATGATTTCGGGAATGGATTCTAATGAAATTAATAAATTAATAGCAGATGAAGACGTTGATAATAAAAAGAAAGATGCCTTAGCTCTTGCTATAGAAGAAGAGTATGAAGTTGAGCTAGGAAAAAGTGGTATCTTAGCTGACTTAGGAATTAGTGATGCAGAAAATACAGAGATTGACCAAGCACAGACTATTAAGAGACTTAGTTTAGAGTTAGGTTTATCCTATGATTATGTAAAAAGGGCTATACAGGATAGTAAGATAGGCAACAGTACTCAACTTAACACTGACTTTGAAGAAGTGGCAGCAGGAACGTCAGATAGATTGGCAAAGATTAATATTATGAAAGCCCAACAGCTAAGTGATAAGACAGCAGCTAAGAGTGCTGCAGATAAGATAGCAGCAGATAGGAGATCTTATTTATTATCGCAGGCTCAACAGGTAGATAAAGTAAATGCTGCTGCTAAAGCTGAAGCTGAAGCTACCCGACTTGCTGCTGCTGCTCAAGCAGAATCTGACCGACAGAATTCTATTATAGCCCAAGCAGAGGCCGACCAGCAGAATGCTATTATAGCTAAAGAAGAAGCTGACCGAAAAGCAGCTGTTAAAGCAGAGGCAGACCGACAGAATGCTATTATAGCCCAAGCAGAAGAAGAAGAAGCAGGACTAACTAGACAACAGAGAATAAGGGAAGAGGAGCTTTCAATAGAAGCTGAAACTCAACGGTTGCTAGACGAGAGCGCAGCATTGACAGCAAAGATAGCTAAAGCCACAGCAGATAAAAAAGCTAGATTGCAGGGGGACAGGACTCCTACTCCTACTCTTCCTAACACACCACCTCCGGAAACAGGTGGTGGAGGCCACCCTAGTGCTGGTAGTGGTGGAGGCAACAATGGTAGTGGTGGTTACACTCCACCATCAGGCCACCCTAGTGCTGGTAGTGGTGGAGGCAACAATGGTAGTGGTGGTTACACAGGGGGTTGGGGTAATTCCGGCTATAGCCAGAAGAAAGCTAAGGAGACAGGCAACGGGTATATTAATGCAGCTAAAGGTGGCTTAATTGGTAAGGCAGATAAACCTAAAGTCAAGAAGATGCGTTCTGACAATACCTCAGGACTCGCAGCTAAGAAGAAATCAAAACAGAAAGCACAAGCTAAAAAGGGAGCTTTGGCAGCAAAACGAACTTAATACCCTTTATTGGCTACCTAAGATCAGGGGTGTACAATCTCGTACACTTCCCCACTGTTAGCCCCAACAAGAGAGTAAAATTATGCAAGCAGTAAAGAACACACCAGAAGTAAAAGGTTTCATGCGAGTTAATACTAAGCAACAGCGTATGGATAATGACGAAGCAGAGCTAGCAGAATTAAAAGCAAAGCATGGAATGTCACCAGAAGAAAAAGCGGATGATGAAACTCCTGATACAGCGGAAGAGCGATCTTTCAAGAAGAGGTATGGGGATCTACGTAGGCATCAGCAAGAGCAGAAGAGTGACTTTGAAGAGCAGATTAAAGCTTTGAAAGGGGAACTTAAAGCTACATCAACAGGTGATATGGAATTGCCTAGCACTGAAGAAGAGATTGCAGCTTGGGCAGGTAAGTACCCTCAGGTAGCTAACATCATGCAGACAATGGCATTAAAGGCTGCAAAGGATCAAAACGAAACTTTATCTAGTCGTATGAAAGAGATTGATGATCTTCAATTAAGTGCAAACAAAGGGAAAGCAGAAGCTAAGCTACTACAGATCCATCCAGACTTTGAGCAGATTCGTGAAGAAGATGCATTCCATGATTGGGTAGATGAACAGCCTAAGTGGGTTCAAGATTCGTTGTATCATAATGAGTCTGACGCAACTAGTGCTGCCAGAGCTATAGACCTGTATAAGTTAGATGCAGGTATTAATAAAAAGAATAAAGGTAAGAAGGGTAATAATCGTAGTGCTGCACAAGACGTTAGTTCCCGTGGAGGTTCTACACCTACAGAAGGTTCAGGTGAACAGCAATATGTTGAGTCTGATGTAGCAGCTATGACCATTAGCGAGTATGAAGAACACCAAGATGCTATTGCCAAGGCAATGCGTAGTGGTAACTTTGTATATGACATATCCGGTAGTGCGCGTTAAGTTTAAATAAAGTTTAAATAAAGCTTGACATTTATATAAAAATCAGTATAACTGTATTTTAAACCTCTAGTGTAATTAGACCGATCCTCTGGTTACACTAGTACGTTACGGAAGAGTAGGCTCCACTCGGCTACCCTACACAGAGTAACACAATATGTTTTGCAAATTCGTGTATAACATATAAGCAATTACAATAGTAAATAGACAAACCTGATACACTACAGCCCAGATCTTACATTAAGTCGATCAACTTATAAAGACTGCACCTGTAGAATAACAGCCTCTATGATATTGTTATAGCTCCATTACAATTTATATAGGAGTATATATCATGGCTTTCGCAAAAGCGAGTGGTTATACCAACTTAAACTCAGGTAATTTCTCACCTGTAATTTATAGCAAACAAGTACAGATGGAATTTCGTAAGTCAGCAGTCTGCGAAGCGATCACTAACAGTGATTACTTTGGTGAGATTGCCAATGCTGGCGATTCTGTTCGTATTATCAAAGAGCCTGAAATTACTGTATCAGCATACACCCGTGGTGCTGCTATTGCTACTCAGGATTTAACTGACGTTGATTTTACTTTAACTGTAGATAAGTCTAACTACTTTGCATTTAAACTAGATGACATTGAAGAGCAACAGACCCACATCAACTGGCTGACTATGGCTAGTAATCGTGCGGCCTATCGTTTGGCTGACCAGTATGACCAAGAAATCTTGGGTTACTTGTCTGGTTACAAGCAATCTGCTCTACATGCTAACGCTGGTGCAGTTAACAACGTAATCTCTGGTACTAAGGCTACGGCTGCTGCTGGAACAGATGAACTACTTACAGCTAACAAGCTAATCAAGTCTTCATTTGGTAACATCACTACTAGTTCTGCTGCCGATCACTCTATCCCACTAGCTGCTCGTTTAGCTGGCGCAACTTCTGTTGCTACTGCTACTGCAACTCCGTTGCAAATGGTAGCTCGTATGGCTCGTTTGATGGATCAGAACAATGTTGATAAGCAAGGTCGTTGGTTGGTTGTGGATTCTGTATTCCAAGAAATCCTAGCTGACGAAGATTCTCGTCTATTGAACATGGACTGGGGACAGTCAGGTGGACTACGTAATGGTTTGATGTTGGACAACTTGCATGGTTTCCGTGTATATGTTTCTAACAACTTGCCTTCTGTAGGTTCAGGTTCAGCTACTGCTGGTACTGCTAACCAAAACGCCAACTATGGTGTTATTGTTGCAGGTCATGACTCTAGTGTTGCTACTGCTCAGCAGATCAACAAGACTGAGACTTACCGTGATCCAGATAGCTTTGCTGATATTGTACGTGGTATGCACCTTTATGGTCGCAAGATCCTACGTCCTGAAGCAATAGTTACTGCTAAATACAACGTAGCCTAAGCGTTGTCACTGAGGGGGTGGGCAATCTGCCCCCTTTCTTTTATTATGTAAAGAGTAATTATAATGGCAACATATGTCTCACTTGCAAATGAAGTTCTAAGACGACTTAATGAAGTACAGATTGATGCTGCTGGTGACGGTTTTGATACTCTTAGAAATGTACAAGCTCTTGCTAAGGATGCTATCAATAGTAGTATTAGACGTATACTGCAAGATGGTCAAGAGTGGCCTTTTATTAAAACAACTACAACACAAACGCTAACAGCAGGCGTTACTACTTATTCTTTCCCCTCAGACTACTCAAGCTCTGACTGGGATACCTTTTATATTAAACAACTAGCAGCTAAAGGTAATACACCTACAGTGCTACAACCTATACCTTATGAATCATATATTCAGATACATAGATCCACAGACGATGTTGCACCAGCCACGGGATTGAGTGCTCCAACATCAGTATTCCAAACATATAATTCTACCTTCGGTGTTACACCAGTTCCTGATGCTGCATATGAAGTAGAATATACCTATTGGAGTTCACCTGCCAGCCTTAACTTATACAACGATGTAAGTGTTATACCTGAGAGATTCTCTCACGTAGTCATTGACGGTGCTATGATGTATATGATGCAGTTCCGTTCAAACGCACAGAGTGCTCAAATGCACCAGCAATATTTTGAAGATGGTATAAAAGCAATGCGTAACGTACTAATGGATGATACTTTAACAATGCGATCAACTTATATTGTAAGGTCACATCTATCTACCTCTGTAGGAATGGTATAACGCCATGCCTGATCAATTATCTATACAAAAAGTTTTCTGTAAGGGAGGTTTAGATACTAGTCGTGACGTTCTAGCTCAAGGGGAACAATCTTCGGGTAGTGCTACTCAGTTAATTAACTATGAAAGTTCTGTGACAGGTGGCTACAGACGCATTAGTGGCTTTGCCAATTCATATGGTACTGTTCCGGGTGTTGGCAGCACCTTAGGTGTCAACGTAGTAAACGGCATACGAGATGGCATACTAGCTTGTCGTAAGCCAGCTTCTGGTAATAACTACTTACATTATTGGAACAACTCTACCTCTGCATGGGTAGCTGCTACTTGTGGTGGTTCACCTACTATGACTGGTGTAGGCAAAGTTCGTTTTTCTAATTACAATTATGGTACTAAGAAAGTAATACTTACAGATGGTATTAATCCTGCTGCTACATATGATGGTACTACATACACACAGATAACACATTCGGGCGCACCTACAGATCCCAAGTATGCTGTAGACTTCGCTAATCATATGTTCCTTGCAGGTGATCCAACACATCCTACTAAGTTATTCTTTAGCGCACCTTTAGCAGAGACAGACTTTGCTACAGGTAATGGTGCCGGAGTAATTAATGTAGGCTTTGACATAGTAGCTATTAATCAGTTCCGTGATTCACTATACGTGTTTGGTACTAACACAATAAAAGCACTGAAGGGTACTTCAGCAGCAACCTTTTCATTGACGGGTGTTACCCACGACTTAGGTTGTATTGCCACTGATAGTGTAATTGAAATTGGTGGAGACTTATTATTTCTTAGTCAAGATGGTATGCGCCCTATAGGTGGAACAAACAAAATAGGTGATGTAGAGCTAGAGACAGTATCTAAAGGTATTCAATCTTTGTTTCAAGACATATCTATTAACGAAGACTTAAATGGATTATCTGCTGTTGTCATTCGCCAGAAGTCCCAGTTTAGAATATTCTTTGCAGCATCAGAATCTCAGGGTATAATAGGTTCTATGCGTAATTCTCAAGAAGGATTCTCTTATGAGTTTAGTCAGCTACTAGGTATTGAAGCTACTTGTGCTTCTAGTGGTTACATAGGTCAGTTTGAACATGTAATACACGGGACATCTACAGGTAAGGTACACAGACAAGAAACTGGTAGTTCCTTTGCAGGTGCAGATATACTTAGCATATATCAAACTCCTTACTTGTACATGGAGAATCCTGAACAACGTAAGATATTTCATAAGGTTAATACTTACCTTAGAACAGAGGGCGATAACAATATTATTTTATCCGTAGTATATGACTATGAAGATATTAATGTACTAAACCCCACAAACTATACAATGACTACTACAGGTGCAGCAGCTTATTATAATGAAGCTACTTATAATACTACGGCTGTATTCAGTGGCAACCCCTCGCCAATACAGGCAACTAATATATCTGGATCTGGTAAGTCTGTATCTTTTAAATATGTAACAAACAGTCAAGATGCTAGTCATAGCATACAAGGCTTAGTAATAACTTATGGCACTGGAGATCTAAGATAAATGGCTGGCTATACTAGACAATCGGCAGCAGAAATAGTTGCAAACGCAGTAATAAAAGCGGCTCCCGTTAACGCAGAGTACAATGCGCTACGAGATGTTTTCGCATTCGCAACTGGTCACAAGCATGACGGCTCTTCTACTGAGGGGGCTTATATACCTCTCATTGCAGACGTTGATGCACTAAACAAAGTAGTCATTGATACTACTAACAATCGTATTGGATTCTTCTCACAGGTAGGATCAGGTACAGTAGAGCAACTACGCATTCAAGATGGGGCAATCGTACCCGTCACTGACTCTGACATAGACCTTGGTGCTTCTGGCTCTGAGTTCAAAGACTTATACATTGATGGTATAGGTTACATTGACACCCTTACAGTACATGAAAATGCTACCATTGCTGGTACTCTAGGTGTCACAGGCTTATCAACACTGGCTAGTGTAGATATTAATGGGGGTAACATTGATGCTACTGTCATTGGTGCTGCTACTCCTGCTGCTGCTACTATTACTACCCTTGTAGCTACTACTGCTGACATTAATGCAGGTACTGTTGATGCTACTATTGGTGGGACTACGCCAGCAGCAGGTACATTTACTTCAGTAATTGCAGCCACTGCAGACATTAATGCTGGCACAATAGATGCTACTACTATCGGTGCTTCTACTCCTGCTACTATCGTTGGTACAACCATTACAGGTACTGCCTTTGTAGGCCCAATTGCTGGTGCAGTAACAGGAGCAGTAACAGGTGATGTATCTGGAGATCTAACAGGTGATTCTACAGGTGCTCACACAGGTACAGTTGCTGGTAATGTAACTGGTAACTTAGCTGGTAATGTAACAAGCACAGGTAATAACGTATTAGCTACTGTTGATATTGGTGGTGGTACTATAGATGGTACTCAGATTGGTGCTACGGCTACAAGTACTATTGTTGGTACAACCGTAACAGCTAGTAACTTTGTAGGCCCAATTGCTGGTGCAGTAACAGGTAACGTAACGGGTAATACTGCAGGTGTTCACACTGGTGCAGTTACTGGTAATGTGACTGGTAATATCACTGCAGGTTCAG
>Ga0308023_1000246_pt1 | contig 16913 bp, 12 predicted proteins | sample Neamet418_FD_201294 | JGI IMG/M metagenome (GOLD analysis project Ga0308023, IMG submission 201294) | Marine microbial communities from water near the shore, Antarctic Ocean - #418 | ecosystem: Environmental > Aquatic > Marine > Unclassified | place: Southern Ocean | collected 2014-10-03
ACGATTTTTCAATCAACCTTTTTTCTTGGTCAAATAAGGATAAAGACTCTCCAATTTCTATTGTATTTTCTGTAGGAGTATTTATGTTAAAATTAGCCTCATTATTTTCTGTAAATATAGCAGGATTTATATTACTTATTATTTCTGTTCCACCTCCTTTTTGCATCAAATCAAAAGTAATTTTTTTAAGCTCGGTAAGGTCTCTTTTCATATCAAAAAGCACTTTGTATAAAATTTCCCTCTCCGATAAATCAGCTTTATTTTTATCTTCAAACAATACGGGTGTATTGCTTGTGTCGCTTGGCAATTGTTCTTGTAGTTTGCTGGCCGTTATCATTCTTTCTTTTTCAATAACTGAAAGTTGAGCTACAAAATTGCGCAATTGTCTAATGTTTCCTGGCCAACTGTATTCTTTCAAAATTTCAATTGCTTCATCAGTAAGCCGTATTGGTGGTGTATTGTACTGCTCAGCAAAGTCAGCTGTAAACTTCCTAAATAATAAATAAATATCATCTCCTCTTTTCCTGAGTGGTGGCAATTGTATGCTTATCGTATTTAATCGGTAATATAAATCCTCACGGAATTTCCCTTGTTTTACGGCTTCCAATATATTTACATTGGTTGCTGCAATAATGCGTACATTGGTTTGTTGTGCTTTGGACGATCCAACTTTTATGAACTCTCCATTTTCCAATACCCTTAGCAAACGAGCTTGTGAGGCCATTGGTAACTCTCCTACTTCATCTAAGAAAATAGTACCACCATCTGCTGCTTCAAAATATCCTTTTCGGCTATCGTGCGCTCCTGTAAACGAGCCTTTTTCGTGTCCAAACAATTCGCTATCAATTGTCCCTTCAGGTATCGCACCACAATTTACTGCAATATACGGGTTGTGTTTTCTTTTGCTATTCTGATGAATAATTTTTGGGATACTTTCTTTTCCTGTACCGCTTTCACCAACCACTAAAACAGAAATATCAGTAGGTGCTACTTGCAAAGCAACATCAATAGCTCTAGCTAGTTTTGGGCTGTTCCCAATAATTCCGAACCTTTGTTTTGCTTGTTGACTATTCATGTTAAATTACTTTACCTTTTAGGGTTGCTGATGTACATTCTTCAATTTTCACCATTACGTAATCGCCTAATTTATGATTTCCTTTTTCAAAAATTACTGCTGAATTGTGGGTTGTTCTTCCGTAAAAATGTTGGTCCGATTTTTTGGAAAATCCTTCAATCAATACTTCAAATGTTTTACCTACTTTAGCTTCCATATGTAGTAATGAACTTGCTAATTGCTGTTTAATTATCTCGGCTAATCTTCTTTGTTTCGTGTCTGCAGGTACATCATCCTCCATTCTTGAAGCAGGTGTGTTTGGCCTGACAGAATATTTGTACATATACCCAAAGTTATAACCTACGTAATCCATTAAGGATAGCGTTTCTTTATGGTCTTCTTCTGTTTCACTACAAAAACCAATTATCATATCCATTGAAATTGCACAATCTGGAATTTTTTGTCTGATTTCGTCAACTAATTTAAAATATTTCTCTCTGTCATACCCTCTGTTCATCAATTCTAAAATTCTCGAACTTCCTGATTGAACAGGGAGGTGAATATGGTCGCAAATATTATTGTGATTTGCCATTATTTCAATCACATCAGTCCCCATATCTTGCGGATTAGAAGTAGAAAAACGAATCCTTAATTCAGAATTTACTTCTGCTACTTTATTCAAAAGGTTGGCAAAGTTTAAACTATTTTCTTTTTCAACTTCACTTGCTTTTTTAAAGTCTTTTTTTGCTCCTCCTCCGTACCATAAGTAGGAATCAACATTTTGGCCTAAGAGTGTAATCTCTCTGTAGCCATCATTGTATAAATCTTGACATTCTTTTAAGATGCTTTCAGGGCTTCTGCTTCTCTCTCTACCTCTAGTGTAAGGTACTACGCAAAAGGTGCACATATTGTCGCATCCTCTGGTTATGGATACAAATGCAGTTACGCCATTTCCTCCTAGGCGAACTGGGCTAATATCAGCATAGGTTTCTTCTAGGGATAAAAATACATTTACGGCCTTTCTTCCGTCTTCAACTTGTGCGATTAAATTTGGTAAATCTCTATAAGAATCAGGACCAACAACAAGGTCAATTAATTTTTCTTCCTCCAAAAATTGTTCTTTTAAGCGTTCAGCCATACAGCCTAAAACGCCAACTAGCATTTTTGGGTTTTTATCTCTTTTTATGGAATTATAGAACTCTAATCGTTTCCGAACAGTAAGTTCGGCCTTCTCTCTAATTGAGCAAGTATTTACGAAAACTAAGTCGGCTTCTGTTATGTCTTTTGTTGTAGAAAAACCTTCTTTTCTAAGAATGGAGGCTACAATTTCACTATCCGAAAAATTCATTTGGCAACCGTAACTTTCAATATACATTTTACGCCTTGCCTTTTTATTTTCGAACAATTCTAAAACCTCTCCTTGCTTACTTTCGTCAATATTTTTTTCTAACAACTTATCTATGCTCATTATTGTGTTTTGAAATGCAAAAATAGTAAAAAACTGACAATGTGGCAGTACTTTATTTTACTTATATTATATATAATATAATGGAAACTGCCAAGCTTTTTCGATTTGTTTTATTCAAAAAAAGTTCCTTTAATTTGCAGCACATTTCTAAAACACAAACTTATGGCAAAAAACTTAGTGATTGTTGAATCACCAGCAAAGAAAAAGATAATACAAGGATTCTTAGGAAAGGACTTTGTAGTAGAATCAAGTATAGGTCATATTAGGGATTTACCTAAAAAAGGAGGTATGGCTATTGATATTGAAAATGGGTTTGAACCTAATTATGTAATATCAGAAGATAAAACTAAAGTAGTAAGTCACCTGAAAAGTGTAGCAAAAAAAGCCGAGACTGTTTGGCTTGCTACGGATGAGGACCGTGAGGGAGAAGCAATTGCTTGGCACCTTACGGAAGCCTTAAAGTTAGATGCAAAAACTACTAAAAGGATTGTTTTCCATGAGATTACAAAAAAAGCAATTACTAATGCAGTTAAGAATCCTAGGGTTTTAGATATGAATTTGGTGAATGCACAACAAGCAAGGCGTGTGTTGGACAGGTTAGTTGGTTTTGAGCTTTCTCCTGTGCTTTGGAGGAAAGTAAAACAAGGTTTGTCGGCTGGGCGTGTGCAATCAGTTGCTGTGCGTTTAATTGTTGAGCGTGAAAGTGAAATTACAAAGTTTACTCCTGTATCATCTTATAAAGTGGTAGCGTTTTTCATTAATATGGATGGGAAAGTTGTGAGAGCTGAATTACCACAAAGATTTACAAATAATGAGGATGCTTATGCTTTTATGGAAAAATGTAAAGATGCAACTTTCTCAGTTGATTCTTTGGAACAAAAACCAGCAAAAAAGTCGCCAACAGCACCTTTTACTACTTCAACTTTACAACAAGAGGCTTCTCGTAAATTAGGATTTTCGGTAAGTCAAACTATGATGGTGGCTCAAAAATTATATGAGGCAGGTAAAATCACCTACATGAGAACTGATAGTGTGAATTTGTCTCAGGATGCATTAGATGCTGCTGAAAAAGTAATAGGTTCTCTTTATGGGGATGAGTTTTCAAAAAGAAGAGTTTATACAGGTAAGTCAAAGGGAGCGCAAGAGGCGCATGAGGCGATTCGTCCTTCTTATATGAATAATAAAACAGTGGATGGAGATAGTTCTCATCAAAGGTTATATGATTTGATTTGGAAAAGAACAATCTCATCTCAAATGGCAGATGCACAGTTGGACAGAACTGTTGTGAAAATTAACATCTCTACTACAGCAGAACAATTTGTTGCAAAAGGAGAGGTGATTACTTTTGAAGGGTTTATGAAAGTTTACCTTGAAGGAAAAGATGATGAAAATGAGGAGCAAAAAGGGATGTTGCCTAAACTAGAAGTAGGAGAGGCTTTAGGTCTTTCTGAAGCGGTTGCCTCCGAGCAATTCTCTCGTCCTCCAGCAAGATATGCTGAGGCAAGTTTAGTAAAAAAGATGGAGGAATTAGGGATTGGAAGGCCGTCAACTTATGCGGCTACCATTACTACTATCCAAAAAAGAGGGTACATTGAAAAAGAAAACCGTGATGGATTTGATCGTATTTCTCAAATGATTGAATTGAAAGATGGAAATCTTACAAAATCAGAGAAAACTTCAATTACAGGGGCTGAAAATAAAAAACTATTTCCTACTGATGTGGGGATTGTTGTTACTGACTTTTTGGTTGAACATTTTTCGGATGTAATGGAATACAGTTTTACGGCTTCAGTTGAAACTGAATTTGATGAGATTGCTGAAGGAAAAAAAGTTTGGAACGAAATGATTGCTTCTTTTTATGGTAATTTTCATGCCAAGGTAGAGGATGTAATTGGTAATGTTGGCAAGGCTTCAGGTGAAAGAGAATTAGGAAATGATCCTGCAAGTGGAGAAAAAGTATTTGCGCGTATTGGTCCTTTTGGTCCTATGGTTCAAATGGGAGAAAAACAAGAAGATGAAAACGCTCCAAAGCCTAAATTTGCATCTTTGTTAAAAGGGCAAACGATACAAACAATTACCTTGGATGAAGCAATGGATTTATTTAAATTACCAAGAACGGTTGGGGATTGGGAAGAAAAAGAAATTGTGGCTTCAGTAGGTAGGTTTGGTCCGTATTTGCGTTATGATGGTAAGTTTACATCTATCAAGAAAACAGATGAAGAAAACCCTTTAACCATCTCTTTGGATAGATCGATAGAGCTAATAAAAATTAAGATTCAAGCGGATAAAGATAGATTAATTTCTAATTTTGAAGGCGATCCTTTAATTCAGGTGCTTAACGGTAGATATGGTCCTTTTATTCAGGTGTCGCCACCAAAGGGTAAAAAGATAAATGTTAAAATACCAAAAGGAACTGAGCCAAAAGATTTATCAAGAGAAGAATGTATCAATTTATGGGAAAACCAACCAGATAAAAAACCTAGAGGTAAAAAGAAATAATGATTGAATTAAACGCCTATTTTAAGCCCTTGAATCCTGGTATTTATGCCGCTAAGGATAGGTGGGGAGCTACACAAATAGGGCGTTTAATTGATACGCATACTGCCGGTCATTTTCCTGAAGTTAAATTTGCTGAAATTGCAATTTTTAATGTTCCAGAGTATGAAGGGTCGAAAAATCAGTTGGCCACTAAGGATTGTAAAATTAGAGCCTCCTTTTATAAATTGCATCAAGAGAAATCACCTAGAATTGTTGATTTAGGTACTTTGCAGCTAATGCCAACTCGTAAAGAGTCATTTAAAATAATTCAGGATGTTTGTGAGGCTTTGTTGCATAATGGAATTATTCCAATTATTATTGGTGGTGGACATGATATAAGTTATGCTGTCTACAAGGCGTATTCTGCTTTAGGAAAATACATTACCCTTGCTTCAGTCGATAAAAGTTTCGATATTGGCTTAGAAGATGATAAATTGGCTTCTTATTCTCATTTAGGGAAAATGATAAGTCACAAACCAAGTCATTTATTTCACTATGTTAATTTGGGTTATCAATCCTATTTTGTTTCAACTATGGCTACTGAAATGCTAAAAGGAATGAATTTTGATGTTGTAAGATTGGGTGATTTAAAAGCTAATTTTCAGGAAGTAGAGCCCGTAATGCGGAATACTGATTTTTTGAGTTTTGATATATCTGCAATTCAATTTGCTTATGCTGGGGCGAATGTTTACAGTTCTCCTAATGGGTTGAATGGTGAGGAGGCTTGTAAGATAATGCGTTATGCAGGAGTGAGCGATAAATTGTCGGCAGTTGGTTTGTTTGAATATAATCAGGAATTAGATGTAAATAATCAAACTGCTCTACTATTGTCTCAGATGATTTGGTATTTTGTTGATGGCTATAAGATGCGAAAACAGGAGCTAAATCCTAATTTGAAAAACTGTATAAAATACACAGTTGCTTTTGAAGATGGTAAAAACGAAATAATTTTCTACAAAAGCCAAAGTAGTGGAAGATGGTGGATGGGCGTTCCTTTTAAGAAGAAAGGTAAAAAACAACTTCAAAATTACTTTGTTGCTTGTTCATATCGCGACTATGAGGTGGCAAATCAGGGTGAAGTGCCTGAAAGATGGTCAAAAACTTACAATAAGTTTATTTAATTAAACTCCTTGATAGTTAGATTCATAGAGTCTAAATCTAGTTTAATATTTACTTGATTACATAAGATAGTCGTTAGTAATACGACCCTTTATTAAAATTTGTTTATTTTAGCGCCAAAATTTTTTAATAGGAAATTATAATATGAAGAGAATATTGATATTAATCTTAGGTGTTGTTTCGGTAATAACTGTTTCAGCCCAACAAGACCCACAATTTAGTCAGAATATGTTTAATAAGTTGGCGAACAACCCGGGTTATGCAGGAAGTAGAGGGGATATTTCTACATCTGTTTTGCATAGATCACAATGGATGGGGTTTGGTGAGGATGGTGGAGCTGCTGCTTCAACTCAAAACTTTAGTATTGATGCTGAATTACCATTTTTATATGGTGGGGTTGGGCTTAATATTGTTAAAGATAATATTGCTGAATTTAGTAATTTAGGTTTACAAGCCTCTTATGCGTACCGAACAGAATTAGGTGTTGGGCAAATTGGTATGGGAATGTCTGTTGGAATGTATCAAAGTGGAATAAATGGTGGAGCTTTAAAGCCTGCTCAAAGTGGAGATCCTGCTATTCCAACTGGAGATGTAAAAGGATCTAGTTTAGATATTGGTGCGGGTATTTATTATAACACTCAAGATGTTTATGTTGGGCTTTCATCAGCACATATGACTGAGCCAACAGTAGAATGGAGTGATGGTCAAGATTTTAATTTAACCAGACATTATTTTTTAATTGCAGGTTATTATCATGAACTAAATCCAGTACTATCTTTAAATCCGTCAATTTACTTAAAATCAGATGGGGCTACATCACAATTAGATATTAATACAAACTTAATATACAATAATAAGATGTGGGGTGGCGTTAGTTATAGGTTAGATGAAGGGCTGGTTTTATTAGCGGGTATGAATGTGAATGAAGATTTAAGATTTGGAATAAGTTATGATGTTACAATGATGAATGCAATGTCAAATTCTTTAGAGGTTATGTTGGGGTATAGCTTTAAGATTAATTATGATAAACCAGTTTCAAAATACAAAAATCCAAGATTTTTATAAAAAAAAGATTTAACTCACGAAAGTGATAAATAAATATGAATATGAAAAAAGTAATATTATTAAGTATGGTTGTTGCACTATTAAGTGCTTGTGGTAGTTCAGGTAATGGAGAGTTAATAGGTTCGCAAAAAAGAAAAATTTGGAATCCTACTGATCCTTATGGAATGGTGTTTATTCCACAAGGAAGTTTCAATATGGGGCCGTCTGATCAGGATGTTCCATTTGCAAATGTAACAGCTTCAAAAACAGTTTCTGTTGGTGCCTTTTATATGGATGAAACTGAAATTACAAACAATGAATACCGTCAGTTTGTGGATTGGGTAAGAGATTCTTTAGCGCATACCCTTTTAGGTGATGCTGGAATTGAAGGTCACTTAATTGAAGAAGATAGATATGGTAATTTCTTAGAACCAGCAAAAATTGACTGGAGTACTAAAATAAGATGGGATGATCAAGAAGTAAGAGAGATTCTTGAAGAGGAAATGTATTTACCTGAACACGAAAGATTAAATGGTAGAAGAGAATTTGACACTAGAAAATATGTATTTAAATACCAAGTGTTAGATGTTCAAGCTGCTGCTGTAAAATCAAAAAGAGAAGGTGATGCGTCAGGTAAAAGAGATAGAAGTGAATTTTTATCTGAAATTGAGGTTTTAATTTTCCCTGACACATTAACTTGGATACATGATTATTCTTATTCTTTTAATGATCCTTATACTAAGAATTATTTTCATCATTCTGCTTTTGATGACTACCCTGTTGTAGGAATTAACTGGAAACAAGCTACTGCATTTACTAAATGGAGAACGAAAATGATGAATGCTTTTTTAAGAAAGATAAATCAACCAACATTGCCAGAATTTAGGTTGCCTTCTGAGTCAGAATGGGAATACGCTTCTAGAGGGGGGTTAGATTTTTCGCCTTACCCTTGGGGAGGACCTTATACTCGTAATATTAAGGGTTGTTTCTTGGCTAACTTTAAGCCATTAAGAGGAAACTATACTGCTGATGGTGGATTGAAAACAATTAAAACAGCATCTTATAATCCGAATGGATATGGACTTTATGATATGGCAGGAAATGTTGCTGAATGGACTTCTAATGCTTATGATGAGTCTGCATTCTCTTATTCACATGATATGAATATGGACTATCATTATAATGCAAAAGAGGATGATCATGCAGTTTTGAAAAGAAAATCGATTAGAGGAGGATCTTGGAAAGATATTGCATATTTCATTCAAACAAGTACACGAACTTTTGAGTATCAAGATACTGCAAAAAGTTACATTGGATTTAGATGTGCAGTTGACTTTCTTGGAAGAGATAAAAAAGATTTTCAGTAAAATTAAATAGTTAAATTAATAAATAATTAAAAAGAGAAAAATGGGTTTAGGTAATATTACAGAACAAAAATGGTACAAATTAATGATGCCAAAATTATACGGATGGGGAGCTGCCCTAGTAATTATTGGTGCATTATTTAAAATTGAACACCTTCCTGGAGCCTCACTTATGTTGATTTTGGGACTTAGTACTGAAGCAATTATTTTCTTTTTCTCTGCTTTCGAAAAACCGCATGAAGAATTAGATTGGTCACGTGTATATCCTGAACTAGCTAATATGGAAGATCCTAATTCAAATAAGCGTCCTGCTCAACAGCTAGATGATGCTTTGGCTAAAGCCAAAATTGACAATGAGTTGATAGAAAGCTTGAATGAAGGTTTAAGATCTTTTGGTGAATCAGCTAAGCAATTGAATGAAACGGTTTCAGCTGCTTCAGGAATTTCAGAATATAATTCTCAAATTCAAGAAGGTGTGAAGAATATGAATGCAATGAATTCATTGTACGAATTGCAATTACAAACTTCTAGTCAACAAATGGAAGCAACTTCATTATTTTTACAAAATTTACAATCTTCTGTTGATGATTCTAAGCGATTCCAAGAACAAGTAAGTAGTTTGGCTGACAACTTAGAGCAATTGAATAAAGTATATGGAAATATGCTTACTGCAATGAATCCAAATAAATAAATCATCAATTACTAAATAAACATAAAAGAATATGGCTGGAGGTAATTTGTCACCAAGACAGAAGATGATTAACATGATGTATTTAGTGCTTACCGCATTACTTGCATTGAATGTGTCAAAAGAGGTTCTGAATTCATTTTTTGAAGTGAATAAAGGTATTACTAGAACAACAATAAATTTTAACGCAAAAAATGGAGAGACTTATGCTGCTTTTGATGCTGCTGCTGAGTTGAATCCTGTTAAGGCAGGTCCTTTTAGAGAACAAGCTTATCAAGTTAAAGGAAGGGCAGATGAGTTAGTTGTTTATCTTCAAGAAATGAAATATAATTTAGTTCTAAAAGCAGATAAGAAAGTCTTTTTAGGTGCTGATAGTGAGATTTTTGATGCTGATGGTGATTTAATTGATGATAAAGGAATTGAGTTAAGTTGGGATGCACTCTCTGAATCTCAAAAAACAATGTCAATTGGATCATTATCTAATAAAGATGATAGACATGCTTCTGGAGATTTGTTTTATAGTGCTAAAAGGAAAAAAAATATTGCTACTGATTTGAAAACAAATTTCGTAGCATATAAAGATTTTATTATATCATTAGCTGCTGGTGATGAATCTTTAAGTTTATCGATAGATGAGACTTGTGATTTGTCAGATAAAAAAGTAAAAGGTGGTAAAAAACAACTTTGGGAAGAATATAATTTCTACGATATGCCATCAGTTGGGGCATTAACATTGCTTTCTAAAATGCAATCGGATGTAAGAAATACTGAAGCTGACATAATTAATATGTTAAGAGAAAATATTGATGCTGGTTCATTAAAGTTTACTTCTGCTGAAGGAATTCAAATTCCAAATTCTAATTTTGTTTTGAAGGGTGATTCTTTTAGAGCACAGATATTTATTGCAGCAAAAGACACTACTCAAGCACCAATAATCTATGTTGGAGAATATGATTCATTAGGAGGAGGGAAGTATGAAATGATTGGTGATTATGAGACGGTTAAAGTTGTAAATGGTAAAGGAATGTTCGCAACACGAGCAACTACTGAAGGTGCTAAGAAGTGGGGCGGATTAATTACTATGAAAACGGCTAATGGAACAAAAACTTATCCTTTTGCTGGTAAGTATTTAGTAGCGGCTAAAACAGCTGTTGTGTCTCCTACCAATATGAATATTTTATATTTGGAGGTTGATAACCCACTTAAAATTTCTGTACCAGGATATACAGCTGGTGAAATATCTGCAGTAATTAGTAATGGAAAAGTTGTCCCAGTTAAAAAATTATTAGGAGAGTATTCTGCTCGTCCTTCTAAAAAAGGAAAGGCAATGGTTTCTTTATATGCTACTGTTGATGGAAAACGTACTAAAATGGGGCAAATGGAATTTAGAGTGAAAGAAGTTCCTCCACCGAAACCAGAAATTCAATTTTCTGTTAATGTTAAAGGTGAGTTATTTATTGATAAAATGAAGATGGTAAATGCAGGTGGATTAGGTGCTAAATTAAAAGACTTTGATTTTAAAGGGGTAAGATATGTTATTACTTCATATAAGCTTACGGGTATGTATAAAGGTGAGCAGCAAAGTGATATTTCTAAAGGTCCAAAGTTTACAAATAAAATGGAAGGGATTATTAAGAATACAAGGTCAGGAAATAGTATAACAATATCAAACATTAAAGCTAGAAGGATAGATGCCAAAAACACTGCAGTTAAAAATTTAGATCCTCTAGTATTGACAATTAAATAATATAAAATTATGAAAAAAATAATCTTATTACTAGTAACGACTACTCTTTGTTTAGTGGGCGCGAATGCACAAGATGTATTGACTACAGAAGAAATGAATTCTGTATATAAAAAAGAAAAACACCATAATAAAAAAGTGCAACAATATGCACCTTTGCGTCAAGCTGATGTAATGTGGTCGCGTAAAATATGGAGAGAAATTGATTTGCGTCAAAAAATTAATCATCCTTTTTACTACCCTGAAAATGATGGAGTAGGGCATACTATTCAAGATAGAAAGAGTTTGATTGATGTGATTTATTCAGCAATACAGGAAGGAAGTATTACTGCTTATGGTAATGCTATAATGGATGATGAATTTAGAGAGGTGATGTCGCAAGATGATATTAAAAAAATTGGAGGTGCAAGAGAGAATTTAATTACAGTAACTGATTGGGATGCTGTAGCGGAAGGAGTTGCTCCTGAGGATGCTCAGATTACCACACTTGACAAAAAGAACTTTGATAGAAATTCTGTTAAAAAATGGAGATTGAAAGAGTCCTGGTTTTTTGATAAGCAGAGATCTGTAATGGATGTTCGTATTATTGGGATGGCTCCTTTGCAAGAAGATAAAGATGAAGTTTCAGGGCAGTTGACTGGTGGTTTTTCTCCATTATTTTGGGTGTATTTCCCTGAAGCAAGAGAGATATTGATTAATGCAGAAGTCTTTAATCTAGTGAAGAATAATGCTGAAAGAAGAACTTATGATGATATTTTCTGGAAAAGAATGTTTGGAAGTACTGTTACTAAAGAAGCAAATGTAATGGATAGGAAAATTAATGAATATATGATTGGTCTTGATGCTTTGTTGGAAGCTGAACGTGTTAAAACTGAAATATTCAATATTGAACATGATTTTTGGGAGTACTAATTCTCAAAATTAATTAAAACTTAAAAGCCCCTCTGGGGCTTTTTTAATTTGGAAAAAGAATATAAAATAGCAATTATTGGTTTAGGGTATGTAGGCCTGCCTTTGGCTTTGGCCTTTGCAGAACATTATGAGGTTGTGGGTTATGATATTAATGCTAAGCGTGTAGCCGACCTAAATAAAGAAATAGATAGTAATTTGGATGTTATTGTAAAATCTAATTCTAATTTGAGTTTTAGTAGTGATGAAAATGATTTGCTGGAATCGAATATATATATCATTACTGTACCTACTCCTGTTGATAAAAAAAATACTCCTGATTTATCATTTTTAAAATTGGCTTCAGAACTTGTTGCTCGTTATTTGAAAAAAGATGATATCGTTATTTATGAATCGACTGTTTACCCTGGAGTTACTGAAGATTTTTGCGTTCCTATTCTTGCTGAAATTTCAGGATTATCTTATAATGATGAATTCTATTGTGGTTATAGCCCAGAAAGAATAAGTCCTGGAGCTGAAAAATATACTTTAACAAATGTTGTTAAGATTACTAGTGGGTCTACTTTTAAAACTGCTGAGTTAGTAGATAACTTATATTGTAAAATAATAAAAGCAGGGACTTATAAAGCGCCTTCAATAAAGGTTGCTGAAGCTGCAAAAGTGATTGAAAACACGCAAAGAGATGTTAATATTGCTTTAATGAATGAGTTGGCAATGATGTTTGATAAAATGGAGATTAATACTTCTGAAGTATTGAATGCTGCTAAATCAAAATGGAATTTTTTGGATTTTAAGCCCGGATTAGTTGGTGGACATTGTATTGGGGTCGATCCTTATTATTTATTGCATAAATCAGAGGAAATGGGCTATAAACCTACTTTGTTGCATTCTTCTAGAACAATAAATAATAGTGTTGCTGCATTTATAGTTAACAAAACTATTAAATTGATGATAGAATCTGATAAGGTAATTAAAGATGCTTCTGTGTTGGTGTTGGGCTATACCTTTAAAGAAAACTGTTCGGATACGCGTAACACAAAAGTAAAAGACATTGTTGAAGGGCTAGAGAGTTTTTTGTGTAATGTTTCTGTTTTTGATCCTTATATTTCTTTAGGTTTGGATACTAATTGTATAAGTAACCCGTTTGATGAGTGGAATAAATATGATGCTATTATTGTGGCTGTATCTCATGATGAATTTATGAAGTATACTACTAGTGATTTTGAGCAGTTATCCAAAGGAAAACTTGTACTTTTGGACATTAAAGGGATTTATAATGAATCTTCTTGGAAATTTTAAAAACGTAAAAATATGAAAGACGAATTAAGCTTAAGAGAGGTTATAAATGAAGTGATATTATTCTTTATTAAATTTAAAGTATTAATCATTTCAATAACAATTTTAGGAACATTGAGTGTTATTTTATTTCAAAAAATAAAGCCAGCATTTTATTCTACAACTGCTATTGCTACTTCAGGTATTTCTGAATTTGAAAGATTAAGAGATGATAAAGAGGTTTTGAATCAAAGGACAGCTATTAATTTGATTAATGATTTGCAGTTGTATCTTAAGAAAGAAGATTTGGTTGTACTTGCTGAAAAACTAAAAATTACAGAATTACAAGCGGGTAATTTAAAGAGTATTGAGGCAGAACAAATATACAGAGAAGATCAAGATGGGAAGAAGCATAATACTCCAAAGTTTACAATTTATTTGTCTGTTAAAGATAATAGTATTATTCCTCTTGTTCAAAATGGCTTGCTGAATTATTTTAGTTCGAATGAATATATTACTGATTATTATAATAAATATCAGTTGACAAATCAACATGAAATTAGTGCTATTGAAGCTGAAGTTTCAGAATTACAAAAACTCAGGTTTTCCACTACTTCAAAAGTGAATATGAGTAGTACTAGTATTTTATCAAAACAAGGAATTAGTGAAGTTCAAAACCAGATAATAGAGTTAATACGGAGGAAATCAATAAATAAAACAAATCAATCATTATTAAAACCGCTTTCTTTTATTCAAGGTTTTAGTAAAACACAAATGCCAGAAAGAGAAGTAATGCTTTTAGGTGCTTTAGCTGCCTTTTTGTCTTTTCTTTTAGGAACTCTAATAGCAATTTTTAAAAATGTTCATCAAATTTCAAAAAAATAATATTGTATGAAAGTAGGGGTAATTGGTTCAGGATATGTTGGTTTAGTTGCTGCAGCTTGTTTTGCTGAAATGGGGAATGATGTTTTTTGTGTAGATATTGATGCTAATAAAATTAATAATCTTAAAAATGGAATTATTCCTATTTATGAGCCGGGATTAGAAACATTGGTTAAAGATAATTTTGAAAAAAAATCGTTAACTTTTACTACAGAAATTAGTGATGCTTTATCTGCTTCAGAAGTAGTTTTTATTGCGGTGGGAACACCAATGGGTGCTGATGGATCTGCTGATTTGAAATATGTTTTGCAAGTAGCAAAATCTATAGGGGAGAATATGCAACATCATTTGGTTATTGTCGATAAATCAACTGTTCCGATTGGTACAGCTGATAAAGTTCAAGAGACAATTCAGACTGCTTTAAATGAAAGAAATTCTGATTTAACATTTAGTGTTGTTTCAAATCCTGAATTTTTAAAAGAGGGTGCGGCAATTAAGGATTTTATGCATCCTGATAGAGTTGTTGTTGGGGCAGAAAATGAAGAGGCAATGAATGTAATGCGTAATTTGTATGCGCCTTTTACTTTAAGTAATGACCGATTTATTGGAATGGATATTCGTTCTGCTGAAATGACAAAATATGCTGCTAATGCTATGTTGGCTACTAAGATTTCATTTATTAATGAAATTGCAAATATCTGTGAACGTGTTGGAGCAGATGTAAATCAGGTACGGACAGGTATTGGTAGTGATAAAAGAATTGGCTATCAGTTTATTTATCCTGGATGTGGTTATGGTGGAAGTTGTTTTCCAAAAGATGTTCAAGCTCTTATTAATATTGCTAATAATTATGGGTATAACCCTGAACTTATTTCTTCAGTTGAGAAAGTAAATAAAGCTCAGAAAGAAGTCTTGTTTTCTAAATTGACTAGTCAGTTAGGTGAGGATTTGAGTGAGAAAACTATTGCTGTTTGGGGCTTATCCTTTAAGCCTGAAACAGATGATATGCGTGAAGCGGCATCTATCAATTTAATTAAATCAATTATTGCTGCCGGAGGAAAAGTAAATGCTTATGATCCAAAAGCTATGCATGAAGCTACATTTTATTTAAAAGGGTTTAATGTGAATTATTGTGATGATAAATATTCCGTTTTGTGCAATGCTGATGCTTTAGTTTTAGTAACAGAATGGAAGGAATTTAGAAGTCCTGATTTTGATTTAATGAAAACTAAAATGAACGGTAATTTATTTATTGATGGTAGAAATCAGTTTAAATTAGATTTCATTGAAGGTAAGGGTCTAAAGTATTTACAGATTGGTGTAAAAGCAGAATAGTATGCGCTTAAAGAATATTCTTGTATCACAATCATTAAAAGATTTTTCTAGTTTATTCTTTTCAAATATTTTCCAAAAAGCACTCGGTTTAATAAGAGAGTTAGTTATTGCTTTCTTTCTAGGTTCATCAATTTTATACGCGAATTTTTTATTATTGAGAGTTGTAGCTGATTTCTTTTCTCAAATAACAGCTGGTAACGCGTTAAAGGCTAATCTGCTTCCAAAATTCACAAAGTTGTATGGCAAGTATGAGGAAATTTCATTAACGGAAGTATTTGTATTTTCAAAAAAGACTTCCATATATTTATTTTTAATAAGTCAGCATATTCAAACAGCTGTAATATTCTATCTTGATCTTCAAGATAGTTTTTTATTTTTTGGTGCATCCTTGGTTTTAAGTTTTAGTATTTGTTTTAATTTTATAAATACTATATTTCTTACTATTATTCAAGCAAGAGGTATGTTTTTAAGATACTCTTATGCGACTGTTACGAACTCTTCAGTGTTCACCTTATTAGTTTATCCTTTAATCAGTGTCGCGTCTGTTGTTGGTTTGGCTGTAAGTAGGTTATTAGGAATACTGAGTATGAGTATGGCTTTTGTAAAACCAATGCAAAATGAAAATACAGGTATTGAAGTTAAATTAGAACGATCTGACTTTAATTTTCCGACTCTTGTATTGGGTAATTTTGCAAATATTATTATTATATCTTCTCGCCTTGTTGCTGGTGCTGATGGTTCAAATAGTATTGCATTTTTTATGTATGCTGTAATAATTCTTAATGCATTACTGACTTCTGTTATAAGTAATATTAGTACAATATTGTTAAGGAAAATTTCAATAAATAAAAATACAAGGTTAATGCTTTACTCTTTATCAATTTCTTTATTTGTCGGGTTGATAATGGTAATTAGCTTGTACTTTTTTAGTTATGATATAATTAAGTTTGTATATTTAAGAGGAGCATTTAATCTTTCTGATGTGCAACAAACATCAGCATATTTATATGATTTAAGTTTTGCTTTTGTATTGTTGTTTATGGCAACAATATTATTTCAACCCTTCTTTTCATTGAAAATTGATGAAAGTAAAAAGGAAAGAAGAAATATAGCATTATTATTTATTGGAACAATTTGTGCTGGGTTTTTATTTACCTCAATATCAACTTTAGATGTAAAAACTGAGGCCGTAATGATAATTTATTCTAGTTCTATAATGAGTGTAATTTTATCAGTTTATTCTTATTATTGTTATTTAAAACAAAATAGATAAATGGAGCTTTCCCTTTATGTGATCTTACTTTGCTTAGCTGCTTTCTCAATATTAACAGAAAGTAAATTGCTTTATAAATGGGTTTTTATTCCTGTTCTATTTATATTCATGTTTATTGTTCGCTTTTCAGGTTTTGATACTGATATTGTAACCTATGCAAATCAATTTAGAGCTACTGGTTTAGATATGTACTACTTAAGAGAATTTATTTTTTGGTTAG
>Ga0308023_1000254_pt1 | contig 16651 bp, 15 predicted proteins | sample Neamet418_FD_201294 | JGI IMG/M metagenome (GOLD analysis project Ga0308023, IMG submission 201294) | Marine microbial communities from water near the shore, Antarctic Ocean - #418 | ecosystem: Environmental > Aquatic > Marine > Unclassified | place: Southern Ocean | collected 2014-10-03
TTACTCATTATCTAAAATAGACAACTCATTTCAACATCGAATGCAAATTGAATCCTCACAATTTATATATAAAGAAAACATTTATAAATATGGAGGTTATGGATTTTGGTCTAACCGTAATTTTATTACTCGATTTGATGTAAAAACTCATGAATGGGAACTGGTTCCTTTCTCAAAGAGTAAGACTATTCCAAAAGGAAGGCACCATTCTATTACAAAAGTTATAGGAGACGATTTATATGTAATTGGAGGAATTTCTTTAAATGAATTGAATCCATTAGTGTTTGAGAATAATAATGAAGTTTGGAAATTTGATTTAGTGAATGGTATATGGGAAAGATTAGGGGAGATAAAAGATTGGTCTGATAAGTTAATAAACTATACAATTATTGATTTTGGAGATAAGTTAATTATTGACAATACAGATAAAGATGTTTTATATGAAATTGACATTGTTAAGAACACTGTTAGATCGTTTAATAGAACCTCATTTGCTAGAAAAGTAAATAACTCTTCATTACCGATGTTCTTCTATAAAGGTGAGTTTTATGGGTTTTTTAAAGAAGATAACTACTTAAATCAAATAACTTTAGTAAAAAGAAATTCTGATGAAATTTTTGGAAAACTTATTTCAGAAGATCATTTTTATGAAAACGGAATAAACTTCATAAATTATATACTATCTATTTTTGGATTTTTAGTATTAATACCTATCGGTATCTTAGTATATAAAAGAAGATTGGTCAAGAATAAGTTAATTATTAAAAAGGATGGTAATTTATACTTTAATAGGAAGAAAATTGATATAGAAGATCAGGGTTTAGTATTGTTAAAATATTTAATGACTTCAAAAGAACCTGTATATTCAAAAGATATTATCTCATTAATAAATAAACCTCAAATGGAATATTCTCATAAAACCAGAATATTAAATGACACTTTGTATAAAATAAATTATAAGATCAAATCCACACTAAAAACAGATTATGATCCAATAACTGTAATTAAATCTTCGTTTGATAAAAGATTAAAAGTGTATTCAATTGATAAGGATCTTTTTATTAAATTATAGCCTCTGTTAAATCTAACAGAGGTTAGTATATCAAATTCTTGAGAGTAAAAAAAATCTCCTTGATATAAAAACACCTCCGATACCCTTTCCAGAAAAAAAGTATTTTCTCAGTTACAAGAAACCTCTTGGTATTTGGTGGGGTTTAGGAAAGTACTTTACCAGTTTTTATTCCTAATCCTGATATGTCCTTGTAATCTGAAACAGCACTACTTAAATATCAGAAATGGAAAAATAAGTAAAAAAAGTAGTTGTTTTGTATTACATGGATTGGACACGAAACAACAGCTTTTTGTATAAATAATCATGTCAAATTTCTAAAACCATATATAAATAAAACAGACCGTTTATATTCCGTTATAATAAATAATCTGCATGCAACAGGCAATTATCAGTATGCTAACATTTTTTATTAGCAGTCATCTTTCCCCTTGTGATATGGTTTTCTCTAATTAAGATAATTGATTATAGCTGGACCTATTAAAAGTAAAAAAAAGAGATAATCAATGATTAGTATAAGTCTATCAGAAGTTGTGAATGAGTCATATGTGTATTGTACAGATTTTGTGATTAATCTTGCAAACCTTACAGATACCTCTTATTATGAAGTCAATTTTTTTCTATTTTGTATACTCTACCCTTTTTTATTACTACTATTACCCACGATAGCCTTGTACTTGAAATTAAAACTTCACAGAATACACAACACAAATAAAGTGCAATCCTGATAAGAAATTTAAGTTGTAATTTTATTTATAAATAAAATTAAGTATTACTTTTACCAAGTATTTCGAATTCAATATGAATACCAACCGAGTGAAGACACCACGGTGGTAAAACAATGCGGACGTAAGGTCAAAAATAAACTAATATCGAAATACAAATAAAAACTATTTGTATGCAACACTTAATTTTACACATTCCACACGCTTCTGAAAACATTCCATTCAAGAAAGGCTTTGTTATAGATGATACAAAAATTAAAGAAGAAATTCTAAAACTCACCGATTGGTTCACTGATGATCTCTTTTATTCTGAAGTAGACACGCAAATCATTGCTCCGTTCTCTAGAGTATTTTGCGATGTAGAACGTTTCTCAGACGATAGTCAAGAAGAAATGTTTAAGCTTGGCATGGGAGCTTTGTACACAAGATGTGATGATAATACTTTATCTAGAATAGTAACTACAGGTTTAAGAAAAGAAATTTTAGATAACTACTACTGGCCGCATCATGAAGGCTTTAGTAAGGCTGTTTTAAAGCAACTAAAAGAGCAAGATAATTGTTTTATTATTGATTGCCATTCGTTCCCTAAAACACCAATATTTAAAGGTTTAGATCAGCGAGGAAATAGGCCAGATTTTAACATTGGAACAGATAGGTTTCATACGCCATTAGATTTAGTTAAAAAGTCTGAAGATTACTTTACAGCACTTGGATATACCGTTGGTATTGACTGGCCTTATAGTGGTTCTATTGTACCTCTGGAATATTACCAGAAAGACAAACGAGTGATCTCAATTATGCTAGAAGTAAATAGAGCACTCTACTTAGAAGGTGACACTAATAATAAATCTAGTGATTATAGGAAAACTAAAAAGGTAGTTCAAGGTTTTCTAACTTTCTTAAGAAACCACTCATAGAGAGTGTTTGGGCTATATACACATTTGACAGAGATGGACTAAAAAAGAAAGTGATCTTTTAAAAGATACCCGGGGTCCTTATAAATGGAATTACTTTGGAATTTTTGAGGTTTTTCTGAGTTAATGAAATCTTACCGTACAAGTATAAATATTAAAAAACCTCAATCTATTTGTAATCAAATAGTTGAGGTTTTATTTTGTACTCAAGGCGGGACTTGAACCCGCACGCTTTAGGGCTTTTTGAAGCCATTATAAAATATGAAAACCCTCTTTAAACTTACGTATTCCTTTGGTTATTAAGGATTTTTAAAGATTAACTAAAATTAACTAAAATAAGGTAAGATTAAAAAACGGTTGGCAAACGGTTGGCAAGAGTGTAAAAAGGTTATATATTTGTATTGTTCAAAATTCAATACTTATGGCTACTATCAAATTTTAATTATTAAGTGAAAGCGAAACCGCACCAATTTATTTAAGACTTTCTATAAAACGAGGTTTAACACCACGTACTAAAACAGGTTTACATATTTCACCAAAAGATTGGAGTACTGCAAATTTCCCAAAAACAACTACAGCTACCAATAAAAAACTAAAATCGGACTTAGTATTCTATGGTTCACATGATAACGATGCTAGAACTTTTTCGGTCCAATATATCGTACTTAATAAATTAGACTTTTTTGTAACCGTTTTAAAGAGATTACAGGAAGTTTTATGATTGAAATATTTGATCTTGAATCTTTCAATCTGGTAAAATGATTAATGACGAGATGTTAATCATAAATCAACTTCTATTACAGTATTATTTATTTAGGGAGGATATAAAAGGCACAAATGATACTTATATAAAATTAGAAAACCTTTTATTTACTTACCCAAATAGGTGGGAATTAATTTTTCAAAACACAATGTCTGAATATATTTCATCTTTAGGACAATTAGGCTTAAATACTGGGCAAGTTCCTTATTCTATACTTTGGAGTAAATTAGAGGTAAAGAACTAAAATAGCTTTGGTTAATTAAAAATAATTGTCATACAAATAATAAGATAGTTAGTAATAAAAGAAATGCATCAATTGTTTCAACATCTGCGCCATTTACACGAGTGTCAAACAACTTTATTTATTTGGTGAATATTAATTCTTAAATTAAAATCACCGCTATCAAACAGAAACTCACAAAAGTAGTATTCATTCTACTTGCCTTTGTTGTCACTACATCAAACGCACAATTAGGTTTTTGTACAGGAAATTCAGGCGCCCCCATTTTTACAGAAACCTTTGGATCTGGAACAACAAATATTGCTCTACCAGCAGGAACAACCACATACACATTTGCAAGCACGCAACCTAATGATGGGTTTTATACTGTTTCAAATAGAACAAATTGGTTTGGTTGGCACGATATATCAGATCATACTGAAGGAGATACAAATGGAAGAAGTTTAGTAGTAAATGCAGATTTTACTGCAGGTGAGTTCTATAGAACGCCAATTAATGGACTTTGTGAAAATACATCCTATGAATTTTCATCTTGGATGATTAATTTGATGCCAACAAATCATCCCTTTTGTGGAACAGGAATCCCTATAAACGTAAAATTTGAAATTTGGGATATTACAGACACGAACTTGTTAGCTAGTGGAGATACAGGAAATATAAATAGTACATCTAGCCCTAATTGGCAGCAATATGCCTTAGTTTTCAGAACACTGCCTAGCCAAACTTCAGTTATTTTAAAAATGCTAAATAATGGTATTGGAGGTTGTGGTAATGATTTAGCCATAGACGACATAGCATTCAAATCTTGTGGAGATAATATTACGGTTACTGATACTGAAAACAATTCTGAAGTTTTTAATTGCGCTGGAAGCTCTTTGTTTTCAACAACCTTATCTGCAAATCCTGACTTTACAATTTTTTCAACTCATTTTTATCAATGGCAAGAAAGTATAGACGGCATAAATTGGACAGATATTATTGGAGAGACTAATCCTACTTACACAACACCTCCGCTAAATAATACTATGTATTACAGAGTAAAAGTAGCAGAAGATGTCATTAATATATCCAACGATTCCTGTAACACTATTTCAGATGTTTTTGAATTTGGTATTGTACCTATTCCCGATGCTCCAATTAGCAATGGAAACCTTTCCGTTTGTGAAAACTCAGACACTCCTATTTCAGTAACTGTACCCTCAGGCATCATTGTAAATTGGTACGATGCACCTAGTGGAGGAAATTTGTTATCTTCAAATGAAATCACATTTACCCCAATTACGTCTGGTATTTATTATGCAGAAAGTGAAACCATACAAGGTGGATGTCTTTCAATAAACAGAACTCCGATAAGTGTCAATTTTCTTGAAGTTCCAGAGTTTCAAGATGAAAGTCTATCTTATTGTGAAAACACTTCCATTGTGCTTCATGCAGATACTAATATCCCTTCTGCAACTTATCTTTGGAATACTGGAGCAACTACTGAAACTATAATAGTAAACACAGCTGACATATATACTGTTGAAATCACTAATGTAAATTGTACCGTAATTAAAACTATCAATTTAACGCAAATAGACAATCCTGTTATTGATACCATAACTTCAGATGGCAACTCTATTGTTATTACAACGATTAATGACGGTAATTTTGTATACTCTTTGGACGGAAATGTATATCAATCCAACACTATTCTTTCTAATTTATCAAGTGGTCAGTACACTCTTTACATAAAACAAGTGTCTTGCGATACTGTCATTACAGCACAATTTTTACATTTTTACATTCCAAAATTTTTCACACCTAATGGAGATGGTATAAATGATGAATTTAATTTAAGATCCATTGAATTATATGGTAGTTCTGAAGTTACAATTTTTAACCGATACGGAAAACTTCTAAAGAGTTCAATAAACACATCATTCTCATGGGATGGCACATTTAATAATAAAAAATTACCTACAGGTGGTTATTGGTATCGTATAATTATCGAAGGTCAAAAATTTGTTGGGCATTTTACTTTGAGGCGTTAACATACAGTACTCAATTTATAGATAGATACTTACAAAACTTAATTAAAATATGGCAGAATTAATAAACGTTTCAAGATTTGATACTAAGCGAGACTTTAATTATATTCAACTATTTACTTTAAAAACCAATAAGGGAATTACGACTCAAATCACAAACTATGGAGGAAGAATTGTAAATTTTTTTACGCCAGATAAAAATGGATATTTTTCACATATTGTTTTTGGTTACGATAATATTGACGATTATTTAAATAAAGAAGGCGTATTCTTTGGAGCCACCATAGGACGCTATGGAAATAGAATCGCAAACAGAAAATTTATGTAATAACTAGTTAATATTTACTTCATATATTTTTCCTGCCATCATATCAGGAACTAATAGTCTACCTTTATCTTCTTCTAAATAAAAATCTGCTGCAGATTTTAATCCATCAATTAAAACGGTAGATTTTTCAGTTTTACCATCAATTTTCCAAACTTTTCCTTCGGCCCAACTACTCACATAATAATTGCCTTTACTATCTTGTTCTACAGCGTCTGCACCTCTAAATACACCTTTTAGAGCAGAAAATTCGCCATTTCGTTTTACTAAAAAGTTGCCTAGAAAAAAAGAACCTACCATAATATCTCCTTTATTATCTACACCAACACCATTAGGATTTAGCATTAACGGTGAAGTATCTTGTGTTATAGTTATTTTTCCATTTAAATCAACATGGTAAATACGACCTAATGCCGGAATTTCTTTTGCTTCATCACTATCAAGAGGCCATAGATTGTTGTCTGAATCTCGCATGTATTGAGTCGCACCCATATCTACAACATAAATACCTTTTCCATCAGCATCTACCGCTACATCATTTAGATATAAAGCTTCTTCAGGAAAATCATCTTTATCAACAAAAACAATAGCATTTCCTTGTTTATCAACTTTCCAAACACGGTTTAAATCTGAGAAATATAAGTGATCATTTAAAAAAACAATCCCTTTAGGTTCATCAAAACCAGTAGCGAATGTTCTGACTCCTTTTGCTGAAATTTCAACTACTGTACCATCTCCAGTTTCTTTATTATTCATTACAGTTACGTAATAATTGTCATTAAAACCTTTGGTAATACTCTCTGGTTTTGTGCCAACTTCAATAGGAAATTCAATATTAGGTTCTGAATTACAACTTAAACATAAAACGATAGCAATTAATGATAGTATAGCTTTCATAATTATTTATTTATAAGGATTCAAAGTTTCAATTGAACCATCTGCTAGATGGGTGATTTCGGCAACTTTAACAGAACGTAAATGAGTCACACCTTTAGATAAACTTGAGTCATGATAAAATAAATACCATTTACCTTCAACCTCACAAACAGAATGATGAGACGTCCAACCTACAACTGGTTCTAAAATTCTCCCTGTATAGGTAAAAGGTCCATAAGGAGAATCGCCAATGGCATAACAGATAAAATGAGAATCGCCGGTAGAATAAGAGAAGTAATATTTACCATTGTATTTGTGCAACCAAGCTGCTTCAAAAAACCGTCTATCTATGTCTCCAGCTAATAGTAATTCGCCGTTTTCATTTACAATTTCAATTTCTTTCGGTTTTTCATCAAACTCTAATAAGTTATCCGTCATTTTTGCAATATAAGGCAACAACGCTGGTTCATTATCTTTTGGTATAAAAGCAGTTGGACTATTTGGCTCGTTTGCATTAAATTCGCCTGTTTGCCAACGTTGTAATTGTCCGCCCCAAAGACCACCAAAATACATATAGTAACTTCCATCATCATCTTTAAAAACAGCTGGATCTATAGAAAAACTACCTTTAATAGCTTCTGGTTGCGGTGTAAAAGGACCTGTTGGCGAGTCGCTAATAGCAACACCTATTCTAAAAATACCATCATATCCTTTTGCAGGAAAAAATAAATAAAACTTACCATTTTTTTCGTTGGCATCTGGTGCCCACATTTGTTGTTTTGCCCAAGGCACATCATCAACATGTAATGCTACGCCATGGTCTATGGCTTCGCTAGTGATACTATCCATAGAAATTACGTGGTAATCTTCCATTGCAAAATGGCTTCCTAAATCATCAAAAGCTTCACCAGCATCAACATCGTGAGAAGGATAAATATATATTTTTCCATTAAAAACGTGTGCAGATGGATCAGCTGTATAAATATGACTAACTAAAGGTTGTGAAATAGCTCGTTTATTTAAATCATTAAAATCAATATGACTAATATTATCTTCTGGCATACTATTATTTTTTATTAGTTATTTTAATTTGCTCTTCTTTCTTTTAATTCCGCTTCTAATTTAACTTCCATTTTTTTATCTATTTCATAGAAGAATAATAACCCTACTGCAATTAAAAATGGAATTGCTGGATAAATGCTTACAAGCATTTTTGTACCTAAAATTGCACTTTCCGCTTGTACTGTTTCGCTTTGTGGTACATAGTTGTAAAGTCCTAAAATCCAAGTTAATAATGCACTACCAATACTTAAACCACCTTTTAAACCCACCATCATGGCAGAAAAAATAATAGCAGTTGCTCTTCTGTTTGTTTTCCATTCAGAAAAATCTGCCACATCTGCAATCATTGCCCAAAGCAGTGGTATTGTAATTCCATAGAAAAAGCCATGTAGTATTTGCGATGCAAAGATAAGTTCAACAGACTTTGGTGAGAAGAAATAAAAGAAAATAATAAACAATGTTGATATAAATAAAAAGATTTTAAAAACATCTCTTTTACCATATTTATCAGCCAATCGTTTAGATAGACCAATCCCAACAATCATAAAAATAATACCGCCTGCATTAAACAATCCAAATCCTGCAGATACAGGATCTTCACCAAAGAAATTAACTCCTATACTAGATAAAAAATCTAAAATGGGGCTTATAAAGCTTATCAATCTATCTTCATCTACATAGTTCTTAAAATAATAGACATAAGACCCGCCTTTCATAGCAAGTGTAACAAAAACTAACGTTGTTACTGTTAAAATAATTACCCAAGGTTTATTTTTAAATAAATCTGCTAAATCTTCTTTTACACTCGATTTTTGTTCGGGCTTTGGTACAATACGTTCTCGCGTAGTAAAAAATGTTATCAGTAACATTACAGTACCAATAATAGCTAACCAAGTCATAACTATTTCTATCCCTACCGCTTTGTCGCCTTCTCCAACAGATTCAATAATAGGTAGCATAAATACTTGAACAAAAAATTGAGCAAACATTACTGCCACAAAACGATAAGCAGAAATGCTATTACGTTCTCCCATATCACCAGTAATAACACCGCTTAATGCAGAGTATGGTAAATTGTTTGCAGCATACAATAATAATAATAATGTATATGTTACTACCGCATAAATTACTTTGCCTTTATATTCAAAGTCTGGTGTACTAAATGCTAAAAGCGCTACAACACCAAGCGGTATTGCGGTCCATAAAATCCAAGGTCTAAACTTTCCCCATCTTGATGTAGTTCTGTCTGCAATAGCACCTATAATAGGGTTAAACCCGAAGGCTGCAACAAGACCTACAGTTAATATAATTGCTGATGCATGGTTTGCTTCTAGCCCATATATATCAGTATAAAAGAATGCCAAATACGTTACCAACGTTTGAAAAACTAAATTTGCAGCTAAATCTCCAAGAGCATAACCAACTTTTTCTTTTACAGATAATTTTTGTGATATTTTCATAATTTAAAAAGTTATCTTTATTTTTTTATAGAAATTATATTTTGATATACATCTTTTGGTTGGTTGTTTCTATCAAACAATAAAGGATAATTTGTTCTTCCTTTTATTGGCCAATTGTTCAACCAAGAATTACCATCATTTACACCCCAAAAAGTAACTCTTTCAATTTTATCTTTATGTTTTAAAAACAGATTAAAAATAGCCTCATAACGTGTTGCAATTTTTTGTTTTGCTTCCTCTGTTAATCCATCTTTATAAGGGTTAAATTTAGGATCATTTTCGTAACGATCGTAATTCTGTTCTACAGCTGAACCATCTAATTCCCAAGGATTAGGTAAAGCAGTTACATCTAATTCTGTAAAAGAAATTTTTACACCTAAACTTGAATATGCCAAAATACTATTCTCAATATCTTCTATACTTGGTCCTTCTACACTCCAATGCGCTTGCATACCAACTCCATCTATTTTTATTCCTTTTTCTTGTAGATTTTTTACAATTCTAATGACTCCTTTTCTTTTTTCTGGCTTCCAAAGATTGTAATCGTTATACACTAATTTTGCATCTGGAGCAGCTTCAGAAGCTGTTTTAAATGCCAATTCTAAATAACTTTCACCTTTAAAAACATTATAAAAGTGAGAAGTTCTTGGAGAGCCATCTTCGTTTAAAGCCTCATTTACAACATCCCAAGTATCAATTTTCCCTTTATATCTTCCTGCAATGGTATTAATATGTTTTTTTATGTGATTTTCTAACTCTTCTTTGTTTGTAATTTTACTTACATAAGGTGCTAATTGGCTATGCCACAACAACGTATGACCAACAATATTTAAATTATTTTTTTGACCAAAAGCAACATACGCATCAGCAATATCAAAGAAATATTCATTTTCCTTCGGATGAATTCCCTCCCATTTCATATCATTTTCTGGTGTGATGGAGTTAAATTCTCTGTTTATTAAGGCGGCACCAATAGAGTCTGTTTCTTTTATATGTCCTGTATTAATTGCTGTACCTATTAAAAAATCGCCTTTAAAAGCACTTTTTAATGATACTTTAATTTCTTCTTTCTCTTGTGCAACCTCTTTTTTTGCTTCTTTACAGCTTAAAAAACAAACTGATGCGCAAATTAAAACTGATTTTATTTGTTTGATCATAATTCTTATTTATATACTTCTATTGATGTTAGTTCTGGATTTCCACCTTGTTTTCCGCTACCTGCGGCTATGTAAATTTTATTATTTAAAACAGTTGCATTTGTGCCATGTCTTCCTGTATTTAAAGAAGGTTTTTGAGACCATGTTTTGGTGTTTATATTAAAACTATACATTGTTTTGTTAGTTTCTATATTTCCGGTTTCACCACCAAAATAATAAAGTTCACCCTTTAATATAACCGCGCCACCACCTGCGGCAGGATTGGGCAATTTTGCTTTAAAACTGTTCCATTTTTCTGTTTTGAAATCGAAATAATCTACGGCATCTGATGTTGTTTTAAAAAACGCTTGAAAATTATTTGGTTCATGATAATCAGACGAACGTCCACCTAAAGAAATTAGTTTGTCATCTAAAACTACACTTGTACAATGATCTCTTTTTCTTGGTGAGTTTGGTAATGTTTGCCACGTATTATTTATTGGGTCATAAACATCAAATAAAGATGTAGTTCCACTTGTGTGCCCATTTTTGATTCCGTTTACAATATAAATTTTATCATTATAAATAGTTACACCTGCTGCACCTCTCCTTCTATCTTCAGGGATTTCTAAAATAGTTTCCCAAATATCATTTTCTGTATTGAATTTATAAATGTATTGTAAAGGTTGCTCAATAGGATATTCTCCCGTAAAACCAGAAACAATATAAATAGCATCACCAAAAGAAACAGGTGTTATATGATTCATTTCTAAAGGAAGATGGTTTAATGGAGACCAAGTTTCTGAATCAACATTAAACTTCTCAACAGGTTTATCTCCTCTGCCACCAATTAAATACAAGGCATTTTTATGAGCTACAAAGCCACATTCGTGTCTTGCTGTACAAGTTCCACTTGTGTTTATGATTTCCCATTTAGGGTTGCTATTGCAACTATATAGAGAAATAATAAGTAATAATATAAAAGTGTGTTTCAAATAAATAATTTATCAATCTTAAAATTACCTATAATTCGCATAAAGACTTAAAACAAATACTGCTTTGAATAAAACAATTGTTGCATTAATATTGTTATAGTGAATGAAAAAATTACATAAACTAATCTTTTCTAGATTTTATATCAAATCTATATATAGTTGTTGATGTATATTCTTCTTCTGGGAGTAATAAAACTGAGGGAAAACTTCTTTGATTTGGGCTATTAGGGAAGTGTTGTGTCTCTAGGCAGAATGCCGCTCTTTTCTGATATACAATATCCTGTTTTCCAGTTAAATTATGAAGATGATTTCCAGAATAAAACTGCATTCCAGGCTCTGTTGTGTAAATTTCCATACACCTTTCAGAAATTTTGTCAATAACGATAGCAGCAAAACCATAATTTACGTCATTTAAAACATAATTATGGTCATAACCTGAACCGATTTCTAATTGTTTGTCATTTTTAAAAAGGTCTTCCGAAATGGTTTTAGGTTTTCTAAAATCGAAAGGAGTATTCTCAACCTCTTGAAATTTACCAGTTGGAATCATCTTTTTATTTATTGGTAGAAACCTATCCGCATTTATTTGTAAGACATGGTTTTCTATCGAATGTGTAAAATTTCCAGATAGATTAAAGTAGGAATGATTTGTTAAATTAATAATAGTTATAGCATCAGAAGTTGCAAAATAATCTATTTCAAATTCATTATTATCTGTTAAAGTATAGATGACTTTCACTTCTAAATTACCAGGGAAACCTTGATCTAAATGTTTGGAAGTATGAGTTAGTTCTAAACAAGATTCTGATACTTGTTCTGTATTCCATACAATTGTATGAAATCCCTTATTACCTCCATGTAGTTGATTCTTTCCTTCATTATTTTCCAATAAGTATTCTTTATCATCTATTGTAAATTTGCTATTTTCAATTCTGTTTCCATATCTCCCAATAATAGCACCAAAAAAATGATCTGGTTTTTCTAAATACTCTTTTGCAGTACTGTATCCTAAAACAATATCTTTAAAAATACCCTCTTTATCAGGTACAAATAAGTTTACAATTCTACCTCCGTAATTTGTTATTTGAGATACAATTCCGTTTTTATTTTTTAGGGTAAATAACTTAATTGATTCGTTATTTAAAGTAAATTTAAAATTTTCAGGCGAGATTAATTCCATAAATCTATTTTTCAATTTTATTGATTCTAAATTGCCGAAAGTAATCTTTTTGTTGTACCACTTCTAAAATCGCTTTTCTAGCTAATTTAGGTTGCAAATCTCTATTATATAAAAGAGGATAATTAGTCCTGTTTGGTATTGGGTAGCCATTTTTCCATGACATGCCATCATGCACACCCCAAAAAGTTACTCTGTCTATTTTATCTTTATTTTTTGAGAAAATCTCAAATATTTCTTTGTACCTATTTGCCAATTTTTTTTCCACATCTTCTGGCAAACCGTTTTTATAAGGGTCAAAAAAGGTTTCAAATTCTTCTAATTGAAATTGAGACTCCATCATACTTGTACCAATTACTTGGCCTTCTTTTGTTAAAGGTAGCACATCAATATCTAACTCTGTAATCATTACTTTTATCCCAAGAGAAGCATACGCATCTATAGCCTGCTGAATGTATTCGTTTTTAGGAAAGTTTAAACCCCAATGTGCCTGAATACCAATTCCATCAATACGAATACCTTCTTTTTGAAGCATTTTTACCATTCGTACAATTCCTTCTCTTTTTTCTGGTCTCCAAGCATTAAAATCATTGTAATATAATTCTGTATCAGGAGCATATTCACTTGCATATTTAAACGCTAGTTTAACCATTTCATCACCATCACCAATACTATTTACCCAAGTTGTTGGTCTGTATAAACCATCATTATCTATAACTTCATTAACAACATCCCAAGCCTGAACTTTTCCTGCATATCTCCCTGCAACTGCTTTAATGTAAGATCGCATTTGTTCTTTTTGTTCTTCTGGATTATTAGGCTTTCCTTTTTTATTGGTAAAAAACCAAGCTGGTGTTTGGTTGTGCCATACTAATGTGTGACCAACAATAAACATATTATTTTCTTTTCCAAAAGCAACAAACTCATCAGCATCTTTAAAATTATAAACTCCAGGAGTTGGGTTTATAGATTCTGCTTTCATACAATTTTCTGGTGTAATTGTATTAAATTCCTTTTCTACAATTTTAGTCAAAGTTTCGTCTTTGCCAGAAACAATATTCAGGTTAATTGCACTACCTAATAAAAATTGTTTTTCAAAGGCAATTTTTAAGGCAACATCTTCATTTTTTTTAGTTATGGATGCATCAGTCTTTGGTTTTTTATCTGTACAAGCAGAAATTACAAACATGAAAACAAAAATGAGTTGAAAGGTAAGTTTTGTCTTTTTCATAAAATTTAGATTCCTTATTTTATTAATTTGCATATCGAACGCCTTGAACATTCATCTGTAAAGTATAAACTGAATTTAAAGCAGTTATAAAAAGTGTGTCAAAGTTCTTTCCTCCAAATGTAACGTTGGCTGTCCAACCTTTTGGGACTGAAATTTGTTCAATTTTTTGACCATCTGCATTAAAAACAGTAACACCATCTGTACCTGTTAAGTAAATATTTCCTTTATTATCTATAGTCATTCCATCAGAACCCATAGTTGTAAATAATTTTCTATTGGTTAAATTTCCGTTTTCTTGAACATCAAAAACAAAGGTTTTAGTGTCTGCTTGGTCTGCTACATACAATTTTTTTCCATCAACAGAACCAATTATACCATTTGGTTGCACGTAGTTATCATTTGATACAACAATTGGTTTATCTGCATTTGGAGGTAAATAATAAACGCTGTTTTCTTTTTGCTGTGGCTTTTTATGAGACCACCAATCACGTTGATAATAAGGATCTGTAAAATAAATTCCTCCTTTAGTATCAACCCAAAGATCATTTGGACCATTTAATTTTTCTCCTTCAAAATTGCGTACAAGAACCGTTTCTTTTTTATCTGAATTGATACGCCACAATTCGTTTTTTTCATCAGCTGCAGATAGTAAATTGCCATTATTATCAAAATAAAGTCCGTTTGAACGACCAGAAGGTTTCATATAATCTGAAACTGTGTTGTTAGTAGCATTCCATTTTAAAATTCGATCATTTGGCTGATCTGTAAAATAGACATTCCCTTCTTTGTCTGCTGCTGGTCCCTCTGTAAATTCAAAAGTATCAGAAACTAAAATTAATTTTGCACCTGCTGCAATTATTTTTAAAGTATCATTATTTTTTATTGTAGTTATATTGTTACTAGCTCCTTTATCCGATTGAACACTTTTGCTTATTTTATTATTTTGACATTTAACATTCAACATAAAAAATAAACTTAATAAGAGTAATTTTACTATAGATTTTAGTCTAATTTTCATAATAAGAAACTTTGAGTATTTAATTTTTTTCAAAAACCTTAATATAATCCACAATTAAATAATCTGAGTATTCTGAAGCAACTGGTGCTACTGGTAAATTACCTCCAACAGATAAATTTAATATTAAAAAGAATTCATCATTAAAAGGGTAAGGTTGCCCATTTGTATTGCTTGGTGTAAATGTTTTGTATTCATTATTATTGATGAGCCACGTAATTTTGTTTTCTTCCCAAACAATCGAAAAAACATAAAATATTTCATCAAAATTTTCGTCATTTGTTGTGTAATAAGTTGAGTTAAATTGATGGTTTGATAAATCTGAACCAAAATGAGCTGTGCCAAAAACCTTCTTTTGAGATTCTCCTAAATATTCCATAATATCAATTTCCCCACCACTTGGCCATTTATCTGCAGGATTAGTAATAGAATAGTCTTTATTTATCAACCATAAAGCAACCCAAGATCCTGTTGCAGAAGGCATATTTGCTCTAATGTCTATTCTGCCATATTTTATTTCAAACTTATTGTCTGTATGTATTCTTGTTGATGAATATTCTGAACTTGAAATATTTTCTTTTTTTGCTTCTATTACTAGGTTTCCATCTATAAAAGAATAATTATTATCAGTATAATATTGCAATTCATTATTTCCCCAACCACATAAATTTGGGCAACCAGTTCCTGTATGAAAACTCCATTTACTGGTATCTAATTCACTTGTGAAATCATCTGCCCAAACTAAATTATAACCAGTATAACTTGTTGGAGAAGTATAACCAGAAGTTGGTATTGTTGGTCCCAAACTTGGGCAACTTGCACAAGAACTTCCTCCACAATCTATGCCTGTTTCATCTCCGTTTTGAATACCATCTGAACAAGATGCTGTTAAAGGAATTATAGTGGGTTTATCTTCTTCTGAAGGAGAACAAGATATTGTTATTAAACTAACTATTAGCGCTAAAAAGAAAATTGACTTTTTCATTATTATTTATTTTATGTTTTTATTTACAACCCAATATATGCCTCCAAAAATGTGGTTTAAGAAGTTTTTGTCTTTATACGATTCTGGTTTATGGCCTAAAGCTGTATAAAAAGATCTTCCTCCTTCATACTCTTGATACCATGAAATAGGATGTATCTCTCCCATGCCTTTTAAAGGGATGTCATCATAACCAGCAGTAAAATCATAAGAAGTTTCATCAACAGTTAATAGAATATTTAGTTTAGCTAAATTCATATTTTTAAAATTATACCATTCATCACTTCGTAGCCATTTATTTGGTAGATGCCATGTTGCTGGAAAATCATTATTCTTAACTTTTACAATTGCGGCTTGTAACTTTGGATGATTCACAAATTTTGCTCCAACAAGACCATCAAACCAAGAATTATTGTTTTTACCATCTGCTGTTCCATGTATACCAACAAAACCTCCGCCTTTTTTCATAAATGCTTTTAAAGCAATCATATGCTTTGTCTTTAAAGAATCGGCATTAGCGTTCATAAATATTACAACATCATGTTTTGGTAATTTCTCTATAAGATCATTTGGTCTTTGTGTCCAATTAAATTGAAACTGATGCTCTTCTGCCATTTCTTCAAAAGCTTGAATAGCAACAGGAATGGTAT
>Ga0308023_1000259_pt1 | contig 16484 bp, 15 predicted proteins | sample Neamet418_FD_201294 | JGI IMG/M metagenome (GOLD analysis project Ga0308023, IMG submission 201294) | Marine microbial communities from water near the shore, Antarctic Ocean - #418 | ecosystem: Environmental > Aquatic > Marine > Unclassified | place: Southern Ocean | collected 2014-10-03
TGGGTAGAGATATAACAGAACTTAAAATATCAGAGAAAGAACTAAAAGAAAGCGAAGAGAGATATAGAGATATTTTAGACAACGCAACGGACATTATTTTCGTTGTTGATTCAAGGGGTTATTTTACTTACGCAAACCCATCTTTTTACTCTAAATTAGGGTTTTCACAATCCACCATTTCTACGGTCAGAATCAACAATATTATTGATGATTTAAAGGGCGTAAAAAAAGACTGGATGCTTGAGTTAGATGGAAAAGAAGGGGAAACAACACTTATCAGCACCTCTGGAGAAGCGTTGACGGTAATTGGCGGAAGCACCACCCAATATGATTCAAGCGGAACAGCCATAGGCGTGAGGGGGGTATACCTAGATATATCCGAGATTAAACAACAAGAAGCGAAGCTTGCGTCAATCTTTGAGACTACAGAAAACCTAATGATGTTTACCCTCAATAAGAGAGACAAATTAACCTCCTTCAACAACAACTTTAAAAGGCTAATGTCAGTGGGTTTTGGGGTGGACGTTGAGTTGGGGAATTTGTTTATGAAAAACATAGAAAACCTTGTTTTAAACAAAGAAGGGCGCGAAAAACTCAACAAATTCTCAAAAGTGTTTTTAGGAAAACCCCAACAGTTTGAGCTACCCCTAAAGCGATCAACGGGTGAGATAAGCTGGTTTCATATATTTTTAAACCCCATCGCGTCGGGCTCTAATATCAAGGAAATTAGCGGGGTTGCATATGACATAAGTGATAGAAAAGAGTCAGAAAAGGCAATCCAGCGAACCCTTAAGGAAAAGGAAGTTCTGTTACAAGAGGTCCACCACAGGGTTAAAAACAACCTACAGGTTATCAGCAGCCTTATGAGCCTTCAACGATCATTTGTAAGCGACCCAACGCTGGTTCAGGTTCTGGAGGAAAGCCAAGCTAGAATTTCCACAATGAGCTACATCCACGAGTCACTCTACAGAAATAAGGATTTCTCTTCTATTAGCTTTACGGAATACATTGGCACCCTGTGCACGAACCTTATTAACAGCTATAAAACTCCAGGTTGTGATGTAGAGTTGGCTCTAAGCCCTGAGGAGGTGTTCATCCCTCTAGACAAAGCCATTCCTTGTGGACTTATAGTTAATGAACTTGTGTCCAACGTTATGAAATACGCTTTCCAGGGCAGAAAAAAAGGTGTTATTTCTGTCAGGGTTGAGGAGGTTAATAACAATGTTGAAATCGAGGTGTTAGATAACGGAGTGGGGCTGCCAGATGATTTCAGTTTAGAAAAAAATGATTCGCTAGGAATATACCTGGTTCAAGCGCTAGTAGAGCAGCTATCCGGGACGCTAACAGTTAAGAGTTTAAAAGAAGGAAGAGAGGGCAGCTTATTTTTAATTAGCTTTGAATCACAAAACCAAGCGAAAAATGTCAATTAATATATTAGTAACAGAAGACGAAATCATAGTTAGAAAAGACATTGAGAGATGTTTAGAAAACCTTGGATACAATATTGTGGCCGCAACTGACAACGGCCTAGACGCGATTGAGTTAGCGGAAAAGACCAAGCCCGACCTGTGCCTAATGGACATAATGATCAAGGGAGACATGACCGGAATAGATGCCGCGGTTGAGATAAAAAAGAACATGGACGTTCCTGTTATTTTCCTTACGGCATATGCAGATGAGCCGACTCTCGCTGCCGCAAAAGTAGCCGAGCCCTACGGGTATATTCTCAAGCCGTTTAAGGACACAGACATTCAGGCAGCTGTAGAAATGGCTCTTCATAAACACGAGAAAGAGAAAGAACTAAAACAGGAGGTGGACTTTTTGCGGAGCCTTACAGCACATAACGAATCCGCAGACACGCTGTTCGTGAAGAATAGAAGCCGCCTAATGCACGTAAAACACAACGACCTGGTTTTCGTGGAGGCTTTAAAAGACTATGTTGTAGTTCATACAAAAGAAGAGAGCTATACCATTCACAGCACCATGAAGGAGATTGAGCGCAAGCTTAGCGATAGTCGATTCGTGAGGGTTCACAGAAGCTACATTGTAAACATGAACAGCATAGAAAGCATTAAGCATTCTAACATAACGCTCGAGGGTGTTGAAAAAGAAATCCCCGTAGGCGGATCGTACAAAGACGCTCTGGCGGGTAGAATAAACCTGCTGTAGCCGAAGTAGTTTAAACAAAAAAACCACCTGTTATGGGCGGTTTTCTTTGGTTTTTAACCTAGCTCCTCCTCTTGGACTCGAACCAAGGACCCTCTGATTAACAGTCAGATGCTCTAACCAACTGAGCTAAGGAGGAATTTGTTGGGTGCGCAAAAGTACACAATTGAAAGACATTTAGCAATACTTTTGTACCGGTTATTCTAAAAACAGAAAAAAATGTCATTAATTGTTGTTGGAACGGTAGCTTTTGACTCGATTGCCACGCCCTCGGGAAAAGCAGACAGGGTAGTGGGCGGAGCCGCGAGTTACATAGCGCTAGCGGCGTCTCACTTCGTAAAAGAACAAGAGTTGATCTCTGTAATAGGAGAGGACTTCCCTAATAGTTTTCTTACAATGCTAGAGTCTAGAGGTGTAGGCCAAACAGGCCTTAAATGCATTCAGGGCGAGAAGAGCTTCTTCTGGGAGGGTTCGTATCACGACGATCTAATAGGCAGGGACACGCTGGTAACGGAGCTTAATGTTCTTAAGGGGTGGGAGCCAGAGGTGCCGGAAAAAGCCAGAGGTGCACAGTTTGTTATGCTTGGAAACCTAGACCCGACTGTACAGCTTTCGGTGTTAAATCAACTAGAAAGACACCCAGAGTTAGTCGTGCTTGACACGATGAATTTTTGGATGGACATTGCTTTAGATAGCCTTTTAAAAGTCATAGCAAGGGTTGATGTGTTGATGATAAACGATGATGAGGCAAGACAATTGTCGTCGGAGTCTTCACTATTGCTTGCGGCTGCGGCCATTCATAAGATGGGTCCACGAACCGTTGTAATTAAAAAAGGAGAGCACGGGGCCATGCTGTTTGAAGACGGAAACTGTTTTTATTCCCCAGCATATCCACTAGATAAAGTAGTTGACCCCACAGGAGCCGGAGACACTTTTGCTGGAGGGTTTATCGGTCACTTAGCAAGCTTAGGTAGCACGAGTTGGGAGGCGAAAAAACAAGCCATCGTGGTGGGGTCTATTTTAGCCTCGTTTACATGCGAAGCGTTTGGCACCGAAAGAATAGCGAGCCTTAAAAAGACAGAGTGGCAGCAAAGAACTAAATACCTAAGAGAGCTTGTAAGAGTTAATCCTGTTACAACAGACGAAGGTTAATTCAAAAGCCACGGTGACGGGTCCACGGGCTTGCCCCTAACCCACCACTCAAAATGAAGGTGCGTGCCAGTAGACAGCGAGCCGGAACTTCCCACAACAGCTATTCCATCACCAGCTCTTACAACGTCACCCACGTCCTTTAGTAAAGACGAGTTGTGCTTATATATAGAAACCTTATCGTTTCTGTGTTGCAAAACAATCACGTAGCCATGCTCCGTGGTGTATGCAGAAATCAGCACCACGCCGTCTTCTACAGAGTGAACTAAGATCCCTTCTGCCGCGCTTATATCCACCCCCACATGTCCGTGCACTAAATTAAAACCATCGGAAACAACTCCGATAACAGGCTGCACATCGAACCCGTCATCAGAACCGAGGTTAGGCCCGTTGCGTTTTAATGAAAATCGGTCTTCGCTTTCAACCCTCTCCCTTAAAGCTAAATCAACACTGTCGGCCGCCGGTAAATTACCCCCCATTAAGCTGGAGTTGTCCTCAAGGCTGTCAATAGACACAGGCACACCACCATCTAAAATTATTCGCAACGACCCCAAATATTTTTCCTGTAGCTCAATTTGTCTTAACGCGCTATCTGTTTGTAGCCGGGCGATCAAGACATCTTCTTTATAGTTTTCGGCGATAAAGCCGGGCACCACATATTTTGTAAGCGGAGTGTGCGCGACAAGGAAATAAGCGGCAAACGCGACAATTGAAACGAACCCCAGAAGAGTAAAAACAATGCGCCTGCCGGACATGAGAAAAGCCCTTCTTTCTTGAAAGGTAGACTCCTCCTGAATGGTGATTCTAAACCGATGCCTCCAAAAACCTGAGGCGTTTTTATCTGTTTCTCTGCTTGACACAGCGCGAATATCGTTCATCATTAGAGAAAGAGTAAAATATTTTGCGAAATACGGCCAAGAATCAAATAATTTAGCACCCTCAAACGTTCTGAGTATTCTATTATTATAATGAATCGTAAAACCCCTTGTTTATTTGTGCTAATAGCAGCTGGACTCGTCCTAATGCAAGGGTGTACGACAAAGCGAGATGGCCGAGCATATAGAATTTACCACAACACGCATGCTAAATTCAACGGGTTTTTCTATGCAAGCGAAGCACTAGACGAGGCTGATAAAAAAATCAAAGCCCTTTACGAACCTCACTGGGACGAGGTACTACCCCTATTTTTAGACACCGACAGTAAGTCTGCCCAGCAGGTTTATCCGTTAATAGAAAGAGCTATCGAAAAAAGCTCCAAGGTTGTAGACAAGCACACCCTTAACCCCTCGAAAAGAGATAGAAAGTATTTTAAAAGGCCAGAGATGAATAAGTGGATTGACGATAACTACACGGTTATCGGAAAAGCTTATTATTTAAAAGAGGACTTTGCTAAATCGGAGGAGATCTTTCTATACCTAGCCAGAACGGTAGACACGCCAGACGCACAAGCAAGAGCTTTTAGTTGGCTGGGTAGGATTTACATCAGAACGGGCGACCCCATAAAGGCAAAAAACATGCTTGCAAAAGCAGAGCAGTACAGGGATGTCTCAACAGACGTGGCAATTCATACGAAGTTTGTTTTAGCGCAATACAACATACATGTAGAAAACTTTGAAGACGCAGTTAGACACCTAGAGGATGCTATAGCCCTGATAAAAAGAAAGAAAGACAAGGCTAGACCGCTATTCATTTTAGCGCAGTGCTTAAGGGAGACGGGCGAGTCAGAGAGGGCGATTGAAGTTTTTAACGAAGTTGTGGACCTAAGAACGCCGTATGAGCTAGAATTTCAGGCGAAGATTCAGCAAGCCATGACTTATGAGCGCGCGGGCGGGAATAGCGCCCCAATAGTTGAGCTGCTAGAAGACATGTTGGATGACGATAAAAACACGGAATATCTAGATCAGGTTTATTATGCATTAGGCGAAGTGGCGCTTGAGGACAGAAGAAGAAACGAGGGAGTGGATCTTTTAGAATCATCTATTTATGTCAGCACGGGAAACTCGCGTCAGATGGGAAAAGGGTATCTAAGGTTAGCAGACCTTCACATGGAGGACCTGCACTACGAAACAGCTCAAGCCTACTACGACAGCGCCCTTGTTCACATGCCGGCGGACAATCAAAGGAAGGAAGAAGTTGAAGGCCTTGCGTCAAACCTAACAGACTTAGTAGGAAACCTTAGAATTATACAAGATCAAGACAGCTTGCTACAGCTTTGTGAGTTAGACGAAGCTGCCCTTCTTAGGTTTATTGAGGGGGTCTGGGACGACATGGCTTACGATCTTGAGAGCCAAAGAATAGCTCACGAAGAAGCTATGCAGGCGGAGATAGATGCTGCAGGAACGGAGGGTGAGGGAATGTTTTGGCCCTACAACGGAGTTCTAAGAATAAGCGGAGTCCAAAACTTCCAAGACTACTGGGGAGACAGACCCTTAGAAGATCATTGGCGCAGAAGAAATAAGATTTCTCAAGTTTTTTCAGGCGACGAAGAAACATCTAGCGATGAAGGGGAGGGAGATATACTCGACCCCTTCGACCCAGAGACTCTACCCTCTATCGAGGAGATGCTTGCTGAACTGCCATGTGAAGAAGACGAGAGAGCCGAGGCGCTGGAAAAACTAGCAGAGGCGTATTACCTAGCAGGCTTAGACTACAGGGAGAAGCTTGCGGACCCAGAAAATGCAATTGACATTTGGCTTGCGATGTTTGACAGGCTTGACAGCAGCGCGTTTCACCCCACGGCGACATATCAACTTTACAGAACCTACCTTCAGAGAGAGCTAGAGGAGGGTTATGAGAACCCGTATTGTGAGACGTGTAACTCTGAGTATTGGGCGAGCCAAATCGTGAGTGACTATCCAGGCACTGAGTGGGCACTCTTAATTGAAAACCCAGATTACCTAGATGCCGAAGAGGAGGAATATGAGATAGAGAGGGTTGAGTACGAGGCTTTTTTATCTAGGTACTATGCCCGTGACTACCAACAAACACTACTTGATATCAATCAGGTTTTAGCAGAGCGTCCAGGAAACCAGCTAGAGTGTAAATACATTCTATTAAGAACCCAGTGTATAGGAGGCTTAACCAGTTATACCGGCGACAGGGCACCATACTACGCCGCCTTAGAAGAAATTATTTCAACCTGCCCAGACACCGAGCAAGAAGAGTTTGCGAGAGCTCTATTGCAGCAGCTAGGAGTGTCACTTGCGGGAGCAGAGGCAACTAAAGAACAAGATAAAGCGCCCATCTCAGCCTTTGCCCTAGCGCCGTCAAAGAAGCACTACTTCGCGGTGTTAGTTCCTGTTTCTGACGGAAAGGGAGATTACGTTAAGGCTCAGGTTTCAGACTTCAATAAAGAATACTTTAACTCACAAAACCTACGGGTAACCAGCAACCTTCTGAATAGAACGCATCAAATAGTTTTAATCAAAACTTTCTCAAACCACTCGAAAGGAATGGACTTCTACAGTGTTTTTACAGGCAACCGAGAGCTGTTGATTGAGGTTAACTCGGCGGGCTACACGATGTTCTTGATTAGCAGCACGAATTATGTTGAGTTATTTAAAAACAAGGACATAGAAGGGTATACAGATTTCTTCAACGAACACTATCTTTCGGAAAATTCTAAGCAAGCACCATGATAGGATCTATGAAGCGCTCTTCGGGAGCAACAAGCACATCGGAAGCGGGTATCAACAGAATAGTTGAGGGAACCGTTATTGAGGGGTCTATTATAAGCGAAAGCAACTTGCGCATAGACGGACAATTCACAGGGGAGCTTATTACTAAAGGCCGTTTAGTTGTGGGGCCTAAAGGAAGGGTAAAGGGTAAAGTGCAGTGCTTGTGTTGTGATGTAGAAGGGGTGCTAGAAGGCGAGGTAACGGTTTTAGAGCTGCTATCTATGAAGGCATCGTCAACCGTTCAAGGCGACCTGTATTATGGGCAGCTATCTGTTGAGGCGGGCGCGAAAGCACTAGGCACATTTAGAATGGGCGTGGCTGAGGACAAGCTAAGCAAGACAGCATCAAAAGAAGATGCCATAGCTTCGCTAAAAGCTTCTAGAATCCCCTCAGAAAAAGAGCAAGCCTTAGTGCAAAACAAAACGGTTGAAGCGTAATCGCAAAAACCAAAACAAGACGCTATTTCGTTTTGCTGGCCTAGGGACTACTCTAGCGGCGTTTATAGGGCTAGGTGTTTATGGCGGGATTCAGTTAGACAAGTATTTAGAATGGGAAATTGCTATGGGGACAGTATTTGGTTCTGTTGCGGGGCTTGGCTCGGGGTTGTGGTATGTATTAAGAGGGCTAAAGAAAAAGTGATTTGAAGTATTTTACGATATCGATACTAATAAGCATTGTGCTGTGGCTAATAGGTCAAGCCGTTCCTCAGTTTTCCGAAATAGCTGATTGCAACTTCTGGTATATCACCCTGACTCTCTGGACAGCGCTCTCTGTGGTGTTAAGCAAGTGGGTCGCTAAAGCGGCCTTACAATCGCCTCTTAGGTTTACGACGGCTATTTACGGGGTTACTTTAACGAAAATGATGCTAACCCCCTCGATAATAGCGGTTTATTTGGTTTTAAACCACCCTAATCCTACAGCATACGCACTAGGTGTTTTCGCAGTATTTTTAGCACATACAATACATTTAGTGATAGACTCACAAAGCACGGTTAGAAGAGGATAAAATAAATCAGCAAAACAGAGCTACCCCGGAGTTTCTGTGCGTATTTTTGCGCCGAATTTAACACCTCACCCTACAATGACGCTTCTAAGAGTCAAAAAACTGTTTATCAACGCCCTCTTTATGTGCTTCGCAACGATTGCGATGGCACAGCACGATGGGCATGATAATACACATGACGATAGTGAGCCATTTATTGCCGGAGACTTCATTATGCATCACATTGCTGATGCAAATGAAATTCACTTTTTTGGAAAAGAAAACCACCCTCTGGGAAACTACTCTATTCCACTACCTATAATTATTTACGTCGAGGGATTAGGCTTTGATGTTTTTATGAGCACCGCCTTTCACGCAGAACACGATGTAGAAGGAGGGCACGGCGCCCACGCAATTAAGAAAGCGACAGGCCCTAACACGGGAACGGTCTATCTAAAAGACTCGGAAAACGGCATTTACGCGGAGTCGTACCCAGTCATCAATCCTGAGACAGCAGAGGAAGAGGTACAGCAAGCATCTATTTGGGATATTTCAATAACGAAGTCGGTATTCGGAATGCTTATGGTCCTAACGCTTATGATCTTAATGCTAAGATCCATGGCTAAAAGCTACGCCCGACGACCAGGCCAGGCTCCTAAAGGCCTAGCTAACGTACTAGAGCCATTAGTTCTGTTCGTTAGGGACGATATCGCAAATCCTATTATAGGTAAAGAAAAGGCCGGTAAGTTTATGCCCTTTCTTCTTACCTCATTCTTTTTTATTGTAGCATGTAACCTATTAGGATTGGTTCCATTCCTAGGTGGCTTTAATATTACGGGCACCATAGGAGTAACTATAGTACTCGCAACGACAGTATTCGTTATCACAACGATAAACGCGAATAAGCACTATTGGGGACATTTAGTGTCGCCACCGGGAGTGCCAGGTTTCGTCAAATTAATCGTAGTTCCAATTGAAATTTTCGGGATTTTCTTAAAACCCACCGTCTTAATGATTCGTTTGACTGCTAACATCTCTGCTGGTCACATCATCATTCTCTCTTTTGTTAGTCTCATCTTCATTTTTAATGAAACTTATGGTGCAGCTGGAGGAATTGGAATCGGAATATTCTCAACCCTCTTTATGATATTTATGTATTTCTTAGAGCTCCTTGTGGCGTTTCTACAGGCATACGTTTTCACTCTTCTTGCTTCGATTTACTTTGCTGAAGCGACGCATGAACCACATCACTGATAATTAATTAATTAAAAACCAACAAATATGGAATTGTTGAACATTCTACTTGAAACTACAGTTACTACTGGACACGGAATCGCGGCTCTTGGAGCTGGCGTAGCTGCTATTGGAGCAGGCATCGGTGTAGGATTAATCGGAAAAGCTGCACTTGAGTCTATGGCTCGCCAGCCAGACTCTTCTGATGACCTACGTGCTAACATGATTCTGGCTGCTGCCCTTGTTGAGGGAGTTGCTCTTTTCGGAATCATTATCTGTCTACTAGTAGTTCTAAAGTAATCTTATGGGATCGCTGTTAATACCCGCATTCGGAACAGTATTTTGGGCTACACTGGCCTTCCTTTCAACGCTCGCTATTTTGCGAATGATTGCCTGGAAGCCGATTCTCAAAGCACTTAGCGATCGCGAGGAAAGTATAGGAAACGCACTTCTTGCAGCCGATAAGGCTCGCGAGGAGATGGCTAACCTTAACTCTGATAACGAGCGACTTCTTCAAGAGGCGAGAGCTAAGCGTGATGAAATGCTAAAGGAGTCTAGAGAAATGGCCGATAAGGTTGTTGCTGGCGCTAAAGCTAAAGCACGCGAGGTTGCAAATCTAGAAGTAGAAGCTGCGAAAAATGCGATTATACTAGAGCGTAAAGCTGCTGTTGCTGAGTTAAAATCAGAAGTAGCAAAACTCTCAGTGGATATTGCAGAACGCCTTCTTAAAGAAGAGCTGTCTGACCCAGAAAAACAAAAACGTCTTGTTGATACCCTTATCAACGAGTCAACACTAAGTTAAGATGGCCGGCACAAGAGTAGCATCGAGATTCGCAAAAGCCCTTCTGGGTTTAGCTTCGGAAAGGAATGAACTTGAGAGCATGGAGCAAGACCTCCACTCAATTTCGGGACTTATTGACGCGTCACGTGATTTCGAGGTCATGCTTACCAGCCCCGTCATTAAACCAGATAAGAAACAATCTGTTTTAGAGGCAATTTTTAAAGACAAGATTAGCGACTTAACCCTAGACTTCCTCAAACTTTTGATTTCAAAAGGAAGAGAAGGAGCCATAAAGGTTATTGTTGCTGAGGCTCTTGCACAGCTTAGAAAAATTAAGAACATTCAGGCGGCTACGGTTAAAACCGCAACCCCACTGGACGAGGTCTCTCGAAAGATGATTCTTGCCGAAGTGGCAAAACATCACGACGGGGACGTAGAACTAAAGGAAACGATCGTTCCAAATCTCCTAGGAGGATTTATTCTTCGAATGGATGACAAGGAAATAGACGCTTCCATAAAGCGACAGCTAAACACTTTACGTCGCCAACTCACTGAACACGATTACGAGCCTGATCTTCAGGCCTAAACGAATTCCCCATGGCTGAAATCAACCCAGCAGAAGTATCCTCAATTCTACGCGAGCAATTAGCCGGCGTAAAAACTGCAGCTCAATTAGAGGAGGTAGGAACAGTCCTTCAAGTAGGTGACGGAATCGCCCGCATTTATGGACTAAGCAACGTACAATCTGGAGAGCTTATTGAGTTCGACAACGGAATACGTGGTATTGTATTAAACCTTGAAGAAGATAATGTTGGAGCTGTACTGCTCGAGCCATCTAAGGACCTTAAAGAGGGAAGCTCTGTCAAGAGAACAGGAAAGATCGCATCGATCAAAGCAGGTGAAGGCCTTCTGGGACGTGTGATAAACACCCTTGGAGAGCCTATCGACGGAAAAGGGCCTATCACAGGCGAACTTTACGATATGCCTATCGAGCGTAAGGCTCCTGGTGTAATCTTCCGTCAGCCTGTTACGGAACCTCTTCAGACTGGTATTAAAGCTATTGACGCGATGATTCCTATCGGTAGAGGTCAGCGTGAGTTAATCATTGGTGACCGCCAGACGGGTAAGTCAACAGTTGCTCTCGACGCGATTATCAACCAGAAGGAATTCTATGATGCTGGCGAACCAGTTTTCTGTATTTATGTTGCGATAGCCCAAAAAGGCTCTACAGTAGCCGGCACCCTTCAAATGCTTGAGGAGGCAGGAGCCATGGCGTACACTGTTATCGTTGCGGCGACCGCTTCTGACCCAGCTCCACTTCAGTTCTACGCACCATTTACTGGAGCTGCTGTAGGCGAGTTCTTTAGAGATACAGGTCGTCCAGCTCTAGTTGTATATGATGATCTTTCAAAGCAAGCTGTTGCATACCGCGAGGTAAGTTTATTACTACGTCGTCCTCCGGGCCGTGAGGCATACCCAGGAGACGTTTTCTACCTACACTCTCGTCTACTTGAGCGCGCCGCTAAAGTGATTAACGAGGATAGCATCGCTCAGAACATGAACGACCTGCCAGACTCTTTGAAGTCTATTGTGAAAGGTGGCGGTTCATTAACAGCTCTTCCTATTATTGAGACACAAGCGGGTGACGTAAGTGCATACATTCCAACGAATGTAATTTCTATCACTGACGGCCAAATATTCCTTGAGTCTAACTTATTCCTTTCGGGAATTCGCCCAGCTATTAACGTAGGGATTTCAGTTAGTAGAGTAGGAGGTTCTGCTCAGATTAAGTCTATGAAGAAAGTAGCTGGTACTTTGAAACTTGACCAAGCCCAATATCGTGAGCTTGAGGCATTCTCAAAGTTCGGTTCTGACCTTGATGACGCTACTAAAGCAATCCTTGATAAGGGTGCGCGTAACGTTGAAATTCTAAAGCAAGGCCAACACTCTCCGCTACCAGTTGAAGAGCAGGTAGCTATCGTTTACTGTGGAGCTAAAGATCTTTTGAAGAAGGTTCCTGTAAATAAGGTTAGAGAGTTTGAGGCTGAATACCTTGACTACTTAAGAGCGAAGCACGCGGACACGCTAGAAGATCTTAAAAACGGCAAATACACAGACGCGCAGACTAGCGTACTGGAATCTGCTGCAATTGAGATGACAGCGCGTTACGCATAATATTAATCTGAATTAGCTATGGCTGGAGGACTAAAAGAAGTTAGAGAGCGTATCGTTTCTGTACAGAATACAAAGCAAATTACGTCTGCCATGAAAATGGTTGCAGCGGCGAAACTTCGTCGTGCGCAAGACGCAATTACTCGCATGCGCCCTTATGCGGAAAAGATCCAGGCCATTCTATCTAATGTTAGTGCAACTCTAGATTCTTCAGAGGGTGTTTTCTCGGATAAGAGAGACATAAAAACAGCCCTAATAGTTGTTATTACTTCTGACAGAGGTCTTTGTGGAGCCTTTAACAACAACAGCATTAAACAGGCTAGAAGAGCTATTGAGCGTCACGAAGCAAACGGAGCATCAGTTCTGATTCTACCGCTAGGCAAGAAAGCAAACGATGCCTTTTCTAAAGAGCCGTCAAGAGCGCCAGAGGGCTTTTCGGAAGACACATTTATGATCTTTTCAGACCTTAACTTCGATAACGCTTCGGATATAGCTCAGATCGTTATGGATGGTTTTGTTTCTAAGAAATGGGACTCGGTTGAGGTTGCATACGGCAGGTTTAAGAATGCTGCGGTACAAATCCCCACACTCGAAGCATATCTTCCATTGTTGACAGACGAATCTACCGAAGAGTCTGCGGCTAATCAAACAGACTACATCTTCGAGCCCAACAGAGCTGAGATTGTAGAAAGAATTTTACCTAGCGCACTGAAAACACAACTGTATAAAGCGCTTTTAGACAGCAATGCCGCCGAGAACGGAGCTAGAATGACTGCCATGCACTCTGCTACTGAAAACGCAGGTGACCTGCTCCAGGAACTGAAGATTTCTTACAACAAGGCTCGTCAGGCATCTATCACAACTGAGATTCTCGAGATCGTCGCTGGTTCAGAGGCTCTAGACGGATAAGAGGTTAATCCTCAATTTACTTTTTTGGCCCGCTTTTAGTATGTAGCTTGAACCATGGGTTTAAAATTGCGCATATTTTTAGGGATGATGGCCGTGGTGCTTTTAGCTTTAGCCTCAACAGGAGTAGTAGCATATTTCCACGCCCAAAACCAAGAGATAGAGTACAATAATCAAAGACTGGAGAGGAAAGAAGCGGCCCTAAGCAGAAGCTTAGACTATGTACTTGCTCGCCACGGCGGTATGCTCAGCGAGGATAGCGTTGCCATTGTTTTCACAGACCGTATCTGCGAATTAGCAGATGTTCATCACCTCGTCTTCAGCTTATATAGCCCCGAAGGAAATCTAATTATTTCTTCTGCCGCTTTTACAGACGAAGCCTCAAAGCCTCCCCTCCAACTTACAACGCCCACTCTCGAAGCATTAAAGAATACAATCGGAAGGACGGTTCTCCACGATACTGAAAACAAAATAGCAAAGGAAGTTATGTGGGTAGTTAAAAACATTGAGAACAACCCGCTTCTTATAGCAAGAGCTTCATATAGCCCCAGGAAACTTGACGAAGGGGCTCTGATTAGTTTTTTAAAAAGACTGCTGCCCGTTTATTTCGCCCTTCTTTTGGGCGCGATGCTGATCGGCTACCTTATTATTCAATCGATTACTCGCCCACTGAAAACACTGAGAGAGGAAATGGCAGAAGTTGACCCTCTGAAAACTACGAATCCGATTGATTATAAATGGAAAGACGAGATAGGGGAGTTAGTGATTCAGTATAATGAGCTGTTAGAAAAACTCCGGATTAGCATAGAGGAAAGAGCTAAATTCGAAAGGGAAGGAGCATGGAAGGAGATGGCCCAGCAGGTAGCTCATGAAATTAAAAACCCACTTACTCCTCTTCGCTTAGGTATTCAGCAGCTTGAAAAATCTTGGAATGATGATGCGCCTGATTTCTCGGAGCGGTTGAAGAAATTTTCCCGTACCGCTATAGACCAAATCGACATCCTTTCCGGCATCGCCTCAGACTTTGCCCTCCTTGCCGAGGTCAGAAAACCCCAGCTAGAAAAAGTTTCGCTACTGGCGGCAGTAAAAACATCCATAGGACTGTATGACTCAAGCACGGTAACCTTAAATGCCGAGGAGATCTCTGTTAAAGGCGACAGCTCGCGACTTGTGCGGGTATTCAATAACCTAATTTCAAACGCGATTGACGCCTCTTTGAACGAAGAAAAGGCTCAGGCTATTCAAGTTAAAGTTTTTGAAGAGGGAGAGTATGGAGTGGTAGAGGTTAGAGATTTCGGGGTGGGGATACCTCAGGAAAAGCTCAACAGAATTTTCGAGCCCCACTTTACAACTAAAACCCACGGTCAAGGACTAGGCCTTGCAATGGTTAAGAAGATTGTTGAGCAGGCCTCCGGAGAAGTCAGCGTAGTGTCGATGCCTCAAGAAGGCTCAACCTTTACCGTTAGAGTCCCTAAGTGGCTCTAAGAGGAAACAACACGGGCCTGCTAGGTGAAGCATCGAGGTCGAAGGGGGCTATCTGAATATTGAGGGCATATAAGCCATCAGAAGAGCCGTTAGGCACATACACGAACTCAGTTATAGTAGAGCTTGTTCTAGGAGCTCCAGGCACTCCGAAAAACACCCTGTGGCTCAACAACCTTCCTCCATCCACCTCTTTATCGACGGACGGAAGGTCGATAAGCAAATGCTCGACTCCTCTATTGACAAGCTCTCGTGTAAAATCAGGGTCTAAGTATGGCGGGTTAGTGTTATCCCATTTGCGATGTTTCTTTTCTTCCTCGTTAGGCAAAGTCCTGATTACTAAGGCAGGCGGAAGCTCAGTCATCTGAGGCAGCTGGTCTACAGAAATAACGAAATCGCCATCGTGACTTTCCGGGCTTACAGAATGAACTAGGCACGGCATCAAAGAGGCGAACCCCTTGTTGTCTCTCACCACGGTATCAATAGATTCAGCCTCTGGCGTTATATGGCCCAGACATTCAGTATGAGTTCCGTGCCCGTGAGGGTTGAAAAACACGTTAGTGAAATTTACCGCCCCTCCTTGCGCCACGCTGCCTATAAACCCATCTCCTTCTACAGGCTCGAATCGAGGTCGCCCCACATACCATGCGCTAGTGCCCAGGCCTTTCTTCTCGTCTCTTAAAGGAAGGCTTAAATCTGTTCCCCGACTTAAATCTACAGAGTAGGCTTTGCCGCCCCAATTCATTGTCAGTTCAAACGCTTCTTTCATACTGCTAATAAACGAAGAAAGGCGCCCAAGTTGGACGCCTTTCAAAAAGCTTATTCTAAACTAAAGATCTAACCTAGTCGAATAGGTATCCAATACGCAATGAAGCGTTGAATACGTTTCCTATAGTTGTGTTAGAAAGTTGGTTTGGGTATGGGTAAGGCTCGTAATTGTTGTAAAGAACTCCATCAACAACATTGAAGTCTAGTTGACCGACAAAGCTAGCAGAGATGTCTTCTCCAGCAGTACCAGGGTCAAATGCATTATTGAAGTAAATATTGAAAGCAGTAGTTTCATCAGTGCTGATTGTGTGGTCACCAACGTTAGTGATGCCTAGCCCTATGCCAGCTTCAATTCCAACATAAATAGCATCGTTGAAGTAGTAATCCGCTCCGAAAAGTAGATTAAGCCCCATGTTGCTAATTGTCTGCTTATTCTCTAAGTACCAAACCACATATTTATCTGGCTGACCTACGTTATCTAAATCGTTTGGTCCCCAAAACTCCATGTTATCCTTTCTAGAAGCAAGCATGTAGTATGCCTCAAACCCGATGTAAGGGCTTAAGTTATCAGTTCCGCTAAAGTGAATCTCATAACCCGGCGCGATACCGAAAACAGTTGTCGCTTGATTCATGTGAAGCTGAGGGCTAGTAGGATCTGTCTCTAACATCTCACCCGATTGGTAGTATGTGTACATATCAGCTGAATTGCTAATAGTTAACGATAAACGGAAAGCCTTATCATCATCTAAGAAGTTACGGTACTTAAGTGTAGTTCCGTCGATTGGAGAATTTCCAAATGGAGTAAGATTTAACTCAATGTTGTGCTCGCCGCCCAACTGCTTTTGCGCTTGAGCGCTTGTGAAAACTAGCGAGAAAATCGCTAGAGAGAACATCAGTTTTTTCATGACCAAATTAATTAGTTTCGTATTTCAAGATGCAATTACGTAAATCATTAGCCGTTTCTAGCAGAAATCGCGGATAATCATTAACTATTTTCTTTTTATTAATGATGCAAACGCTTGAATCAAGTCTAAGATATACTCTAAGATTCCTGCTGATTTGCCTTGTGCTTTTCATATAAACGCTTCATTCCCCAAAAAAACCATGCAACGACAATGGCCCACCAAAGAATGAAAAACCACTCATTTTTATCCGTTCCGTTCCATTT
>Ga0308023_1000269_pt1 | contig 16067 bp, 32 predicted proteins | sample Neamet418_FD_201294 | JGI IMG/M metagenome (GOLD analysis project Ga0308023, IMG submission 201294) | Marine microbial communities from water near the shore, Antarctic Ocean - #418 | ecosystem: Environmental > Aquatic > Marine > Unclassified | place: Southern Ocean | collected 2014-10-03
CTCTGCCACATTCTGCCGTTATCCCCTCCACTATCGCACATATGCGTTCCAGTGTTCTCTGTAAGCATTGAGTAAATTAATTGTTCTACGTTACTGGTTGTTTTTTGTGTTTTTGTTGTCATTGTATAAAGTTTAAAATTATTAATTATTTAGTTCTATTATTTTATTTATTATTTTTTCAGATAATTTATTTATTTTTTCATCCGATAAATTAGTATTTTCTTTTATTTCTATTTCTATTGCCAACAAAAGAGAAATATAATTGATTGTTTTTTTTTGTATTATATATTGATTATTCATTTTTTTTAATTGTTTTTAATTATGTTCTTTACAGGTTGGGCATATGCGTATGTCTTGGTCTAATTCATCACCGCAACAAGAATAAAAACATTCTTCGCAAAATTGGTGTTCTTCTTCTCTGTCCTCCTCTGTTAAGTCCTCACCGCATAAATTACAGCTTTCTATTTCTTCACCTGTAAAATTAATTGGGTTGCTTGGGTCGTGTTGTGTGTGTGTGTCCATTGTTTAAAGTTTTTTAGTTAGTTTATTAAAGTGAAAATATGAATTTGTCAATCTCAGAAAAGATAAAAAGCATTGCAAATATTGAGATGTAAAACACTATAAAAGCCCCAAGCGTAAAAAGTATATTATTATATAAACTTATTTTCTTTGCTTTTGCTGATTGCGTTAAATTTTCAAAGTGATATTTTGTTGAATCTTCTTTTATAAATTTGTTTTTCATATCTTGAAAATTGTTTTTTTCTTCCTCATTCATATAAAGGCTTACTTTTGTTGTTAAATTTGTAATTTTGTAATTATTCATAGTTTTATTATTAAAGGTTTATAAAAAGATTATACAGTAAGCGACTATTCCAGATGGTAGGCTTAAAAGAAAAAGTAAATTAAAAATACCTTCTGTTGTTGTTTGTGTTTGTGTGTTTGTGTGTTTCATAATTTTGTTTTTAGTTTTGTGAATTATTATGATGCAAATATATAAGCCTTTTTTAGAATTCAAAGTATAAACACATAAAAGATTAATAAATATTGAAATTTAGAATCATTCTAAATAACTGATACTTAGTAAGTTGCAGTATATAGAACGCACATATACACGTATACACGCACATAGGAGATGTCCAGCAGTTTCAGCAGTTTCAACAGCAGTTTCAATGGCAGTTTCAACAGACTCAACAGTTTCAGAAAGTTAAAAAAGAAAATTTAAAAAAGAAAAGTTTTAAAAAAAGTTTTGAAAATTATTTTATTTTCATATACCAATCAAGAATTTCGATACATTCATCTAATCCTTTTACAACTTTGGCAAAGTAACCAGCTTCATTTAAGTCTGCTACCCATTGTTTTTGTTCTTTGGACGGATAACCTGTCTTGTCGGCTTTAATCTCTAAGAATAGTCCTGCGTACTCGCTATTGACCTTCAGCACCTGCATATCAGGAAAGCCTTTAACGTAACCAGTTTTCTTAGCCATTATAGCTTGAGTCATTGATGTTCTTATACCACCTAGAGATGCACAGTATCTTGTGTCAGGGTATGATAGTTTAATGTATGTGCAAAATGCTGATTGCACTCTTGCTTCTTGTTTCATAGCCATATCCCCTACCCCCTTATCCCCCTCTTACCCCCTATCCCCTTAGTTCCCTTCCCCTTATCCGTATAGGTAGTTCCTTTAAGTAGTTGATACATTAATGGTTGTGATACTTCATACTTCCTAGCCATAGCAGAGATAGTTATCTTATCAGTAGCAGTAGTGAACTCTAATCTTATTGCATCAGCTTCAGCAACAGTAAACTTTCTTCTTGAGTAACCTCCACCTCTACTATCTTTCCTATCACCTACTTTTATCTTTCTTATCTTTGGCATAATTTAATATTCATCATCAAACCTATCAGTAGTTTCACCATACTGGTCTTCAATATCAACCTTTACTATAGTGATGTCTACTTTGCTGAGGTTCTTTTTATTCAAGTAACATATCCTGTCTATCAGTTCTGTATCGTTCTTTATCTCCTCTATGTTAGAGGTTAGTGCAAATGTATCTAATATTCCAGCAGTAACTTTCCTTGTTACAGTAGCCTTATTCTTTATCTCATACGATACGAATACCCTAAATATCGGTTTCTTCATTTTTAATCTTATCTAATTCAAACTCAAGATGATTGATTGCTTTCTGTATGCACTCAACACTTGTGTTATGTTTCCTTTTTGCTCGGAGCAAATACGTGGTAGCAGTACCGATATTATAGGATAAATCAAAGTCTTCAATTACTTTACGAGCTTCATAACCATACACTTTACCAATGTAGTAGTTAGGAATCTTATCTTTACTATAATCTAATTCTTCTTTAGTTAGTTTCATCTTAGGATTAAATGGACACTCTGTAGTGTCTGTATTCCTTCCTTGTTCGTAATAATGCTCACTATGCTTTTCACTCATATCTTTATTATAAATACCATATTCATTTCTTCTTATTGTCTAACTCCATATCATCCATTATTATATCTTCATCCAATATAGTGTCATAGATTCTATCGTGAGCAAGTCCTCCTGTTCTTGTAACTACCTTATCTCTCTTTCCTACCTTATTCATCTTCCACACTAGTCTTTCGTTTGCTTTAGTTCTAAGTTTACTCTCTATAATATTCATAACTATAAGGGTAAATGCTACAAATAGAACTGTTACTGCTATTAGGTTTAAATACATCATTTTATTAAAAGTTTTAAGAGCTGGTTACTGGTATATATCCTGTCATCCCCACTGTAATTCTCATAGATACAAGTGAAGGTATCGTTTTGCCAAGTCCATAAAGACTTAACATTCTTCTTAATGTGGTCTTTCAATATCCACTTAATTGTTTTGTACGTTCTATCTTCTTCTTTCATAGTTTATTTTTTAATCGTATCAGGGTGGCATCTGAAAACCACCCTTTTACTGTACTCAGACTGAAAAATTAAATGCTTCAGGTCTTACCCTATATTTTTTTAATTAAGTTTTAACTGAGTATTTGTTATTAATCTTCGTGCTGCTGAAACCTATCGCTATAAACCTTCATAGAGTATTTTCTCTCCTCTCTACTCTTATCATTCCTATCTCCTAATCTTTTCCATCCAAACTGCATATAGTATGTTAAGTCAGAGTTTATAACTTCTGGAACTTTAAACTTCTCTATCTTTTCTTCATCTGTGTTTTTCATTGTACAAATATATAAAAATAATTCAATTTTATACTATTTAATTTCTAAAACTTTTACCATTGATTACCACCACTTTACACTTCCTTAGCCTATCTAAAGTCCTTTCGTCATACCTCTTAGTTAAATCTTCTGCGTCTAAATTAGTCGTTATCAGTAAAGTCTTTGAACTGTCCTCTGCATAAGAGATTGCATCTGCTACTGCATCTATCTTAGTTCCATAATCATTCTTAATACTCTCAGTTCCTAAGTCATCAATAATAATAAAAGAGGCATTACTTTTAACAACCTCCTTTAATTCTTTTGCAGATATGCTGACAAGACTCTTTTTTGTCTTAGTTCTAAAGATTGCAGGTATCACATAATTAAGAATAGTTGATTTACCTAATCCACACTCACCCATTAACATCAGACCTCTACCTTTAGTATCTACTAGCCAATCTATTACATCATCATATTCAGGCAGGTGTTTGTAAACATCAACTGTTTGGTCGTAATGCTTAAATGCTTTAATGAACATTTCTTTCAATTCTTCTTTAGTTCCCAGCTTATACCTATTATACATCTTAGGTTGTAGGAAATTTTCTATCTTAAATGTATCTTCTATTGTTCTCATTGTTTTAGTTTTTAAAATGAACCATCTCCATAGTCTTTACCCTTAGTGTGTCTATGTGATGTAGTTCTATCGTTAGTATTATTGTTTCTGCTTTTCTCCCAAGTCCTTACACAGGCTTTCCAACTTTTCATTTTGTTTTTACCAATCAACCAACCTTTACTTTCATAGAAATCAAAAAATGTTTCCGAATCTACATTATTCTTTCTCTCTAAACAATATTCTTTAATCTCAATTATTGTTGGCTTTTTAAAACTCACACCTCCCTTTGTAGTATTACTATTCATAGTATTAATACTTGTAGTATTACTCTTTCGATTTTTATCGCATAGGTCTTTAGATATTTTTAACATACCCTTATTGATTATTTTAATATACCTATGAGATATTTCTCGTGTACCCTCTTTGTATGTGTATCGTATCTTAATGTACTCATACTTAACTAATTGACTTATCCATCCAGAAATAGTTCCTTTTTCTTTATCGTATAGGTCTGCAAAGTATTTATTAGATGCAAAACATTCAGCGTTCATATTGCACAGAGCAGTTATCTCAGCGTATAAGAGCTTAACATTAGCCTTTAGTCTATTATCGTATCTAACCTCAGCAGACAGGATAGCATAATAGTTTGGTTGTTCTTTCATATTGTATTCTTTTCAAATGCTAACACCCTACTTATAAATCCTTGATGTTGTAGTTTAGTGTCTAATAGTATACCTTCAATAGTTCTGTACATAAAAAACTCTTGGTCATACTTCATATACCTGTGAATAGTGTTGTGGTCTTTAACGGACAACTCAATCACATCTCTCCAATGCTCCTCATTGTAACTCCAATGATGTTTTTGATTACTAGGATTCAACTTCTTTACCGACTGAGATTGTGATTTTGCTTTTTCTTTCTCAGGAAATTTAGCTTTATATTTATCAGAATTAATCCTCTTTTGACTTGATGATGGCTTGTATTTACCTTTATAATTTAATCTATGATACCTTAACCTAGTTCTATCCCTCTCCTTAGCTACCCAGTCAGGATTTTCCGACATTAACTCTCCATAATTTTTAACATCTGACTTGGTACAAGCCTTACACTTATTAAGATGCCCATCTCCCATCCTGCTGTGCTTATAAAACTCAGTCAAGGTTTTAATCTCATTACATTTAAAACATTCTTTTGATTTCATATTATTAATTTAATAGTTATTAGACTGCAAATATAGTAATTAAAATGGAAGTAGACTACCTTTTTACAAAAATTTTACATAAAAAAACACCCACTTATTAGGCAGGTGTCTTATTATCTATTAACTCTCTATAAAAGTAGTTAAAGTCTTGATGTTTAGTGCATCAGAATGGGAGGTTATCTCCATCATCACTACTAGACTCTTGCTTAGGAGCATTATTAACCTTCTCTTTTGGCTCAAAGTCATTTACATAGGCATAATGTGTAGCACCTTTTTCTGACGGCTCACGTCTCTCTGAAATAACCATTGACACCCAGCCATTCTTTGAGTTCTTTTGTAACTCATCTAACTTAAAGTTAGCAACCATCATTGTACCATACTTCGTATTAATGTTTTTAATACTACTTGGTAAGTAAACCTTCTCTTTCTTTTCTGACATTTTCTTCTTTGTTTAATTTATATAATCTAGTTAGTGCTTCTGTTACCTCTGTTAATTTATTCTCTAATCCTATTATCTGTTCCTCTATCTCTATTTCATATACCTTATCCGACATTCTCTTAAAGTTAGTATTCTCACTCTCATATCTTCTGTAGAAGAACTCAAACTTCCTAGTGTGATGAAGTATAGAAGCGTGATGCAAGTTAGTTACCTCTCCTATTTCGCTTAATGTTAATTCAAATATATTTCTTAACGTGTAGATATATAATCGTTTAGCAAATATAATGTTTTTCTTCCTGCTACCCAAGAATAACTCATCTTCATTTACATCATATATCTTTACTAATTCTTTTACTATTATCTGGTGGTAGTACTCGCTGAATTTTAATTTGTTTCTTGTCATTGTGTTTGTTTTATTGTTTATTTAAGTCGTACACTATTGTATCAACTACATCCTGAACTGTTAAGCCTATAAAGTCTGCTAATCTGTGTGCGTGTATAAATCTAAGGTTGGATGGTATCTTTATGAAGTCTCTGCTAGTAGCATAATTAACTCCTATTACCTTACATAGAGTTGAGTTAGATATTCCGTAAATCCTTAGCAGTGCTTCAAACTCATTCCTTGATTGTCTTATTTTTAGTAATGAATATTTTTTAGTCATTTCTGTGCATATGTTTGTCAATCTTATCAGTGCTTACCTTGAACTCTGTCTTATTGAAATGATAGAAGTCTAGTAATTGCTTCTCATCTAACAGACTCATAATATCATCTTCCGTAGCAAAATCCAATACATTTTTATCTTCCCATATAATGTAAGTGAATGACTTTAAGAAGTGTTTAAAAATCTCTATAGTTAAATACTCCGTCTTTGAGCATCCTGAGCCATTGTTTTTGTGGGTCTTTTTCATATCTATTGTTGTATAGTTTAGTTATTATTTCTTCTGCTTCTTCTTCTGATAAATCATTTAGCCTATTGAGAATATCAGCCTTCATTGTCGTTGTGAGTGATGTGAAGTCAATGTTCCCTTCAATGGTCAGCCATTGTGAGTATGTTAGCTCACTAGGCTTTCCATCAAAAAGTTCATCTATATCCTGATTACTTAGGCTCATCTACAATTTCATCCTGACCAAACACTCCTTGCTCATAGAATCCTGTTAGCTTAAGAACTACTCTACTCATTGCTCTTTTCTCTGCCATTGATACTGGGAATTTCTTACCACCACCATTTAAGTTAGATGGAGATGCTTCCCCAAAACTCATTACATTTCTTACATCATTACCAACTTTCATAGTTCCTGCTGCTTTCAATACACAGATACCTTTATCTACATCCATAGTAACTACTTCATATCCGATAGTGATTCCATTCTTAGCAGAAATCTTATCAATACCTGTTCTAGTGATGATTACAAACCCTCTAGGGTCTTTAAAGACATCTTCAGCAGTTAAGCCATTCTCTTTGTAAAGTCTTCTTAAAGCCTCTGTTCTTGTCTCAACAACTATCTCTGGTTGTTTTGTTAGTTTTTCTTGCATTGTTTTTTTTGTCATTTTGTTATTATTTAATTGATTAGTATTTGTTTCTAGTTGAGCCATCTCTTGCTCTTTAATGTCCATCCATATATCTTTTTGCCTTCCCATGATTATAGTGATTGTTTGCGAACCAACACATTAACAGGCTCTTTACCCATTCTAATTCTCCATAAGTCATAGCATTTAGCTGCACTTCTTTCATCATCAAATGATTTTGTGTTTACTCTAATACAAGCAATGTATTTGAAGACACCATCTTTTGTTTGTCTTATCTGTACTCCCTTGTATTTGCTTTTACCTATGTATTCAGTTCTGTTAGCCATAATTGTCTATTGTTTTAGTTAGTAGACCACAAAGATATAAAATTGGAATCAATAAGCAAGTACTTTTTAACAATTTTTAGAAAAATATTAATGTACTAGAGTGAAATTGTATGTAGACTATGATTTAATTTAACATTCTTCTTTGCAAAAAGTCCATATAAGACTTATTACTTACTTTGTATTGATGATTTGAACCTTTACAGAACAGTATTCTCTGTACAGTTCCTTGCTCTGTGAATATAGTCTTCAATAATTCAATCTCAATAGAGCCACTAACAGGACAAGCCCATTTTGGTAATCCTTTCTTCACAGCAATATTAGTAACACTTCCAAAGTAAGGTTTTAAAGTCATATACAACTCCTCAGTGGTTACAATATCTCCTTTGTTGTAATCTACCATCTTACCTAAGTACTCTTTTTGTTCTTCTTTATTGCCATACTCTATCATATCCCACATATGTATTCCCTCGTGAGATTGCTTTAATGTTAATCCAAAGTAGTTAGCCATATAAGCCATAGAGAAACTAGGCAATCTAAAGTACCTCTTAGCCATTCTATAGATGTCAAAGGACTTCACATACCTATCGACCCTTAAACTGTGCTTAGCAGCTCTAGTATTAATCCACTTATTGTCAAATGAGTTATTATTTTGCCCTATAACCATTGATGCCTTGTTGTATTCTTTAAGGAAGGTTTTAAGCATCTCCTTATCACAATGCTTTTTATCCCAAGTTAAATGTTGAACCTCATCCTCTCCTATCCATTTCCACGCTACACTTATTATCTTAGGCTCTGTCTTTAATTGTTTGTGGTTTATGTATTGCTTCCCAGTCCACCATACTGTCGCTTCTATCCTGCTTGTTTCTATATCATACACCATTATCTTATCATCAACAATTTCAGATGACTTAATACTTATACTTAGCTCTTTAGCGTAATTCCTTATTGTTCTTTCGCTTACTGAAAGAAATTCAGCCAATTCTTCTTGAACTATTTTTCTTGACTTGTTACTAGCGTACTGGTCTATAATTAGTTGTCTGTTCTTTTTGCTTAACAAATTAACACTCATATTGTTTATTGTTTTAGTTATTAAGCAACAAACATACAAATAAAAAATCGTATATAATACAAAAGTGAGATGTTTTTGAACACCTCACTCTTGAAAACTATAAACAATGAAACAAAGATAGGCACAACCCTATCTAAATCTTAAAGCAAAGATACTTATTTTTTACAACTACCATCACAATTAAGATTATTTTTTTCAAATAACGCAAATATAACTGGAACAATTCCTAACGCAGTAAGTATCAGGTTGTTCGCTGTTATTCCACTAGTAGCTATATCAGCACTAGCAGTCATTATGATGAGACCACTTATCGTTCTTTTGCTACTTAATTTTCCTTTTGTGTCTTTAAATAAACCAACAGTAGTGTTTAATAACTTTGATATTGGTTCGATTAATTTTAAATTTAACATATTCTTATTTTTAAGTTAGTAACCCCAAATAGTAGGAGATACTTTGTCTTTATCTAAATCTGCGTGGATAAACTTATTCTTAAAGTCTATTCCAAATCTTTCAAATCCAGCACCACCTAGTCCGCTAAGTATAAGTGCTAAGTTTTTTCCATCTGTAAATCTAATGTCTGCTGCTATTCCTTTTATATGAGATGATGTAGGACTCTTTATAGATAAAGGATGCTTACTACATCTATATCCGCTATTGATACGATAAGAAACTCCTGATATTCTTCTAGCCTTATCTATTGCTAATAAGAACTCATCATCTATAAGGTTAGTATTACAACCACACTTGCAGTTGAACTCACTTTTTTTAAAGTATTTTAAATTCATACTAAGCCGTAACCATTATAAATTCAATATCTATAGACTCTGTAGTTGAGCTTGACTGACCATCTATACCTTGAATAGCTGCAAGTGATACTATACTTGCGTCTACTTCTGTAGAGTCAATACCAGAGTCCATAAGTAATAGGCTGCTTGAAGGAGAAACTTCAAATACAAGATAGTCTGCACCATTGAAAGCTCTAAGTAATAGTGTATTAGCAGTATCTAAATTTGTAATTCTAAAATACTTGTAATCAGTCTTAACAACCTGACCTTGACCATCCTCTGTTGTTAGTGATAATATATCCACAAAAGCTGTTCTATCCTCATTAGCAGTAATACTCATAACTCTTTGAGATACCTTACCATTGTCAGCGTATGTCTTGTTCATTGTATTCCCGTAAGTAACTCCATTAAGAGTGTAAGATTCTGTTATCGTTACTATTAAGTCTGATGGTACTATTGTTGTTGCCATAATTTATTTATTTATTTTGTTATTCTTTCTGTTTCTGATGTCCATTCTGGAGTACTCATTATTTCTAAAATCTCTGAGTGATTAAACTGCTCTACTCCTACTAAAAAAGAAGGAGTTTCTCCTGCAAATTTTAAAACAGTTTTCTCACCATCTACCGAAATCCTTAAAGTGGATTCACTAGTTTGTATTATTTCAGAGAAATCAATTTTTGCAACTTCCCTCATTTCGTATATTACGTAAATCATATTATTATTATTAAGGTATATCTGTTACTATATCACCTGAATCCATATTAGTCATAGTTCCATCATTACTGTTTGAACTATAGTCTGTAATTGTTGGGTATACTGAAGTTCCTTCTGTATCTCCGTTTCTCCACCAACCCTGTAAATTACCACTACTTACATAATTTCCTGTATCAGTTGAAAGGTCAATAGGAACTCCTGAATTGTAAACTTCTAAAAGTTCTGCTGAAGTTAAAGCCTTATTCCACACTGAACCTTCATCAATGTTTCCTTCAAAAAATAGCTCTCCTGCTGTATCTGTTTTAGCGTCTGCACCAAACATTAAAGGTCTATTATTTGAAGCGTGGTAAACTATATCTGCTCCAGCCGCTCCACCTCTTGCTCCTTTCTCAACTCCATCTAAATAAAGTGCAGCTACTCCTGTTGCCTTATCATAAGTTAAAGCAATATAATGAAATCCTGTTAAAGCCCTTAGGGTGCTACTGAATCCTGTTCCTGCTGATGGTTGTAAATAACCCGCACTACCTTCTCCTGTATCACTTACTCTAATAATCGAATTAAAAGAAGTTACAGTTCCATTATAATTATTCGCAAATAAAAGACCCCACCCACCTGAACCTACACAGCCTACAGGGTAACGAGATTGATAACCTCCTGAAAAAGCCCAAGTACTAGGATTTACCCAACAACCAACTGTTAAATTATCTGTAGGCATAATACTACTATCTTTAGTAGTGATTAGAACGTCATCTACTCCATCAAAAGCTAAAGAATATAGATTAGTAAATCCACTATCCGTATTATTAACACTATTCCGTCTTAATGTATTTGATAAACTAAGCATATATTATTGACCAACCTCTCCATCACTCTCTCTGTACCCAATACACACTCCAGAAGTAAGTTGAATGGCAGTAGTTCTCATAAACAATGTAGTTCCAGCAGGTAAAGTCAATCCAACTAAAGCAGACTCTCCTGTCATATTCCCAACCGTAATAGACGCTATAACCGACTCTACTGGAAACTGGATGCAGTACCAGTCCTTACCTGTTTGTGCTGCTGTAGTAAAAATTTCATTACCACCGCCTTTCCCAAGCATCTCAAGTAATAGTGTATTGTCTGTATCAAATGTACTCATTTTTTTATTTTTTAAATTATTATATTGTAAATATTTTTATAATCGCTGCCACTGCTACTCCGTATATCACCCACATTGCCTTCACTAAAACCTTCCTCATTGCTGTGTTTCTATTTACTCTAGCTGTAACTCCTGTATCTGGATTTAATAACTTTTCAGTTAGCTTATCTAGTTTTGTATCTATGCTATCTATCTTGCCTGTTATAGTGCTGATGTCTTTTTTCATTGAAATTAATTCTTCTTTAGTTGTCATAGCCAAACTCTAATGTTAAGGTGAAATAAATTTGTTGTGAAGCGTCAGTAGTTAAAACCATTGGAAATATTAAATCTCCTTGAGCTACATCAGAGACGTCAAATGTAATCTCTTGAAATGACTGCACTAAAGAGTTACCACCTGCAGTAGATGAAGTTATTATGTCTAAAGCGACAGGAGTAAAAGCAGAAGTAGTATCAGTTACAGGAGTAACCTTACATATTGCTATAGACATATCAGATGAAGTACTTGAAGTAAACCATCCCGTAATCTTTTTCAACTTACAGTCATCTACAGATACATAAGTAGGTGTTCTGAATAAGTTTATTGAATTTATTGTCTGAGTACCTATAGTAGCAGAACCAAAATTTGCGTTCATCTCAAATGGAGACTGAGCATCTGCTACTCCTTGTCTGTATTCGTATGTACTACCATTACCAACACTATATCCAATCATTTCGTGTGTAGTAGTCTTTATTGCGCTCCTATCAGCCCATACAAGATTCCCGTCAGTTCCAGTTGGAGATGTACCAGAATCCTTAGTTAATATAGTGTCATTAGTAGCAGTTTCAAACCCTTTAGGATTATGCCTATTTATATCACTTAAATTCTTATGTTCGTTTGCAGCCATAGTTTATATATTTATATTAACAAAAATCTTTCCAGCTATTATAACCTCTACTTGGTCTTGAGTAGATGCTATCGTACATTATTATTCCATGATTCTTGTATGTAGTTACGTTACAAGGCTTATTAGCTGTATATGTAGGATAGTCAGCACTATTATCTTTATCATTTAAGAAACTTAGCATATCCTGTAGGTATATCTCAGACTTTCTATATGTGTCTTGCTTGTAAGCGTTTAGCTCAGAAGGGTCTATAATAGTAGAAAACTCATCTATATTATGTACAATCCCCATACTACTACTATTGCTTTGTATTTCATTTATAACCTCAAACCTAGCAAACCAGCATAGAGTTCTAACCAAGAAATCATCCATTAAAGTTTGATTAGCTGTAGTTAGTGTGTCGTCATTATGCTGTGTCTTCAACTCCTCATAAAATTTCTTACCGATAGCAGACTTCAAGTGAGCTAACTCAGAAAGCAATATAGTGTTAGTTGATATTAAAGCAGGGTCAGTATTAGCATTAGTAAAACTATTACTTATAACCTCTCCTGCTGTTGCTAATGTTTTGTATTGATTTACGTTTGCCATAGTTATTACTCTGTTTTAGTTTTCTCAGTTACTGTTAAGTCCCCAGCAGCATCATCTCCCACTCCATCACCATCAATATCTTTAGTTACAATGATTTGCTCTCTATCAGTCAAGAACATATCACCCTCCTCAAGCATTGGTAAATCCTCATCTAACAATCTTCTTTGCTCGTTAATTGTAAGTACTTTAGATGGGTCAATCTGAGTAGCAAAACTAATTGGCGGCTCGTAGTGAATGATTAAATCTTCAGGAAGAAAACCTAACTCTTTATACAATAAAGTCTTAATACCATTCAACAGTAAGTCAGAAGTGTCTTTAATTACAGTAGTCATTGCTAAATCATAAGCAATTCTAATCTCACTACCTGTATTATTCATCTTACCACTTGAAACTAAACCACTTAGAGATGGTTGCCATCTATGAGCAGTTACAATATTCTGGTCAGTTATTCTTTGTAAATCTAACCAGCTACCATCTTGGTCATCTTTTATAATAGAAACATTAGCCGCAGAAGTATCTCCATTCTTAACGATAAACATAATCTTACCATTATTCCCCTCACCCACAAACTTCTTTTGTGCTTCATCTACTAGTTTTTTTGCTTCCTCCTCTCCCATATCTCCACTAATCTCAACGATTGCAGATGGTTGAAAGCCATTCTTAAATTTTGTGTGATTCCATTTCCCAATCTCATAATCAACAGCAATATGCTCTAATGCAGCAACATAATCTGGTAATCCGTAAAATGAGAATGTAGGTTCGTAATCTTTAAATTGAAGTATAAATCTATTACCTTTAACTTCTGGGTAGATAGGAATTATATTCAAATCATCTTTCATTGTATTGTACTTAGCCCAATCTGGGTGTACATACGCTTCTTTCTTATTCTTAGACATCCTAACAGTAGTTGCATCTATATGGTATAGATTCATCCCACCATCATATAAAACGCCCTCTAAGTAAGCATTTCCAAATGTATAATAATCATCTGCTAGTTTCTTGAAAATCATTCTTAATGACTCTCCATCAGCATTAACATCTTTAATGAAGTCTAAAACATCCTCATTATTACTAACAAATTTTGCACCACTCGTAAAGATAGTCTTTTGAGCAAGTACACTTCTGTGTGTAGATGATTTTCTCTTTAATTCTGCTAAGTATTGAGGAAATAAGTTGTTAGTACCAAATGGTATAAACTTAGTCCTTATCTTAGATATATCTTGAGGTTCTTCAATGTTCTGAGGTACTGCTAAATTAAAAACCCCAAATTCAAACGTACTACTCTTTTGAGTCTGAAGATTTGTTTTTCCTTCCCCTCTTACTTTCTTTTTTTGGCTCATCTTCAGTTTTTATAGTTGATAATTTTTCTACTAATTTAGTCAATCCTAAATCCTCATATAGATATGCTAATTCTTCTTGAGATGACTTCTTGAGATTGTATGTAGCTCCATCCCTAATAAGAACAACATCCTTCTTTGCTTTGTATTTTGCCATAAGTGTATATATATTTAAGTGGGTGTAATTTACAACTTTATCACCACAATTACACATAATTTATAGAAAGATATTAATAGGAAAAGGTTATAAACTTTTTACGAAACAAGTCCAACCTAAAAATATATCTTTAATTATTAATCTGTTGTTGCAGTTAAACCTCCAGCAGCAACTTCAATTCCTGTTGCAGCAGTTACATACTGTCTAGGCATTTCAAATTGTCTTGCCGTTAAAGTAATAGTGATTCCGCTTTCATCAGCATACGCTGCCCCAGTACCACCTTCAACAGTAGTTAATTGTGCGTAAGTTTGATTTCTAACTTGGTCAGTATTAGAATACTTCTGTGAAGCTCCCAAAACAAATGCATTATCATTAGTATCTACTGCTATCACCATCAAACAAGAGTTAGTGATGCTTTCTATTAAGTCAAATTTAAGTTGCTCTAATTTAGGTAAGAAGAAAGATAAACCACATTCAAATGCAGTTGAACCCATTTCTTTAGTTGCACTAATAGTTAATGCTGGAGTTTCATTTTTAAACTCATAAACCCCCCAAGTAGCAGTAGCTGCTCCAGTATCTACTATCTTTGTGATAGTGTGTTGTCCTGCAACTGTACTGTAGTCTACATCATCACCATCAGCCCAAGCTCTTATTAAAATTCTTTTTATACCACCAGTTGCTTGTAAATCATCACAAACAATCGCTAGTCCTGTATCTATTGCCATTTTATTTTATGTTTTTAATTGATTAAAAGTAATTAAGAGAGGAAGACTTTAACATCCTCCCCTCTATCATTACATTATTGTTATGCTATTACAAGTCCCCACTGAACAAGAGAAGAGTACAAGTACTGTACACCTAACTTGAAGTAACCTCTAAAGAACATTTTTTCTTCCAAATCATCATAAAATACTTTGAAACTTCCTTCTGGGTCAGTTACATCAGAACCAATAATCAAGTTTTCTACTGCAGTATAACATACACCTTGCGTAAGGTCAGTTACATTGTTAAATAAGTCTGGATTAGTATCAGCTAAGATAGTATCCCACTCATACATTGCTACTAATTCAACACCTCTGAAAGATACTCTTGGAGCAGCATCAACCATATTAACGATAGCTAAATCAGCTCCGTTACCTTCAATGTTTTGTAAGTAAGCGTTATATAACTTAGGAGTTACAAACATTTTCTTATCTTGTGGTGCTACTTGTTGTAATGCTGCTGGAGCTCCATCATAAACTTTCATAATCAAAGCTAATGATTCTGCTGCTGTTGGGTCTGCAGGTGCTGTTGCTGTTTTAGTTAAAACTGTTTCAGCTTTCATTAATTCCATCCATCCGTCTAATACTGCATATCCTGCTACTGCTCCTGCGATGTCTCCACCCCAAGCTAATCTTACTACATCTGAAGCGATACCTTTTACTGCTCTGTTTACGATTGCATCAGCTAACTGAGTACCTTCGATATTCATTACATCAGCTCCGTTTCTGTAAGACTCCTCGATGAAAGTTCCGAAAAACTCATCAGTACATTGCTCTAAAGCAACTCTACATCTACCTGCAGTAAGTACTTTGTCAGAAATATCAAATTGGTTAGCTCCACTTGCAGTTGAACAAGTTGAATAAACCTCTACGATTTTCGTTAAAGCTGCTGCTGAGTATACGTTCATTACGTGCTTAACATTAGGAATTACTCTATAGTTACGCATTATATCATCACTTCTAAATACTGGTTCGTAGAAGATTTCGTTTAATTGTGCACCACCATAAGTTGCAGTGATTGCATCGTTTGCTACATTTGCCATTTTATTTTATTTTTTAATTATTAAATTTTGTTCTGATTTTTGATGCCATTAGGTTGTAAAAACCTGCGTTTGCATCTACTATTTTGTTTTCAATTACAGCAGGGTCGCCTGAAGTTTCTAATTCTGTCCCTTTAGCATCTGCCTTATTGATTTTTGCGTTCAAACCTTCAACCTCTACTGTTAAAGTTTCATTGTTTCCTTTTGCAGAAACTAATTCTTCTTCTAGTAAAGACATTTTGTTTGATAATTCTATGTTCTTAGCTTCAAATTCAGAAATCTTATTTGTAATTTCTTCGTT
>Ga0308023_1000278_pt1 | contig 15841 bp, 11 predicted proteins | sample Neamet418_FD_201294 | JGI IMG/M metagenome (GOLD analysis project Ga0308023, IMG submission 201294) | Marine microbial communities from water near the shore, Antarctic Ocean - #418 | ecosystem: Environmental > Aquatic > Marine > Unclassified | place: Southern Ocean | collected 2014-10-03
CATCCTTTTGCATTTATCGCAACTACAAGTTCTGCATTATCAAAAACCCCAAAATCTTTTCCTTGGCATAGGTCATTCATTTCAACAAACTGCATGTCAAAACGAATATCTGGTTTGTCCGAACCATAGAGTTTCATTGCAGTATCATAAGTCATTCTTGGGAATTCATTCAACTCAACTCCTTTTACTTCTTTTAGTAAATGGCGAGTTAATCCTTCAAACATATTCAGAATATCTTCTTGTTCAATAAAGGACATTTCACAGTCAATCTGAGTAAATTCTGGTTGACGATCGGCACGCAAATCTTCATCTCTAAAACATTTTACAATTTGATAATATTTATCAATTCCGCCTACCATAAGCAATTGCTTAAAAGTTTGTGGCGATTGTGGTAATGCGTAAAATTGCTTTTCATTCATTCTACTTGGTACTACAAAATCCCTTGCTCCTTCAGGTGTTGATTTTATTAAATAAGGCGTTTCTACTTCAATAAATCCTTGGTTGTCTAAGTAATTTCGTGTTGCTTTCGATACTTGATGTCTTAGCAGTAAGTTTTCTTTTATTGGGTTTCTTCTAATATCAAGGTAACGATACTTCATACGTATTTCGTCCCCACCATCCGTTTCGTTTTCAATCGTAAAAGGAGGTGTTTTGGATTTGTTTAGTATTGTAAGTCCACTAATCTCAATTTCAATTTCTCCTGTTGGAATGTTCTTGTTTTTACTTTCTCTTTCTACAACTTTTCCTGTTATCTGAATCACAAATTCACGCCCTAATTTTCTGGCATCAAGACAAAGTTCAGCATTTACATCCATGTTAAAGGCCAATTGTGTAATTCCGTATCTATCACGCAAATCCACAAAAGTCATTCCTCCTAAATCTCGTGTTTTTTGTACCCATCCGCTTAGGGTTACTTCTTGGTTAACATTTGTTATGTTTAATGTGCCGCAATTGTGTGTTCTTAACATCTTATAATTATTAGCTTGCGAAATTACAAAACAAAATGTGGTTTAGGTATCTTTGCCTTATGGAAATTAATCCTTTTGACGATACATATTTTATGAAACAAGCCCTTTTGCAAGCAAAGGAGGCCTTTGAAAAAGATGAGGTTCCAGTAGGGGCAGTTATTGTATGTGACAATCAAATTATTGCTCGTGCCCATAATTTTACCGAACGCTTAAATGATGTAACCGCTCATGCCGAAATGCAAGCTTTTACAGCTGCTTCCGATTATCTGGGTGGAAAATACCTAAACGAATGCACTCTTTATGTTACGCTTGAACCTTGCGTAATGTGTGGTGGTGCGGCTTATTGGACTCAGCTCAAAAAAGTGGTTTATGGGGCAAAGGATGAAAAAAGAGGATTTTCATCTTTAGCGGAAAATATCCTACACCCAAAAACCGAAATTGAGAGTGGTTTACTACAAGAAGAATGCTCAAAATTATTGTCCGATTTTTTTAAAAACAAAAGGTAAATAAGCGTATTTTTACCAAAAATTAATTGTTATGAATTATCCAGAAGAAATGTGCGCGCCAATGCGTGAAGATTTAACCTCAGTAGGTTTTGTTGAATTAAAAACTGCTGAAGCTGTATCGGATTTATTAGATAAAAAAGAAGGAACTGTTTTAGTAATGGTAAATTCAGTGTGTGGTTGTGCAGCAGGTAATGCACGTCCGGCTGTAAAAATGACAACTCAATTCGATAAAAAAGTAGATACTTTTGCTACTGTTTTTGCAGGTCAAGATATTGGTGCTGTTGCTAAGGCCAGAGAATATATGGCTCCATTTCCTCCTTCATCACCAGCTATTGCTGTGTTTAAGGATGGTAAATTAGTACACTGTATCGAACGTCATCATATTGAAGGAAGATCAGCTGAAATGATTGCTGATAATTTAAAAGATTGTTTCGATAACATCTGCTAAGTAGCAAAATTCTGATTTCAAATCTTAAATATTATGGACAGCTTTTAAAATTCAAGCTGTCAATTACTGTTGTCTTTTCGGCTACAATTGGCTATTTGTTAGGGGTTGATACTTTTGATATCACTACTTTTAGCTTATTAGTTATTGGTGGATTCTTGGTAACAGGTGCTGCTAATGGTTTCAATCAGGTAATCGAGCGCGAACACGATAAATTTATGGAACGAACTGCTGTTCGTCCTCTGCCATTAGGTAATTTGTCGGTTACTCAAGCATTTATATTCTCAATGCTTCTTGGCGCTTTAGGTGTCTTTGCTTTAAACCATATTAATCCAACGGGTAGCTTCTTTGGTTTGATGTCAAAATCAGGTGCTTTTGGTTTGCTTTCTATGGTGTTGTATGTTTTAGCGTACACACCACTTAAAAGGATTTCACCTTTTGCAATTACAGTGGGTGCTGTCCCAGGTGCTATTCCGTTTTTATTAGGTTTTGTAGCAGCAACTGATGATTTTGGTATTGCTGCAGGTACACTTTTTGCCATTCAGTTTTTTTGGCAATATCCACACTTTATTGCTATTGCTTGGGTACAAGATGCCGAATATAAAAAGGCAGGTTTTAAAATGATGTTAGGAGGTAAAAAAGGAAAGTACCCAGCTTTTATTGGCGTGATTACTGCTATATGTATGACCGTTATTTCTGTCGTTCCTTTTCTGTGGGAAATTCCTTTATTATCCCTTTCAGTTTATGGGGCAGTTACTGTGTTTTTGTTGGGAGTTTGGTTTACCTCAAAAGCAGTAAAACTTTATCAAAATTGTGATGATGTAACGGCTCGAACTCTAATGCTAAGTTCTTTTGCTTATTTGCCTTTAATGCAAATCGTATTTGTGTTAGATAAATTTATAATTCAATAAAAAAAATATGAAAAAACAAGACTCCTTTTTTGTTCCGTTAATTATTTCACTATCAATTATTATACCTATTGTAGTTGCTTTATTAATGTTATTTCCTACTGTATTTCACATAGAATCTGAAAGTATTGATTTTAGCTCTTTACCCTTCTTCCATGCTATTTTGAATGGTTCAACTGCAGTACTTCTCTTCACAGGATTTATTCTAATAAAAAACAAAAAGACCAATTTGCATAAAATTTCAATGCTTTCAGCTTTTGTTTTATCATCTGTATTTTTGTTGTCGTATGTTACTTCAAAACTCACGAATGCACCAGTTCATTTTGGGGGTGAGGGTGTCATCAGATATATCTACTTTTTCATTCTTATTTCTCATATTATTTTGTCTGTTTTTGTTCTGCCTTTGGCACTTTTTTCCATTTACAGAGGAATGACAGGGGAGATTGAAAAGCACAAATCAATAGTGAAGTATACATTTCCGATTTGGATGTATGTCGCTATTACAGGAGTACTGGTGTATATTTTAATGTCTCCATACTACTAGTAATTAGTTATTTTATTTAAAATTTAAGGAGGTATTTACCTCCTTTTTTTATGTTGTTTTTTTCGATATATCATTTGTTTATCTGTTATCATAAAATTTGTATCTTGCGAGCTTATAAAAGAAATTAATTATTTTAGATAATATGAGAAAGATATTACTTTTCACGAGCATTTTGTTTTTAACTATTACAACTAGTTTATTTGCTCAACATCCTACTAATTTACAAGCAACAAATATTACATCAACCTCTGTTGATCTCACCTGGGATGCATCTATGTGTACCGGTGTTGTTCATTTAAAGTTTAGAATAACTGGTAGTGGTGGTGCAGGATGGACTACTTTGACTTCTGGCGTGTCATCACCTTATTTATTAACTGGTTTAGCACCAGTTACTTCATATGAACTTGTTGTAAAATGTGCAGGAACTCCTGGTTGGTCCCCTTTCCTTTCATTTCTAACTGTATTAGCGCCACCAACAACCCCGTCAATTTCAAATGCAGTTATTTCACAACCTATTTTGTGTTATGTCGCTGGAGCAACTGATTCTATTGCTGGAATGCAAATTAATATAAATCAAACTACTCCGCTTATTTCATATTCATGTGTTGTAGGTTATTATGCTTCTCCTACCTCTTCTTACTTCATTAAATGGGAAAGTACAGCTCAACAAGTAGCATCTGGCATTTCTTTGACAGGATTTAAACCTAATGTTGATTATTGTATTCGAATTGTAGATTCTATTGCCTATTTTAATGCAAATCCTAATGGAAGTGGAACAAGTAATACAGGAGTGTATGATGAGTTTTGCGCGATTAATTTATCAGAGCCTACTGAATTAGTAGCTTCTACTTCTGTTGTTGCTAGTAATTTATGCGCAGGAGATTGTATTGCAGCTGAAGACTTATTGATTTCTGGAGGGACAGGAGCTTATTCATTTACAGTAAATGGTGGGGCGCTTCAAAATTTAGCTAGTGGAGATTCAGCTTATTCATTTGTTGCTTTGTGTGCAGATACTTTTGAAATTTTAGTAACAGATTCAAATGGATGTTCTACTATACCTCCATCTACTAATTTTATAATTGCACCAATCCCACCTATTGTACCTTCTGGGTCAATATCTCCTTTTAATCTTAATGGATATCATGTTTCTTGTAATGGAGCTTCAGATGGTATAATAACAGCTTCAGCTACAGGTGGGACAGGAACTTTCACCTATTCTATTGATAGTGTTAATTTTTCATCAAATGCCATTTTTGATAGCTTATTAGCAGGTACTTATACGATAACCTATAAAGATTCTAATGGATGTGATTCTACAGAAATTTTTATATTGAACGAGCCTCCTGTACTTTCAGGAACAGCAATTGTTTCTGATAGTGTAGATTGTTTTGGAATAAATACTGGAGAGATTATTTTTCAGATTGATCCTATTAATCCTGGAGTTAAAGGTACTGGATATGTTTATTCAATTGATAATTTTATAAATAATCAAATAGATTCAACTTTCATTAATTTATCTGGAGATTCAACTTATACAGTGAGAATTATGGATTCTAATGGGTGTATTGATAGTTCATTAGTTTATTTAGATGAGCCAATTCAAATAAGTTATTCAACAATTCTTTCTGATTACAATGGTTATGAAGTAAGTTGTAATGATTCTTCTGATGGAAGTATACAGTTTACTTTACCAATTGGAGGATTAGCTCCATATACATATTCAATTGATGGTATCGGAACATTTACCTCTACACTTCTATATCCCAACTTACCTTCAGGAATCTATACTATTGAAGTTAAGGATGATAGCGAATGTATTGTTTCAAGTTTTGATACTTTAAATAAACCAGGAATATTTAGCTTACCACTAGTTAGTAATACTATTGATTGTTTTGATAATTGTAATGGAGCAATTTCCATCAATCCTTCAAATGGGGTTGGTCAAGTATTATATAATTTAGATACAGACCCACAACAAACTACTCCTTATTTTTCAGGGCTTTGTGGAGATATTAGTCATGGATCTTATATTTTGAATGCAGTTGATGATAATGGATGTATAGCAGACACAACTATCTCAATAGCTGAGCCTACCGACTTTGTTTATACTACTGACAGTATTCTAGAATATTGTAATCAATCTGATGGTCAAGCATCAATTACAGTAGCTTCAGGTGGTACAGGGCTTTTATCATACATTTGGAATAATGATACTTTACAAAACTCTTCAGTTGCGAATAATTTAGTGGCTGGAACATATGAAGTAGAGGTTACTGATGGTAATGCTTGTCAGTTTACAGAATCAGTTACGGTATTGTCAGATATAGGTTTTACGGTTTCGTTTACAACTGTGTCGCCTTGCTTGGGGGATTCTAGTGGATCAGCAACAGTTGCGGCAACAGGAATGCCTACTTATTCATATCAGTGGAGTGATATCAATGGTGTAATTACAGGAGAAACATCCGCTACAATTAATAATATGCCCATAGGGACATATTCAGTAGAGGTAACTGATGCCACTTCTTGTGTTATAGTTGGAAGTGTTGATATTATTCCTGCAGTTGATCCAATTGTTATTGATTCAGTAGTAGTTACTAATAGTAGCTGTTTTGGTATTGATGATGCTCAAATAGAAATATTTGCAAGCGGAGGTCAACAGCCCTATTCTTACTCTAATACAAATGGATTAAATACTCAGCCCAATCCTGTTTTTGGAATGTTAAATCCAGATACCTACGAGATTCTAGCTATGGATGCAAATGGTTGTTTTGATGATACAAGTATAACTCTTTCTTACCCCGGTTTATTAGTTATTGATAGCACAGTATTTACGCATATCAATTGTTTTGGGCTTGATGATGGTGCTGTAGAAAATATCCTGGTTGTTGGTGGTACTAGTCCTTTTGAATTTACTGTAGATGGTGGCCCACTTGGTTTTACAGGACTGGAGCCTGGACTACACACTATTGAAGTAGTGGATGCAAATAATTGCGAAAATTCAGATATAATTATCATAAATGAGCCTACTTTATTTGAAGTTGAAACTACAGTATCTGATTGGAATAATTATCAAATAATGTGTAATGAGGATAGTTCAGGTTATGTAGATATTCTAAGTTCTGGTGGTACAGCTCCTTATTTAACGGATAGCATAACTTTTTGGAATACAATTACTTTTGATAGCCTTTGGGCTGGAAATCATACTTTTATTGTAGAAGATGCTAATGGTTGTACTTATCAAGAAACAATATTATTTAATGAACCAAGTGCCATTCAACATAATTTTATATCAACTCATATCAATTGTGCTTCATGGAATAATGGTTCTGTTACAGATTCAGTTTATGGTGGAGTTGGCACCGCAACTACTTATTCTTATTTATGGGATTCTGGAGAAACAACTTACTCCTTAGCTAATTTAACTACAGGTACTTACATAATTACTGTAACAGATGAAAATGGATGTGAGGATACAGACTCATTAATAATTAATGATGATAATGTTTTTGCAATAAACCAAGGTGCTATTGAAAATGTTGGTTGTTTTGATGATTGTGATGGCGAATTAAATGTTACTGCTTTAGGAGGTGTCCCTTTTGCTGGAGCAACACCTTATACTTATTTATGGAATGATTATCTTGGGCAAAGTACAGCATTAGCAGTTGGTTTATGCGTAGATAGCATTACTCTTTCTACTGATTATTATTGTGTTGTTTCAGATGCTATTGGCTGTTCAGATACTGTTCATTTTACACTAACTCAACCAGAAGAATTACAAGTTGATGTTTCAATAACAAGTCCAATTTCTTGTAATGGTTTGTCAGATGGAAAACTAAAAGCAAATGTTACAGGGGGAGAGCTTGCTTATGCTTATGCCTGGTCTAATGGAGGGACTAGTTCATTAATTTCTAATTTATCTTTAGGTATTTATAAAGTAATAGTTGAAGATGCAAATACGTGTAGAGATACATTTGAAATATATTTAGAAGAACCAGATTCAGTAGAAATTTCAATACAAGAATTTGATATTGCTTGTTTCGGAGATGATGATGGTTCTATTGATGTGTTAGGAACTGGAGGAACTTCTTTTGAGTTAACTTATTCATACTCATTATATTTAAATGGTATACAAGATGCTAATGTAGTGGATTATGAAGCGGGCTCAATTGATTCAATTGCTTATACATTTCCAAATTTAGCGCCTGGAAATTATTATGTTATTGCTAAAGATAGAAATGGCTGTGAAGTAACATCATTATCAGTAGAAATAACAGAACCTTTTGAACCTCTTGCTCTTTTAGTAGATACAGTTGATGAAACGTGTTTGTTAAATGATGGGGTTATTAGAATATTTTCTGAAGGAGGTAGTCAATCATTTAATTATTTTGTAAATGGAACTCCAACATTAAATAATTCAAATATTATTGGTGGAAATGCACCTGGATGGTATGCTATTACGGTTATTGACTCAAGAGGATGTGAAATTAATGATATTACATTTATTAAAGATTATAGTAAAATATTTTTACCTGATACTTTAAGCAATATTGATACTACAATTTGCTTAGGTCAATCAATTATCATTGATGTAGATGAAAGCTCGGAATTAACCTATGCTTGGAATGATGGCATAGAAACAGGAGATAGAATTATTATGCCGGAGGTTATTTTAGCTCAGGGTGAAAACGCAACAGTATATTACACCTTAACAACTACTGATGCTAATAATTGTCAACAGCAAAATGTTGTAGTTGTTAATTTCAGTTCAATTGACCCAATGCCAGCATCCAACCCTGGAGTTGAATTTGGTGTTTACCCAATTGTTTTAGCAGGGGATAATATCAACTTATTTTCTGAGAATAATAATTGTATAGAATATACTTGGCAATGGAGTAATGATACAATCACAAATGCTAATGGTTCAATTACTATTCAAGAACTTTCAGAAACTGATTGGTATTATTTAAATGTAAAGGATGCAGATGGGTGTTTAGGATATGATTCTATTTATATTGTTGTTGGAGTAAAACCTTATGAAGCACTTACACCTAATAATGATGGTTTTAATGATACTTGGACTCCATTAGATATTGGGTCTTATCAAAATGCTTTAGTGCAAGTATTTAATAGATGGGGTGGTTTAGTTTTTGAATCAATTGGAGGTATCGATTATGTAGCTTGGGATGGAACTAATAATGGCAAGGAATTAGCAGTTGGCACTTACTACTATATAATAGATTTGAATACAGGAGATGAACCGCAAACAGGTCCTGTTACAATTATTAGATAATATGAAAATGAAAAAAATGAAAAAAATATCAATCTTATTTTTCGCAATTTGTTTTGGAGGTATTTTAAAAGCACAACAACTCCCTCAAATTACACAATATATGAATAATAATTATGCTATAAACCCTGCTGTTGCTGGGATGTATGATTATTATCAAGTGAATACTACTATCCGTAATCAGTGGGTAGGCATGAATGAAGGCCCTAGAACTAATGTAATTAGTATTTATGGTAAGCATAGTAATAATGTAGGTTTAGGAGGTACTGTGTATAATGATGTTACAGGCCCTACGAGTAGGTCGGGAGGGTCAGCTTCTTATACTTATGCTTTTTCTTTAACAGCTAAAATGAAACTTTCATTGGCATTGCAAGGTGGGTTTACACAGTTTAAGATTATTAAAAATAATATTTCTGTTCAGGATCAAAATGACCCTTTAATGCTTGGTGGTGATGTAGTAAGGACTTTGCCTGATGCAACTTTTGGTTTCAATTTAAGTGGAGATAAATGGTATATAGGGGCTGCTATTCCTCAACTATTAAGTTCAGAGCTTAAATTAATGGATGATAATTTTGCAAGAATATATGATACTACAAGTCAGAACGGAAAATTGGCAAGTCATATTTATGTATTAGGTTCATATACCTATGATATTAATCCAGCAATTTCTATTGAACCAAGCTTCTTTTTAAGGGCGGTAGCTGGTGCTAAAACTCAAATTGATTTTGGTATAAAATCAGAATATAAGAAGCTATTTTGGTTGGGTATGAATTATAATATGAATAATGATTTATCTTCAATTGCAGCATTGTTAGGATACAATATTAACGATAGATTTAATATTGGTTATTCTTACGGAATGCCTTCTTCAGCAACTAGTAATTACTACTCTGGATCACATGAATTCATGTTAGGAGTTAAATTTCCTCATTAGATTAATAAAAATATAAAGAGCAAGCCCTCACGGAAGGAAGTGAGGGCTTTTATGTTGTACAATATTATGAAAGAATAGCACAACCCAAAACAAGTATTACGACAGAACAAACTTAATAATGTTTAACTGGATTTTAACTATTTGAAAAATAAGATGTTAACATATTTTTGTTTATTTTATTTAGATGTTCTGTAAGAATGTAAATGTTAAAGATGAGGCTTTAAATAGACTTCTATTTATATATTTACGACTCATAAATTAAAAATATGAAAATTGCAATTTTAGGCACAAGAGGTATTCCTAATAATTATGGAGGGTTTGAGCAGTGTGCAGAATATTTATCGATAGGATTGGTTGAAAAAGGACATCAGGTAACTGTTTATTCGCCAGATTTTCATCCCTATAAAGAGGAGGCCTATAAGGGAGTTCAGATTATTCGAAAAGCTAGCCCTCAATCTTTCTTTGGGAACTCAGTTTCTAATTTTATTTATGATTATTTATGTTTTAAAGATGCGGTAGTTAAAGACTTTGATATCATTTTGGAGCTTGGTCTAATTACTGCTTCTTTATCAATTATATTTTGTAATCACCAAAATAAAGTGATTGTAACTAACCTTGATGGACTGGAATGGAAGCGCTCAAAATGGAATAATGTAGTTCAGAAAATTACTAAAACACTTGAAAAATATGGAGTTAAGTATTCTGATTATTTAATTGCTGACAATGTCGGAATTCAAGAGTATATTAAAGATGAATATAATAGAAATTCTGAATTTATCCCTTATGGAGCTGTCGATATTATTGCTCCTAACCCTACTTGTTTAAAGGATTTTGGTTTAGTTCCGGATAATTACCTTTTATCTATTGCAAGATTAGAGCCTGAAAATAATCTTGAGATTATGTTTGATGGTTATATTGCTAGTCAGATAAAAACTCCCTATTTTGTTGTTGGTGATCATTTAACTCAGTATGGTGATTTTTTAAAAGATAAGTATAGGAGTACAGGAATTATTTTCCTTGGTGGTATTTTTAATAAACATCATCTTGATAATATTAGATACTATTCAAGCTTCTATTTACATGGACATTCTGTTGGTGGTACGAATCCAGCCTTACTTGAAGCAATGGCAGCAAGTACATTTATTTTAGCACATGATAATGATTTTAATAAATCAGTAATAAATCAGAATGCATATTATTTTGATAGCCCTAAGGCATTAGCTGTTTTACTGAATGATAAAGAGATTGTAAATAATAAAATTGAATTTGCGAAAAATAATCTTTCCAGAATAAATGAAGTCTATAGTTGGTTGATTGTTGTTAATCAATATGAATCTTATTTCAAAAGAATTCTAGACAATAAATAAATCTGAAGCAATGGCATCAGCATACAATTTGCCTTTTTTGGTAAGAGTATATGTTCCCTCATCATGCTTTATTTTCCCCTTATTTTCCCAGATTATTACTTGTTTTTTAAAATAGTTTAGAGGTTCTGATCCAAACTGATTATTTATATAGTATAGCTCAACTCCCCAAATTGTTCGCAAGGCGGTAAAAATATATTCATTGTATTGTTGAGTATTACTAAGTTGCTCCACTTCAAAATATGAGTCATGTTCATTTACCTTTTCAATATACTGTTTGTTGGATGCGATATTCCATTGTCGGCTAGTTCCGTTAAAAGAATGTGCTGATGGGCCAATTCCTAAATAATGCTTATTTTTCCAATATGCAGAGTTATGGTTGGAAAAGAATCCTTCCTTCCCAAAATTTGAAATTTCATAATGAATAAAATTATTTTCAGTTGCTACTGCTATTAAAGTATTAAAGTGTTCTACTGTAATTTCATCATCTAAAGGAGTAACTTTTTTCTTATCTATAAGGTGTTTTAAAGCTGTTTTAGGTTCTACCGTTAGTGCATAAGCTGAAAAATGCTGAATGTCTAAAGCGAGCATTTGTGTTAAGTTTTTCTCCCATTTTTTAGCACTTTGTTTCGGTAGCCCATAAATCAAATCAATAGTGATGTTATTAAACCCGGCTACTTTTGCGAGCTGGATACAGCTAAAGGCTTCCTTTGCGTTATGGGAACGATTCATGAACTGTAGATCATCATCATCAAAGGACTGTATTCCTATACTTAATCGATTAATGCCAATATCTTTTAAGTCAGCAAGCATTTGCGCATTCAAATCATCAGGATTACATTCTAGGGTAATCTCTGCATATTTATCAATCGTAAAATAACGATATACTGTGTTTAATAAACTTTGTATTTCTTCTTTATTAAGTATAGATGGCGTTCCTCCTCCAAAATAAATAGAGCTAATTATTGCTCCATTTAAGTAAGGTTGCCTCATTTCAATTTCTTTTTTAATGCTTTTTAGCATTTCTTCCTTGTCATTTTGTGCAATTCTGAAATGAAAATTACAGTAAGTACATTGCTGTTTACAATAGGGGATGTGTATATATATGCTTGCCAAAATATTTCTCAATAAAAGTTTGGCTAATATAAAAAAGCATTTACTTTTGCCACTATTAATAATAAGTCTAAATAAAAATAAAGAAATGAGAAAATCAGTCGTTTTTATAATGCTAATTGCATTATTTAATGGTGTAAAAGCACAAAACAGTTCAGAGAAAATTATTGCAGGAAATTCAGGGTTACATATTGGTGGTTATGCTCAAGTAGACTTTAATTTAGAGTCGAGAGATGGAACTATTCATAATAATGGAACTTTAGATGTCCACAGATTAGTTACTTTCTTTGGGTATAATTTTAATGAAAAAGTTTCATTTGTTTCAGAAATTGAATTTGAGCATGTAACTGAAGTTTATGTTGAACAAGCATTCTTAGATTATAAGATAAAAAATAATCTTTCGGTAAGCGCAGGTTTAATGCTTATTCCAATGGGGATACAGAATTTATATCATGAACCTTCAACCTTTAATGGAGTAGAAAGAACAAATGTTGACAAGTACATTGTCCCCTCTACTTGGAGAGAAATTGGAATTGCTATAAATGGTAGAAGTATTGAGCATTCAATAAATTACCAAGCTATGGTTGTTAATGGTTTTAATGGTTACAGTAATGATATTGGTGTGTTTGGTGGGAAAAGTGGTTTAAGAAGCGGAAGACAAAAAGGAGCAAAGTCTTATATCACGAATCCTGATTTTGCAGGAAGAGTTTCTTATTATGGTCATCTAGGGTTAAATTTAGGCTTATCTGCTTATGTAGGGGATTCAGAAACTAAAGCTTATGACGGGTTAGATTTAGCTGATGAAACGGCTGTTGCAAAAGCTGATTCTACAATGATTGGAATTCAAATGATTGGTGTTGATGCAAGATATAATCAAGGAGCATTACAATTAAGAGGACAATATATTCTTGCTAACTTATCAAACACTGACCAATATAATCATCTTACCGGTAAAGATTTAGGGAGTAAGCTTACAGGTTATTATGCTGATATAGGGTATGATTTAATGGATGGAATTATTCCTTTTATTGAAAGTGAAACGGAAGAATTAATTGCTTTTGCAAGATATGAGAATTATAATACGCATGCATCAGTTGAGAATATTGCAGTTAATGATGCTTATAATAGAACAGACATTACAATTGGTTTAGGCTTTAAAGTAGCTCAAGGCGCTATGTTCAAAGCTGATTATCAAATTAAATCTAATGCTGGATCTGATCAAAAGTCTGGACAGTTTAATTTTGGGATAGCTATTTTATTCTAAATGAGTTTTAGTTATGCATTCTATAAAAAATATTAGCAAAGCAGTTTCTTTAATAGTGACTGCTTTGCTATTTCTTTCATTTACTACAATCTATATGTTAAGCGCTAAGGATTGGAAGAAAATCGAAAAAAATGCAAAGATTATATTCAATACAGATGCCCTTAATTTTTCTGAAATTGGAAGTATTCCAAACCTTGGAGCAACTCGCTTTTTTAAAATAGATGATTTAGGTTATTTAGCTTTTGATCAAGCTCCATCCAAATTTCATAAGTTTGAATACTATATTATTTTTAGCAATAAAGGAGAAATTCTAAAAGTAGAAGTGCTTAATTATAATGAAAATTATGGTGTTGAAATTTGTAATAAAAGGTGGTTGAAACAATTTAAATATATCAATACAAGTTCTTTTTTCACCTTTAATAATAGCATTGACGGTATCTCAGGAGCTACACTTTCCGTGCAGAGTATTAGTGCTTATAGTTGGAGAGCAACCCAAAAGTTAAAAACCTACCTTCAACTGAAATAATTTACTACTTTTGGTTTCATGACCAAAGATTATTTTTCGGACCTCACTCCTGAGGAAAAACATATTTTAAAAGATAAAGGGACAGAAGCTCCTTTCACAGGAGAATACAATGAACATTTTGAAGCCGGTATTTTCATTTGCCGTGCTTGTGAAAACCCATTGTACGAATCCAATACAAAATTTAATTCTGGTTGTGGTTGGCCTTCATTTGATGATGAAATTGAGGGGGCAATTACTCGTTATGAAGATTCAAGTGGGGAAAGAATTCGTACAGAAATTTGTTGTAAAAAGTGTGATGGGCATTTAGGACATGTTTTTGCTGGTGAACAGATTACTGAAAAAGATACACGCCATTGTGTTAATTCCTTGAGCATACGATTTAAACCCTATGCTAAGTTGCAAAAAGCCACTTTTGGAGCAGGTTGTTTCTGGTCAGTGCAAAAGCTGTTTAAAGTAACCGAAGGTGTTTATCTTACTAGTGTTGGTTATATGGGAGGTGATACTGATTTACCAACTTATAATGAAGTCTGTAGTGGAACTACCAATCATGCAGAGGTAGTTGACATTTATTTTAATGAAGAAAAAGTAAGTTATACTACTTTGCTCAATCTATTTTGGGCGAATCATAATCCAACCACATTAAATAGGCAAGGCTTTGATAAGGGAACACAATATCGTTCAGTTGTTTTTTATCATAATGAGCTACAACTGAAAGAGGTTGAGCAGTCTATAAATATACAGCAGAAAAATTGGGAAAATGAAATTGTAACCCAGGTAATTGGTTCTTCAACATTTTTCAGGGCAGAAGAATATCATCAGAATTATCTGAATAAAAATAGTTTAGGAAGCTGTGGTATTTAGATTTTTAGGCAAGTGTATACAAAAGGTTGTACCTACTCCTTTTTTGGATTGCATTACAAAAATACTTCCCTTATGATATTGCTCAACTATTCGTTTAGATAGAGAAAGCCCTAAGCCCCAACCTCTTTTCTTTGAAGTTACTCCAGGTTTAAATATATTTTTCAGAATTGAACGATCAATCCCTCCTCCTGTATCAGCAATATTTAGGATAAGATTATTAGCGTCTTCAGTAATTGAGATTTTAATTTCTCCCTTTCCCTTCATAGCATCAACTGCATTTTTTACTAAATTTTCAACAACCCATTCTAGTAATATACTATTTGCTGGAATGATAATTTTTTTGTCTGGAAAATCAAGAGTAAATAAAGTATTGACAGGCATTCTAGATTTCAAGTATTCTACCGACTGACTAATTAACTGTACTACATCCACCTCTCTTAATACTGATTTTGATCCGATTTTTGAGAAACGATCTGTAATAGTTTCTAATCTTTTAATATCTTTCGCCATCTCAAAAACCATGCTTTCTGTTCCTTCTTTCTCTTTTAGAAGTTCTACCCAAGCCATTAATGATGACAATGGTGTCCCTATTTGGTGGGCTGTTTCTTTTGCCATTCCAGCCCAAACCTTATTTTGTTCAGAATTACGGCTAGCACTAAACATAAAGTAGGCGATAAACATGAATAAGCCTATAAATCCTAATTGGTAAATTGGGTAGTATCTTAGTTGGTAAAGCAATGCTGAGTCCTTGTAGTAAATCCATTGCTTGTCTCCTAATATATTAATTTCAATTGGGATTTCTTCTCCTGAACGTATTTCTATCAGCTCATTTCTTAGATCGGATTTTGTAATTTCTTTCTTTTTTATTAACCCTAGATTTAAAAAGAAACTATCCACTTTGCTATAATAATTGAAATTTCTATGCTCTAAAATGCTATCGCATTCATCAACTAAAATAACAGGAATATTGCTATTTTCTGAAATTACCTTTATGGATAAAGAGTAATCTCCTTCACCAGTGATACTAACTAAATGTTTGGTAGCGTGCGCCCAAAGTTCTATCTTTTTTCGCTCTTCATTCTTTAGTTGTTTTACTAAACGATTGGTTACAAAAAGAGAAG
>Ga0308023_1000284_pt1 | contig 15666 bp, 13 predicted proteins | sample Neamet418_FD_201294 | JGI IMG/M metagenome (GOLD analysis project Ga0308023, IMG submission 201294) | Marine microbial communities from water near the shore, Antarctic Ocean - #418 | ecosystem: Environmental > Aquatic > Marine > Unclassified | place: Southern Ocean | collected 2014-10-03
TCCACAAGCTAAGATTATAATGCGAGAGGCATTTTCCCATCGCTCCCAGTGGTCATCTATCCCCGCCATTTTTACCTCGCCAAGCTGTGGATTAATTCGGCCACGGATGGAATCTCGAATGGATTTAGGTTGCTCGAAGATTTCTTTGAGCATGAAGTGATCGTAACCAGCCTTCTCTATGGACTCGAGCTCCATTTCAAGCGCGTGTATCTCGGGAGTGATGCTATCGTTAGAAATCGTTCTTATCCTGAGACCTGAGTCTAGGTCGAGACAGGCCACCTCCTCGTCCTCGAGATACACAACGTTTTTCGTGTAACTGATAATAGGGGTAGCGTCTGAGGCCACGTAGAAAGCGCCGTCAGCGCCTACGCCGATAACTAGAGGGCTTGATTTACGAGCTGCAATTAGGCGGGTAGGATTTTCCTTATCGATAACGACTATGGCATAAGCTCCGACTACCTGGCTTAATGCAGCTCTAACGGCGTCAAAAAGATCTAGGTCAGAGGAAACCATTACTTCTTCAATTAGATGAGCAAGAACCTCAGAGTCGGTGTCGCTTAATAAATTGTGGCCCCTGTGACTTAAAGCCTCTTTGAGGGCCATGTAGTTCTCAATGATTCCGTTATGAATCAGAGCTATCCGATTTGAGCTACCACGGTGAGGGTGGGCATTTATGTCGTTAGGTGGTCCGTGAGTAGCCCAACGGGTGTGGCCTATAGCGATGTTTCCCAGAAGCTTCTCGTCGCCAAGGTGGGTGAGTAAATCGGAGACTTTCCCCCTGCGCTTTTTCACCACAAGCTCTCCATCACCTTCAATAGTGGCAATTCCAGCGCTATCGTAACCCCTGTATTCTAGGCGTTTAAGTCCATCAATTACGATGGGGAAAGCGGGTTTGGGTCCCACATATGCAACAATTCCACACATATTGCGAAGTTAGATTAGTGACTGCACGTCACCACAAGCCTGGCGTGATTCTCATCAACACCGCTACCCCTAATAACTACGCCTTGGATAGAAATGCCCGCTCTGGTTGAAACGATGTGCAGTGGTGGAACGTCTCTGTCAGGAGAGAAATTGCCATAACCGTAGTCATATCCGCTTTCTCTATTGAGAAGCTGCTGAACCGTTCGGCTAATATTAAACCGATATTCCATTGTAACAGGGTTGAATACTCCATCAACGTGGCTGTTCGTTACATACTGATCCGCAGTCGACACAGACTCGCCGTCTTCATTTTCCGTCATAATGAATAACTGAGCGTGAGCGGGATAGCGCTTGTTGTAGTAGTGTTCGTCAACCTTAAGAATTAGCTCAGCCTTTTGAACGGCTCTTTCTGGCCCCAGGGAATCATTTAGAGCGTCTAGACCGTCGATATACATTTCGAGTTTAACACCAGCCCCGGACATTATGTACAAGAGATCATCTCCGGCTACGAATGAAGTGTCGGTTTCCGGGATGTTTAATTCGGATAAAGCACCATCGAATTCTTGAGAAAAAAGATTCACCCTTGCGCTAAGCGGGCTGATAATAAAGTCATAAAAAGAGGTGTCAGTATCGTTATGGTAATGCACCCTCATAGTGCTGAGTCCTGAGGAAATATCTATTCCTGCAGCCCCTTGGCCAGACATTGAGTATATGTGAACGCCAGGAAAATACTTTAGCCATTCGTCATTGCTGGAGAACGTGGTGGTGTCTTGGTTGAGTAGGGTTTGGGCAAAATCATTAGACATTTTCAGCCTTATCTGTGACGTCACAGTGTCTTCTCCCACAATTACATCTGCTGTGGGATTAAGCGAAACAGCATCCTGAGCCGGGTCTACAAGATTTATGTGACCTGTTATCGGAGTGTAATTGGAGTAATATGTCGAGTCGAGAACCAGCGTGTCAGTAAGCTGCTCCACAGCAATGCTATGCGGTGTTAGTGTTCCATAAGCATCGCCAGTCAATTTTAAGGTCAAGAACATGCTATCAGCGACTACGTTGTCGCCAAAGTTGATGTTAGGAGCACTTAGTCGGAGTTGAGTCACGAAGCTAGCTGTAACGAGCCCAAATCTAGGATGGTAAACGCGCCCTAAAACGCCTGTGCTTAATTCATCAGTAGCTAAGCTGTCTTCTCTTACCGTAACAAGTCTTACTGTAACGAGCGGTGAGTCGGGGTCGTCAGTGAATAACGCAAGCATGTCTGACTCTGGCTGAAGGCCTAGACCTATAGATGAATCGGGCTTCTTACAGCCGGACAAAGCCGCGACAATAACGAGAGAAATAGCGACTAGGGAAGTAAGGCCTTTAAATGTGTGCTTCATGAGCGGCGAAGTTATCTTTATTCTGCCTCAGAACCCTCCTCTACGCCCAGAACTTCGTCGTAAAAAGAGTTAACGCTAGCTAAGTATCCAGTCTCGCCAGGGAAGTCTAATGTAGGGACGCCTGCCGACTTTATTTGGTCTAAAGTCACAGCCTCAAGTTCGCCTGATGCCACGATTAAAGCGTCCGCGTTTTCAATAGCAATGGCGTTCATGTTGTCGAACGTAGGGTCTTTAAGTACCGATGCCTTAGCAGGGTCTATGCCGTCCATCACAGTCTTTTCAGACATACGCTCGTCTAAAGAGCCGTCAAAGCCTTCGTCGTAGATGCTGCAAACCACCTTACTATTAGCGAAGTAAGGATCGTCGGCATAATTTTCTTTAAGATATAAAGGAAGTAGGTTAGCCATCCATCCATGACAATGAATAACATCTGGAGCCCATCCAAGCTTTCTTACGGTTTCAAGAACACCCCTCACGAAGAATATAGCTCTTACGTCACTATCCTCGAACAGCTCGTCATTAGCATCGTAAAGCACAGCCTTGCGCTTGAATAAATCATCGTTATCTATGAAGTAAACCTGCATTCTAGCCGTAGGGATAGAGGCAACCTTGATGATTAATGGGTGGTCGACGTCATCGATATTTAAGTTCATGCCGGAAAGGCGGATAACCTCGTGAAGTTGATGGCGACGCTCATTGATCTTGCCAAAGCGTGGCATAAACACTCTGATCTCTCTACCCTTGTCGTGCGCTCCTTGTGGAAGGTGGCGAGAGATAGAACTCATGGGAGTTTCAGGAAGAAAAGGAACTAAGTGTTGGGAAACGTAAAGGATTCTGGCTTTGCTCATAAACTTTCTTTGTTCAGGTTGGTCGAACGACAAATATAGTTATTTTTACACCCAAATCCAAGCCCACCAAGCGTTTCCGCCCGCTAGAGTAGCCAATAAATGAAAATAATCAGCACGCAAGCCGGCCTTAGAAGTTGGATAAAAGAAAAACAAGAGACAAAAAAAAGTCTAGTTGCTTTTATCCCCACCATGGGAGCGTTGCACAATGGTCATGCCTCATTAATAAAAAAAGCGGCTCAAGAGTGTGATTATGTTGTGATTAGCATACTTGTAAACCCCACCCAATTCGGAGACGCTTCAGACTTTAATAAATATCCTAATACCTTAGATGAGGATGCGGTTATTGCTAGGGAAGCGGGCGCAGACTTGGTATTCGCGCCGACGGCCGAGGACGTTTACGGGGGAGAACCGAAAGCTGCCCAGAAAAACTGGGGGGACCTTACAAATAGCTATGAGGGCAGCCGTAGAACCGGACATTTCAATGGTGTAATAGCTGTAGTAGATAGACTTTTAAAAATAGTTGATGCCGACAAAGCGTATTTCGGGGAGAAAGACCTTCAACAGGTGGCCGTGGTGAGACGAGTGGCTCAGGAGAGGAGACATAAAGCGAAGATTGTTTCTTGCGAACTCGTTAGAGACGATAATGGTCTTGCGTTGAGTTCTAGAAATGTGAGGCTCTCAAAAAAGGGCGCAATAGACGCTCTGTTATTGTCACAGGCATTATTTCAAGTTTCGACAAAGATTAAAGATGGCTTGTCAAGAGAAGAATCAATAGCCGAATCTCGAAAATCACTTTCCGAATCATCACGCGTAAAGCTCGAGTACATTGACGGGGTTAACGAGAACACGTTTAGTCCGGACGACAGTCCTGCAAGCTGGACACATATAATTGTGGCAGCTGAAGTTGAGGGGGTGAGGCTTATTGATAACATTCGATTATAGAAACTTTAGGGTATAGTGTTGATGTTTGACTTCGATTTCGGAACTTCGCATCAAACAAAGAACAATGTTAGTTTTCACAAACATCTTGCTATTCAATTTTCTAGGGCCAGAGATGCTCGTTGTAGCTATTGTTATTTTAGTTCTGTTTGGTGGACGTAAAATTCCCGAGCTTATGCGAGGCATAGGTCAAGGGATGAAGGAATTCAAAAACGCAACTAAAGAAGACAATACTATAGAGAAAGACGACAAGTGAGCCGAGGGCTTTTACTTGTAACAATCGGTTTTCTCTCCGGGAGTGTTGCCTTAGCGCAATCAGACTCCCTAAATGTGGACACTCTACCGGAAACGAAAGAGATAGTCTTACCTATTAATTTACTTCTTTCAGACGCCGCTGTCGATACATTGACGGGACTGTTTTCGTGGGAGGAAGAGTGGCTGCAATGGTGTGAACAATCAAGTTGTGTTAGTTCTGACACTTCGCTTTGGAACCTGCTTGGAGAGCCAGATACGGAGTTAGATACCGCGATAATTAAAATGCGTCTAGCGCTCCTTGACAGGACTTCTGATCTAGATTTAAGATGGAACCCGGTTGCACATAGCCGCATAGCTCTATACATAAGTAGAAGAAAAATAGGGTTAGGGACTATGCTAGGTAGGGCTCCTCAGTTCTTCCCGCTATTTGAAGAAATACTCGATAGAGAGGGACTACCATTGGAGCTTAAATACCTCACGGTTGTAGAAAGTGGACTTAACCCCGAGGCTAGGTCGCCGGCTGGAGCTAGAGGACTTTGGCAATTCATGTACTACACGGCAAAAGCGGAAGGCTTAAGAATTGATAGTTATATAGACGAGCGCAAGGACCCGAGGCGGTGCACAGAGGCGGCGTGTAATCATTTGAATAGACTTTATAGGAGGTACGGAGATTGGTATTTGGCTTTAGCTGCATACAACTCAGGCTCGGGAAATGTGAATAAAGCGATAAGGCGAAGCGGGAAGAAAAACTACTGGGAGGTGAGGCCATTCTTACCTAAAGAAACCAGAAATTATGTTCCGAATTTCCTGGCGGTAGTGTATTTAATGGAGTATCACGCAGAGTATGGGATTATTCCGAACAAGATAATGCCGGGATATGTGGGGAACGATACCGTGCATGTAGAAGGGCCACTGAGGTTCGATCAAATCGCCGCGCTAACAGATATGTCGGTTGAGCAGATAACGATGTTGAACCCTATGTTCAGGAAGAAAATAGTGCCTGGGCCGGGAGAGGTTTGGGCTTTGACTATACCTAAGACAGAGATCCCCACGTTTTTAGCGATGGCGGATAGCATGAAGGCGGTGAATCCAGAGTTGACCCCTGTAATAAACTACGAACCAGAACCTGTGTACTATAGAGTTAAATCGGGTGATGTGTTAAGCACGATTGCACAGAGACACGGCGTTTCAGTGAAACATTTGCAAGAATGGAACGCGCTGAAAGGCACCACAATAAGGATAGGACAACGCCTCATTATTCACGGAGATCCAAGTAAACTCTGATGAAGCAGACAGGTTTTTTCATTATAGCTATTTGTGGCTTATTACTATTTGAAAGCTGTGGTAGCCAGGAGGGAGCGAGGGCGCCGCTGCCGAGTATTGTAGGGCCGCGCGGAGAGGTTCTGATCGTGTGTGCTGATGCTATTTGGAACAGCGAAGTGGGTGATACCCTGCGCGACGCGTTGATGAAGCCCTACCATGTATTGCCCCAAATGCATATGGAGACGTTTGAGCCAATGTTTAATTTGGTCCAAAAAACGAAAGCGGATTTCAATAAGTTTTGGAAGCCTCACCGCAATATTATTTTTCTCGAAATTGCAGACAGAATTGATACTCAAGAGCCTAGCGTGAAGTTTTATAAGAATAGATATTCTATGGGCCAAATCTTCATCGAAGGCAAGGCCAGAACTTTTAGCGCACTTGCAAAAAAGCTAGCCGAAAGGCAGCTACAGATGGTAAGCTTACTTGACGATATGGAGGTGAAAAGGTCTGGTTATATCACGTCTCTTTCCGTAGATGAAGCATTAGAAGCACGAGTTCTAGAGGAATTAGGTGTCGAGATGAATATTCCCAAAGGATGCTATGCCGTTAGATTAGATTCTACTTTCACATGGATTGATAGGCAAATGACAAGGCTTAAGGGTAGCAATAATCACGACGTTCAACAGGGATTTTTCATTCACATCGAGCCATACCTTGGTCCTCATCAATTTTCACTCGATTACCTACTAGAAAGGAGGGATCAATTGACATCTGAATTTGTTCCAGGCCCCACTGATGGCAGCTATATGGTGGTCGAGAGACGAATGTTTCCGTCTTATGATGAAATCCCTTTTCAAGGGACATTTGCCGCTGAGATTAGAGGGCTTTGGAGGATGGAAAACGACTTTATGGGAGGCCCCTTTTACAGCATTACAATTCACGATCCAGAGACGTCTATGTTAATTACCGTTGAGGGCTACACATACGCTCCTTATTTCAACAAACGAGATTATATGCGTGAAGTTGCGGGGATAGTCAAGTCAGCAAGGGTTAACACGAAAGCTCCTACTTTACCGTAAATCGCGACACAATATCGTCGGCTTCGTTATACGAGAACACAGCGGAGTATAACCCGGCCTTCCACGAGCTTACGTCTATGGTTGTGCTCTCAGAGAAGAGAGTTTTACATAGAATCTGCCTTCCATTGATATCATATATCTTAACGGAGCACTGACCTGCTGTTGAAGGGTTCGCGATATTTAATTCTGAATCGGTGGGAGAGGGGTATGTGAGAATTTTCGAATCGGACTCAGCCAGTTCAGCCTCAGAAATATTTAACGAGACATCGCCTAGAGCGAAAGTGTACTGGCCTTTTCTAAGAACGCTGACCTTGAACACACCGTTTCCGTTTTCGAGAGATCCGGCCTGCCATGTATAGTCTGGGTATTGCTCCCATGTAGCTTCAGAGCTAGGTCGCCAAGCGAGGAAAGCACCCAGCTCACCTCCGTTATATAGGTCATAATCTAGCCCTTCGTTATTACTTCCGACATAGCTGAAACGGGCATCTAACACGAGGGCTTCTGTACCCTCGATGCCGTCTTCCCATGTGCCGTCAATCGTCCAAAAATGCGTCGCACTTAGCTCATCAAAATAGAAAGCTAATGGCCCAGCATCCGGAGCTGCCCAGTGGTGTTCGATACGAACTAAAACGCTGTCGGTGATTTCATCACAACCCATTCTCAACTCGACCCACGGAATAGAGGAAAGCCCCGTCGTTCCAGTGATAGCGACGGTATGGTCTAGCCGGCCTTGGTTCAGTTTCCCGTCTGCATTAAGGGCGATTAAAACAAAAGGCTCTTCGTGATAAATGATAGCCTCATCCCACTCACCACCCACCCGTACGGGGTGAAGCGAAGTGCTCCAATCGCCGCCCCAAAGCGTCACGTCTAAAGGCTCGTTTTCGTGGAAGAATGAGCAGGCACGGAGTTTTTGATTTAAGTAAAGATGAGTTTCAAAACCACTTGCAGAATTGCCCGACGTCGTTGTGGAGTCGATAAGCCAAGTAGAGAATCCGGGTTGGAATATATGAGCGTCAAAGTATGGGTCTAGATCCACTCCGGTGAACTCCTCTAGCACCTCTATAAATCCTTCTGGATCCATGTGGCTATCGAAATTCGTAGCTATAGTAGCTTGACAGGCTTCTCGATAAAGATCGTCACCTAGATAGGCCCTCAAATTGTGATGAATAGAAGCACCCTTGTAGTATGTGTGTCTTCCATAGATATGCTCATCTGGCATGGGCGACATAGGATGAAACCCCTCGTCTTGTACGTGGCATTCCTCCAGCACGAATTGCTGATTATCCTTCACGAGGTTAATAAATTCTTCGTGTCCATCTTTCCACTCTATGTATAAATGACTTGAATACTCGGCCGCGCCCTCCTTAATCCACATGTGATTATGAATATATGGAGCAACTAGATTTCCCCACCATTGATGCCCTAGCTCGTGCGATAGAAGATCGCTATTTGCATACAGACTTTCCTCTATCATCGACCTAGGATAAGCCGTGTTTGTAGGGATTTCAAGCGCGCCCTTTGTCGTTAAGATATATCCAACTCGCTCCCAAGCAAATGGTCCCCACCAGTACTCTAAAGCGTCGATTGCGTAGCCGAGATTTGCGAATTTATTCGCCATCTGATTGATATCCTCGGGTTTTGCCGTAAGCCGCACAGGCACATCTCCGTACGCTCCTACGTGAACATAATTACTATCGACGTAGTTAGAAACGGCAAAAGCGGCCTGGTGTGTGGTGATGGGGTGCTGTAGGGTGAAACTTCTTGACAGCGTGTCTCCGTCTTCTAAGGTTTCGCCTATAAAAGTGCCTTGAAGGTGAGCTTTCCTGCCTCCCGCGCTCCTCACATTCCAGGTGTAGGTGGCTCTTTCGACGAAGTTGTCGAAGCATGGGTGCCAAACCCTACCGTAGTTAGGTGGAATACTCGTGAGACCGATCCCCATGTGATAAATGTAATTACTTGCGAAATAGACACCACCCCAGTACGGATCTGATATCGGGTGCCCGTGATAGTACACGTCTATTACGTGGGAATCCCCCTCGAAAAACGCTCCCTCAGCAGCAGGGATCACCAGTAATTCTTCTTCATGGGAAAAATCTACGGCTACACCATCGACGAACACGGAATCGACTTCGAGTTCCACCAAGTCAAAACTGATAGCGCTAGCCCCCCCCTGAAGTACAGTAAGGCTTATACCGGCGTGAGCCGTCATTTGTTGGAGGCTGTACTGGGTCAGGTCCAGATCCATATCGTAGTGAATGATATCGAATGTATCTCCACGAGCTATAGAAGCCGTCATATCGTAATTAGCCTGGAAGACTCGTGGTTCAGACACAACCGGTGAATGTTGGAAACACGGTAGGTCTATTCCCCGACAACCTATGGGCGTATAAGTGCGCTCGGATGATGTGTATTCCTTTAGGTTAGGGGTGTTGTGGGTGGATGGGGTTTGGGCTGAAGAGCTTGCGATGAGGCCACAGAGCATTAAAAACCACAATCCAGTCTTAATTCGTTGCATAGGCACAAAGTACGACTGACCTTTGCACTATGAAAAATCAATCTGTAGCGCAAGGGCGTTTTGTGGAAATCGAGTATGTATTAAGTGAAGCCATAGACGGCGGAGAGGTGATAGAGGACTGTCCTGCGGAACAAGCCTTCGGGTTTACTATGGGAGCCGGTGAAGTTTTAGAAGCTTTTGAAAAGGCGCTTGAGGGGCTGAAGCCGGGCGAACCGTTTGACTTTGTTATTCCTTGTGACCAAGCTTATGGGAAAATGAGGGACGACGCAATAGTGATGATACCTAAAGAGGTGTTTGAAGTTAAGGGGAAGTTTGACGATGAAGCTGTACGCGAGGGTGAAGTAGTTCCCATGGATGATGAAGACGGTAATGAAGTGCTGGGTTTTGTTTTGGAGGTGTTTGAAGACGAGATAGAGATGGACTTTAATCATCCGTTTGCCGATCTAGACCTTCACTTCGAAGGAACGATTTGTGACGTAAGAGACGAAGAATAAAATGGAAAGAACTGAGATACAAGATCTAGGAGAATTCGGGCTTATCAGTAGGCTTACAAAAGACCTTAAAAAAAACCAACCTTCCACACTTCTAGGTGTAGGGGATGACGCTGCGGTAATAGATCCGCTAGGAAAAAGAGTTCTTGTTACAACTGACATGCTGGTTGAAGGAGTTCATTTCGATTTGAGCTATGTTCCACTAAAACATCTCGGGTATAAAGCAGTAATTGCTAACCTTTCAGACGTGTGTGCGATGAACGCTCTACCTACCCAAATCGTGATAGGTCTAGGGATATCAAATCGCTTCTCAGTAGAAGCTCTAGAGGAATTATACTCTGGGATAAAGATGGCATGTGAGCTTTACGAAGTAGACCTCGTGGGGGGAGACACGACATCTAGCCCATCTGGCCTCACGCTGAGCATAACTGCAATAGGTCTTGCAAAATCAGAGGATATTGTAACAAGGGCAGGTGCTAGCGCAGGAGATTTAGTTGTTGTAACGGGTGAACTCGGATCGGCATACATGGGCCTCCAGGTTCTAGAGCGCGAAAAGACGGTTTTTAAAGAAGCTCCTACAGCTCAACCAGAGCTCGAAGATCATGCATACATTTTAGAGCGTCAGTTAAAGCCAGAAGCGAGAACAGACATTATCAGAGAGCTGAAAGATTTAGAGATTAAGCCCACGAGTATGATAGACGTGTCGGACGGTTTGGCCTCAGAATGCTTCCACCTTATGGCGGCAAGCGGCCTGGGCATCAGAATTTATGAGGATAAACTCCCCATAGATGCTAAAACCTACGATACTGCACGTGCCTTTAACCTCGACCCCACCGTGTGTATGCTCAGTGGCGGAGAAGATTACGAACTGCTTTTCACGGTATCTCAAGACGACTTCGAGAAGATGAAAAATCACCCTAAACTTAGTGTTATCGGCCACATGACGGATAACCCTGACGAGAAGATAATGGTAACAAAAAGCGGTCAAGACGTTGAGCTTAAGGCCCAAGGTTGGGACGCGTTAAAAGGCGATAAGTAACCTAACACTGATGGCCGCAGACAAGAACCAAACAAATCGTATCACCGAGCTTTTCGGAATACAATACCCCATTATTCAGGGCGGGATGGTTTGGTGTGCGGGGTGGGAGTTAGCTTCTGCCGTGAGTAACGCAGGAGGGTTAGGGATAATAGGAGCCGGAAGTATGTACCCCGAAGTTCTTAGAGACCAAATCCAGAAGTGTCAAGCCGCCACATCAAAGCCCTTCGCAGTCAATATCCCACTATTATATCCCGCTGTAGAGGAGCACATGGCTTCGATAGTGGAGCTAGGCGTGACCATAGTATTTACTAGCGCGGGTAGCCCTAAAAAATGGACATCGCACCTACATTCACACGGCATCAAAGTCGTACACGTCATCTCTTCCGCCACTTTCGCCCTTAAGTCTGAACAAGCAGGCGTCGATGCGGTTGTAGCAGAAGGATTCGAAGCTGGTGGACATAATGGAAGAGAGGAAACCACCACGATGTGTCTCATACCTTCAGTGGCTTCTGTGTGTAAAATCCCAGTTATAGCTGCAGGAGGCCTGCATGACGGAAAATCTGTACTAGCGGCAATGGTGCTTGGAGCGGAAGGGGCCCAACTAGGCTCTCGTTTCGTTACCACCGAGGAGTCGTCTGCTCACATTGCTTTTAAAGACGCCGTAGTTGCCGCAGGGGAAGGAGCCACGACGCTGACCTTAAAAGAGCTCACACCCGTGAGGATGATGCATAACCCGCTTTATAAGAAGCTAGTAGAGGCTTCTCAATCTGGTGCTACGCCGGAAGAACTTTCTGAGATTCTAGGTAGAGGCAGAGCTAAAAAAGGGATGTTCGAAGGAGATTTAGATGAGGGTGAGTTAGAGATAGGCCAAATCGCATCACTGCTCTCCGATATAAAACCAGCTGCTGAAATTGTCGACGAAATCGTCAACTCTTACCGCGAAGCTGGAGGCCCCTCCCTAGGCCGTAGGTTTAATTGGTAGGTCGAAAAACGACCTGATTGCTTTAGCCAAGCCCACTCCCACGACATTTCCGACTTCTTCTTCGCTAGCTTTTTTTACCCCATCAACTGACCCGAAATGCGTCAATAATTTTTCCTTAGATGCCGGTCCCACACCCTTAATTTCATCAAGTACAGAGTGAAGGGACTTCTTACTGCGCCTTTTCCTATGATGTGCTAACGAGAATCGATGAGCCTCATTTCTCATTTGCTGAATGACTTTCAAGGTCTGGGATCTTTTATCTAGATAGTACGGCGTGGAATCTCCAGCAAAAAATAATTCCTCGAGTCGCTTCGCTATTCCCACCACTTTAATTTCCCCAGCAATATCGAGCTCTTCCAAAGCCTCCATTGCGTGACTTACCTGTCCTTTACCCCCGTCAATTACCAGCAGCTGAGGCAGAGAGTCTCCGTCTTCAAGAAGCCGCCTATATCGTCGGTAAACAGCCTCCTTCATGCTCTCGAAATCATCCGGGCCCTCCACGGTTCTCACATTGAAATTCCTGTAATCACGCTTCGCCGGCTTTCCGTTTCTAAACACGACACACGCTGAAGTCGGGCTCGTTCCCTGAATGTTCGAGTTGTCAAAACACTCTATATGTCTAGGCTCTAGCTTCATCTTTAAGTCAGCCTTCATGGTTTGCATGAGGCGTGTAGTTGCAGCCTCAGGATCTAACTGTTCTTGTCTCTTCTGTCTATCCTTCATGAATAAAAAGGCGTTTTTCTGGGACATGTCTACGAGACGTTTTTTATCGCCCTTTATAGGCACAGAAAATCTCACGCCCTCTATCTTCATCTCTAATTTCATAGAAGAATAGATGTCTGGGCTAGACGAGCCTATTTCATCTCGAATAAACGGTATCGCAGCGTGCACTAAAGCCTCGTCGGTCTCATCAAGCCGCTTCTTAACCTCAAAGGTTCTGCCTTTCACTACTGCACCCGACACAATATGCATGCAGTTTATGTATCCGCAACTTGAATCTGAGGAAATTGTAAATACATCTACATTATCAATTAACGGATGCACTACGGTGCTCTTCGCTTGGTATTTTTCAAGGCTCCTAAGCTTCGACTTAAACACCTCGGCCTTCTCATAAGCTAGTTCTATCACTGCCGCTTCCATACTTTTTTTCAACGCCTCTTTCACCTCACCTAAATTGCCTTTTAAAACATGACGTATCGAGCTTATACTCTCTTCGTAACTCTCTTCAGACTGCTTACCCACACACGGTCCCAGACAATTTCCTACGTGATATTCTAAACACACTCGGAATTTTCCCGAGTCGATGTTCTTTTTAGATAAATTCAACGAACAAGTCCGAATGGGGTATAGCTCCTTGCATAAGTCCAGCACCGTGTACATGCTTCGAATACTTGTAAAGGGCCCAAAATATTCCCCATCACCCGATCTGGTTTGCCTTGTGGGAAACACCCGCGGAAATGGTTCTTTTTTTAAGACTAGAAAAGGAAAGGTTTTATCATCCTTAAGCAGAATATTGTATATAGGCTTGTGCTCTTTAATCAAAGTGCTTTCAAGAAGCAGAGCGTCTTGCTCAGTTGGCGTAACTATCCACTCTATGTCTCGGATTTTCCCTACGAGAATTCTGGTTTTGCGATTTTCGTACTTCTTACGGTTGAAATAACTACCGATTCTCTTCTTCAGGTTTTTTGCCTTGCCCACATAAATTATCTTCCCCTCATCATTGAAATGCTTATACACACCCGGCTCGCCGGGAAGTCTAGAAAGTAAATTAGAAAGATGTTCAGAGGGTTTCATCGCTCTCAAAGATAATTACCTTTAGGGCATGGATTTTATAACAGGAGCAACGGGAATTGTAGGAAGAGAAGTTTTAGCTCAACTGCTTTTGTCTGGTAAATCAATAAAAGCCCTTAGGCGCAAGGGTTCAGACGTTGAGAGCATTATGGATTTCCTTGCGAAAAGAGGACTTAAACCTTCCGAAAAAGAACTTTGTTGGGTAGAAGGTGACGTAACAGACTTGCAGAGTTTGGAGGACGCAATTCGCGATTGTGATACTGTATTTCATATTGCAGCCGTGGTTTCTTTTCACGCGTCAGATGACGACTTAATGATGGAGGTGAATGTAGGCGGTACGGCTAATGTCGTGAATACGATGCTCGACCTTGGAATCACAGACCTCATTTACGTAAGCTCTGTCGCTGCCCTTGGCTACACTTCTAAAGAGCCCATCACTGAGGATACAATCTTCGAAGACGGCCCCCTCACCACTAGTTACGCTCGTAGTAAGAATAAATCTGAGCTTGAAGTTTGGCGGGGACAGGAAGAGGGGTTGAATGTGGCAATGGTTAACCCCTCTATCATTGTAGGCCCTGGAGATTTTACAAAAAGTTCTGGGGAGTTGTTTTCTCAGGTTTACAAAGGTCTTCCGTTCTATCCTACGGGATCTAATGGATTCGTTCCTGTTTATGATGTAGCTCGAGCGTGTATTCTTTTAGCGCAAACAAGTATACGCGGCCAACGCTTTCTTCTTAACGCAGAGAACAGGAGCTATAAGGATTTCCTCTCTACTATAGCCGTTGCTTTAGGCGTAAAGGCCCCTGGTAGGCCAGTACAGGACTGGATGGCGGGAGTAGTTTGGAGAGGGTTTTGGATTATAGAAAAACTAACAGGAAAGAAAGCTCTTGCAACTAAGGAAAGTCTTAAAATGGCCCAGCTCCCCACAGAGTATGATGGATCGCAAATACGCAAAGCTCTTTTACAAAAGGGAGTTGAATGGAATTACACCTCTGTTAACGAAGCCATATCCAGCACGTCAAAGGTTTACTTATCAGAGAAGGCAGGGTCCTGACGTACATCTTCTTCCATCAAGATTAATTTTTGGGTGACTTCTATCAACACAGACTTCATTGCTACAGGATGCTCCCACCACCAAGTATGGCTTTTTTCGAAGAGCACTCGAGTAATACCGTGTTTATTAAAAATTTCAGCATAACCCTCACTTACTTTTTTACTTGCGTGATCGTTTCGGAAGACCTTTCCCTTACTCGCCGCTTCTAAAAGCTGAATGTCTGCCATAACGTTGATGAAGGCCTCTTTTTGTAAAAGTTTGCTCGGAGGCGTGGCTCTTGCATCGTCGCGTGGGTCGCTATTGCAGCTAGACAGAGCAGCAGCGCTTAAGCAGTACGCGAAAATTATATTAAGAACAGTTTTCATGAGTTATTATCTATCGAAAGTTAACCTTTCACCAGCGTGGTTGCCGCGCTCCGTTAAAATTTTCTGCCCGTCCCAAACCCTAACGCCATTCACCCAAGTTCCAATTACTCTAGACTTAAATTTCGCGCCTGTAAAAGGTGACCAACCACATTTGTACATAATATTATCGCCAGTAACAGTCCATTCGGCATCTGGATTTACGAGGACAAGATCAGCTTTATAACCCTCCCTGATATAACCCCTGTCTTCTAGTTTAAAACACTCTGCCACCCTGTGAGCCATAAGGTCCACCACCTTTTCTACAGATAAAACCCCTTCGTGCACCATCTCTAACATAGCTGGTAATCCGTGCTGAACTAATGGTCCTCCCGAAGGTGCCTGGAAGTATGAGTTGTTCTTTTCTTCACTAGTATGAGGTGCGTGATCTGTGGCGATGACGTCAATGCGGCCGTCTAATAATGCGGCTCTAATTGCCTCCCTATCGCTAGCGGTTTTAACGGCCGGATTCCATTTAATGTGAGTCCCTTTAGTTGCGTAATCCGCATCGGTAAACCACAAGTGATGAATACACGCTTCTGCTGTCAGCATCTTTTCAGACAAGGGCTTATTTCCATCGAACAGGGCTAGCTCTTTAGCTGTGGATATATGTAAGATATGCAATCTAGTCCCCACCTTAGCTGCTAGTTCCGCAGCCTTAGAAGAGCTTCTGTAGCAAGCCTCTTCAGACCTAATAAGATGATGC
>Ga0308023_1000291_pt1 | contig 15440 bp, 9 predicted proteins | sample Neamet418_FD_201294 | JGI IMG/M metagenome (GOLD analysis project Ga0308023, IMG submission 201294) | Marine microbial communities from water near the shore, Antarctic Ocean - #418 | ecosystem: Environmental > Aquatic > Marine > Unclassified | place: Southern Ocean | collected 2014-10-03
AGCTGATATTATTGATAATAATGAGATAGAAAAGCGCTTGTATTTTAATCAGTTATTATATATCCCTATTTTTTATAATAAGCAAGAAAATAAAAGCAATTTTTCTGATTTAAGTATTCAAAAACAAATTGAAAACTCTACTGAAATCAAAGATACTTCAGTATTAAATATTGCTTTGTTAATGCCTTATTTTTTGGTAAAGAATGATACCATGTTTAATGACTTTGATGATATTGCAGAAATTCCTAATATTTATTATAAAGGTTCGGAGGTAGCTCTTTCTTTTCATATTGGTGTGGAACTGGCACTTGATTCTTTACGCAAACAAGGAAAAAATATTTGTTTACATACTTTTGATACGAATAAGGATACCTTAAAAGTACACCAAATTGTGAATTCAATGGCTTTGGAAAATATGGACATTATTATTGGGCCTTTGTATGCCAACAATTTTAGGATTTTATGTGAAAAATATGGAGATGATACCACTAAGGTATTAATATCTCCACTTTCTAGGAATACTAAAAATGTAAAAAAATATAAAGCTGTTTATCAGCTTTCCCCTTCTTTTCAAGTGCAAACAAATATCATTAAGGAATATGTGTTGAAACACCACAGCCAGGATAGAATTATTGTGCTTAACGAAAAAGGGTATGAGAGTAAATCAGCTTATTTTAAGCATTTGTTTAAACAGTATGAAAAAGAAGTAGAAACCTTTACTGTAGAATATACTAAGGTGGACTCTATCCGTAAAATTTTTAAAGATAAACAAGTTGTAATTATTCCTTCAGAAAATAAAGCTTTTGTGAGTAAGATTCTTGGATCTATTGGAGGTTTAGATTCTACATCATTTGTTTTTGGTTTGTATGATTGGAAGAAATATGGTAATTTGGATATTCATAATTTAATGTTTTTAGATGTTAAGTTTCCTAATCCGTATCGCTTTAGTAAATCTAGTAATCATGACATTTATTTTGTTAAATTATTTGAAAAAAAGTACAATACTAACCAAGCTAAATATACACATATTGGTTGTAATATTATAATGCATTTTTGTTCTGATTTCTCTCTATATAAGTTCCGAAATGTAACTGGTGGAGGTATGGTAAACACCTACGCTCCTTTGCATCATTATGTTGATTATGAGTTAATTCCTGTGGATTAGTTTTTAAGTTACTTAAATTGTATTTTTACATATGATTTTGCGTAAAATTATAAACATATTATCCCTTTTATTTTGTATTGTTTTTTATAATGATATTCAAGCACAATGTAATGTTACGGTTGATGTTGCTAATTTACAACATGTCAATTGCCCAAATGGTGGAGCGGAAGGAAACGCTAGTGTTACCCAAAATAATTTCACTAATTATTTTTGGGAGAATATAACTACAGGACAGATGATAAACTCACAAGGAAATACTACTTCATCAAATTTAGATGCTGGTTTATATGTGATTACAGCTACGGGTCCTTTTAATAGCTCTTGTCCGGCTTTAGTATATTCGGATACTTTTGAAATTTTAGAAGCGGAACCCGTCTTTCAGTTTAATCCCACTCAGTCTTGTCAATCCCTTTGTAATGTATTGGTTACAGCCTCTATGCAAATTGCTATTGCTAGTGTAAATTATACTTATCAATTTGATGCTAATCCGATAGTTAGTTTGCCAAATAGTTTAGCGAATCAATGCGGAGGTTCTCATACTTACGAAATATTTGCCAATGGTATTTCATGTGGAATAGAAAATATAGGTATAAGTCAGTTTGCACAAATGAACTTAGCTACTTCAGTATCTAATGCTCCTACTTGCAATCAACAAGGTTCTGCAACAGTAAATATTACAGGAGTTGGTGCTTCAGCAATATCAACCTATTGTATTTCTACCCCACAGATGAATCTTTATACTACTATTGATAATATTGTAATGGTAGGGGATAATACTACTATATCAAATAATACATCAGGAGTTTGTGATATGTATACCGATTATACAGCTTTTTCTACTGATGTAACCCCAGGAAATTCATATAGTTTGACTGTTGATTTAGGCACATGTAGTCAGCCTGAGTATTTGATAGATATAGCTAATGTATATATTGACTGGAATATAGATGGTGATTTTAATGATATAAACGAGTTGGTAGGCCAAGTAAACCCAACTCAAAGTCCATCATCTCATATTTTTACAATTACTGTCCCTCCGGGAGCTATACCTGGAGAAAGTAGAATGAGAATTGTTGCTCAAAACTATCAGTATCAATCTACTAATCAAGCATTGTCTTGTGATAATAATATAGCTTATTTTGGTTCAACTGAGGACTACACCTTATTTATAGGCGGTTCAGTAGCAACTCCTGTTACTTATCTATGGTCAGATGGACAAACTACAGTAACAGCTAATAACTTAAGTGCCGGTACTTATACAGTTTCTATTACAGATGTAAATGGATGTTCTGCAACTGATACAGCAATAGTTACTGGTTTATTGTTTGGATGTATAAATCCTCTTGCAGTTAATTACGATCCAACTGCTCAATGTGATGACGGAAGCTGTATCTCTTCACTTATAATAGATACTGCTTTTATCTCTCAGCCAATTTTATCTTATTGCCAAACTGGAGGGATGCAGATAAATATTAATCAAACATTTCCGCAAACTACATATTCTTGTGTGGTAGGATATTATAGTGGGACATTTTTCATCTCTTATCTAAGTACAAATTTAACTACTGTTAATCAGCTAAATTTATCTGGTTTTAACCCTAATGTTGATTATTTTGTTCGAATTGTTGATTCAACTGCATATTATAATGCGAATCCTTTTGGTAATGGAACTAGTTCTATTGGTCTTATTGATGAGTTTGGCCCAGTTAATTTCTCTGCGCCATCTCAGTTTACTGTTACAACTAGCGGATCTCAAATAATTTGTAATGGAACAACTCCAGATTCATTGACAGCAAGTAGTGGAGTTGCAGGAACTTACTCATGGAGTCCTGCCTCTCATTTTTTAGATGCTAATATTCAAAGTCCTATTTTTAATTCAGTTCTAACAGCCACAACAACTTACACTGTTATTTTTACAGATTCAAGCGGATGTACTGCTACTGATGATTTGCTAATAAGTACCACTTTATTAACAACAAGTATAACCCCAACATTACAATCAATTTGTCAAAATTCTCCATCTTCTAACCTAACAGTTATAGCTGGTGGAGGTGTTTTTCCTTATCAATATCAATGGTATGAATATAGTTCTCCAAACCAAGCGTCAGCTGCAGTAATTATACCAAATGAGGTTGATTCTTTCTTTCTCCCTCCAACTAATACGGTTGGTATTACTTATTATTTTTGTCTAGTAACAAGTGCAGTGCAAGCCTGTCAAGATACTTCTGCTATTGTTACAGTAGAGACAGTCTCCGAACCAATGTTTACACTTCAACCACAAGATTCTGCTGTATGTATAGGGTCTAATATTACAATAAATGTAGCGGATACTTTTTTCGTAACTGTAGCTGCTAATGCAATAATTCCTGTTTATCAATGGTATGAAAATTCTATTTGTGATACTAGTATATCTGGTGGATCTGTACCAGCCTCAGGCCCAGGAAATAACACTAGCACATACACTCCACAAACAACAACTCCAGGAACGACATATTACTATTGTACAATTATTATTCCACAAATTGTAGGATGTAATACCATTATTTCAGAGTGTGCAGAGATTATTGTAAACCCTATTCCTTCAGCTATCTTAATTGCCAATCCTAACCCTGCTTGTTTAGGAAATAATATTACTTTAACTGGATCAGCTTCTATTCCTGTGAATAAATTTAGATTTCAATATAATAATGGAGGAGGGTGGATTAATATGACAAGTCCTGCAATGGGAAATACTAATCCTATTACATATAGCAATATAATAAATACAACTCAATTTAGAGTAAGAGTACGAGAATATACTGGTTGTCCTACTGGTCCTTGGTCACCTATAATTACTGTTCCAATATCAATTATTACAACTCAACCAATAAGTCATAATTAAAAATAAATCAATTAAATGTTAAGGTCATGAAAACTAAAAATAAATTATTAAATCGAATATTATTAGGGCTATTCCTGCTTGCAACTAATGTGTTGCTGGCGCAAACAGACACATCTTCTACACAAACGGTATGTGCAGGTTCTGTTGAGCCGTATTTAATTAATCCTCCTACTACGGGTTCTACTTATCAGTGGAATATAACTGGAGGGGGAATTGTCATTAATGGATCTACTACTGATAATATTACAGTTAACTGGGGAACTACTCCTGGAGTTTATATTATCACTGTAATAGAAACAGATGCAAATGGTTGTTTAGGTTTACCTATTACAGTTGATGTTACTGTAAATCCACTTCCAACAGTAACAACTGCTATAAGTCAAATTGCATGTTTTGGGTTTACAATCCCAGACTTGACAGCAGTTGGGTCAAATGTTACATGGTATTCAGACGCTTCTCTTTCTACACAAGTTGGTTTAGGGAATAATTTTGCTTCTGGAGAAACTGCTGTTGGTTTTTATACATACTACGCTACAGAATCTTTAAATGGTTGTGAAGGCCCATCAATTCCTGTCACTTTACAAATTTATAATGTTCCAAATGCTCCATCATCCACAAGCCAAACAGCTTGTTTTGGTACAACTATTCCAGATTTAACAGCCTTTGGAACAAATGTTACTTGGTATGATGATGCATCATTAACATCTATTCTATATAGTGGGGCCAATTTTGTAACAGGACAAACTGCAACTGGAATTTATACATATTATGCAACTACAACAGATGCAAATGGATGTGAAAGCTCATCTTCTCTGGTGACTTTAGAAATTTATTCTTTACCATCTGCACCAATTGTATCAAGTCAAACCGCATGTTTTGGCACTACAATTCCTAATTTAACTTCTACTGGATCGAATATCATTTGGTATTCCAATCCTACTCTTACTTCTCAGGTAGGAACAGGGAATAATCTATCAACAGGGCAGTATGCATTAGGAGTTTATACGTATTATGCAACTACAACTGATGGAAATGGATGTGAAGGTTTATCTTCCTTAGCTACTTTAGAGATATATGCATTACCGAATGCACCAATTGCTAATAATGAGACTGCTTGTGTAGGTGGTGTAATTCCTGATTTAACAGCTACAGGAACAACATTAACTTGGTATGATGACGTAACACTTACTAATCAAGTTGCTGTTGGAAATAATTTTTCAACAGGAGAAACAACAGCAGGAGTTTATACTTATTATGTGACTGAAACCAATACAAATGGATGTGAAAGTTCTGCAACAACAGTTACTCTAACTATTAATTCATTTACAACTCCTCCTTCATCTTCTGCTCAAACAGCTTGTTTTAGTTCAGCAATTCCTGACTTTACAGTAACAGGAATTGGTAGTACATTTACCTGGTATGATGATGTGGCATTGACTAATGTTGTTGGAAATAATTCTCCCTTTGCTACAGGACAAACTATTGTGGGTATTTACACATATTATGTTACGGAATCGCAAAATGGTTGTGAAAGCCCCGCTGCAATCGTAACCTTAACAATTTATGCTGCACCAACAACAGGACCAATTAATCACTGGTAATAAATGCGAAAACTAAAATTCATCATATTACTGCTTAATGCATTTGCTTCACAATTAGTAGCACAAAATACTGTGCACCTTTGTGTAGGTGAAAGTCATAGTTTTGCTGTGCCATATACTAATGGTTCTGTTTATGATTGGAAAATGCAGAATACTTCAATTGCTACAATTACATCTGGAAGTGGAACCGAAAATATTATTATGAATCTTAATTCTTCAGGTACATTTCAATTAATTGTTGAGGAATTAAACGCTAGTGGTTGTTTTGGGTATGATAGTGTTTTAGTAGAAATACATGATCAACCTACTCCAATTATTTCAGCATTAGGACCTGTTCAGGTTTGTTTTGGGATTGATGTGGTTCTTCAAGTAAATACAATATATGATTCTTATCTTTGGAGTGATGGTTCTTCAGCATCAGAATTGGTAGTTGATAGTACAGGTGATTACTCTGTAATTGTAACTGATGAATTTGGCTGTTTAAACAACAGTAATGCTATTTTAGTAGATATTCAATCTGCATCTGCAACTGCTGATTTTTATTTTGACGGAATATGTGTAAATAGTCCTACTACTTTTCTTAGTACTTCATTTTCTGTAGGTGATGTGATTAATTCTTTAAATTGGGATTTTGGTAATGGAATTCATTCTTATAGTGATTCTGTTTCAGTTTCATATAATCTTGTAGGAGATTATCAAGTTTCCTTATCTATTGAAACAGCTGTTGGCTGTAAGGATTCTATATTTAAAACTATAACTGTTTTTGAAAATCCAAAAGCTAATTTTAATTATAACCCATATACAATATCCACTTTAAACCCAGATATAAATTTTTTCAATACTTCAACTAATGGAACCCAATATTTGTGGGATTTTGGTGATTCAATTTATTCTATTATTGAAAGCCCTACTCATATTTATAATGACCCGGGAGTGTATGATGTGATGTTATTTGTTGAAAATGTTAATGAGTGTATGGACTCAATCTCAAAAAAGATCATTATGTATTATGATTTTGTATTACATGTGCCTGCGGCTTTTACTCCAAATGATGATGGCGATAATGATCAGTTTGGCCCTATAGGTTTAAGAATGGATAAATATGAATCCTTTGGATTGTATGTTTATAATCAATGGGGAGAGATGATTTTTGAAACAGAAGATATTAATGAGCGGTGGGATGGTGCTGATAGCCAGAATGGATCGTATGCTTGGGCTATTGTAATAGTTGATGAGCTAGGTGAAGTGCGTAAGAAAGTAGGAGAGGTGTTGTTAATTAAGTAATTATCTTAAATCAATTACTTCTACTCCTTGGTAGTCATTAGTATTAAAAGTAAAAGGAGATACGAAAGTATTGCTTTTGAAACTTGTTACTAAATAAGTATATGTTCCTCCATTTTTATCAAGTATAGTAATTTTGTGTAGTTGGTTTTTAGCGGCATCCACTGCTAAAGTTATTTTCATAAAAGCACCACTTTCTTTAGGAAATAAATCAATAATTTGTAATCGCTTCCCTTTTTCTGACTCAGCCCCTACATAACTATATTTATAACCTTCTTCATAAATAGTGAATAGTTTGTTTGGACTCATCATTTCTTCTTCAGGGTCATGCTCTATTATCTGTACTTCATTCATGTCTGCTAAGTAAATCCATTGGCTCTCCCCATCATTAATGATGATTTGCTCCTCCATTTCTAATCTGAACATTTCCTCTTGCAACACTAAAATTCCTTTTTGTTTTTCATTAATGTTCTGATTTTTGTTTTCAAAAATAAAATCAAAACCTACGGTCATGTTTTTGTATGATTTTGTTGTTGCACTTAGTCTGTCAAGTACATCTTTGGCTGCTTGGTCCTGAGCAAAAAGGGTAGTACTGAAAGCAATTAAAAGGGTAGTGAGTAATTTAGTCATTGTTATTTAATTTTTTTAATAATTCTTCTAATTCCATTTCGTCTCTAACCAAAACCTTTCTGGCTTTACTTCCTTCAAATGGCCCAACTATTCCTGCTGCTTCTAATTGATCAATAATTCTTCCTGCTCTGTTGTATCCAAGACGGAGTTTCCTTTGTATTAATGATGTTGATCCTGATTGATGTTGTACTAATACCAAGGCAGCTTGATCAAACATTGCATCCTTATCTTCAAGGTCTGCTTTCCCACCTACAGCTTCTGCTTCTCCTTCATATTCTGGTAACATATAAGGTTGCGGGTAAGCTCTTTGTGAGCCAATAAATTCACAGATTTTTTCAACTTCTGGAGTGTCAATAAAGGCACATTGTAAACGTGTTAAATCACTTCCTGTAGAAATAAGCATATCTCCCATACCAATTAATTGTTCTGCTCCCTTGCTGTCCATAATTGTTCTGGAATCAATAGCTGAGGTAACTTTAAAGGCCACCCTTGCTGGGAAATTGGCTTTTATCATTCCTGTAATTACATTAACGGAAGGTCTTTGTGTGGCAACAATTAAATGAATCCCGATAGCACGGGCAAGTTGTGCTAAACGAGCAATTGGAGTTTCAATTTCTTTTCCTGCGGTCATGATTAAATCAGCAAATTCATCAATCACCAAAACGATATAAGGTAAGTATCTGTGTCCATCATTAGGATTTAATCTTCTGCTGATGAATTTCGCATTGTATTCCTTGATATTACGGCATTGTGCTTGTTTACAAAGCTCATATCTATCATCCATTTCAATACATAATGAATTTACAGTATTTACTACCTTTTTGGTGTCAGTAATTATAGCCTCTCCATCATCTGGTAGTTTTGCTAAGTAGTGTCTTTCAATTTTATTGAATAGGGTAAGTTCAACTTTTTTAGGGTCAACTAATACAAATTTCACTTGTGATGGGTGTTTTTTGTATAATAAAGAGGCAAGGATGGCATTTAGTCCTACTGACTTCCCTTGTCCTGTTGCTCCTGCCATAAGTAAGTGGGGCATCTTTGCTAAATCTACCACAAAGGTTTCGTTAGAAATAGTTTTTCCAAAAGCAATCGGTAATTCCATGTTACAGTTCTGAAACTTTTCTGATTTAAGAACTTCCAGCATAGAAACTGTATTTTTCTTAGCATTAGGAACTTCAATGCCAATTGTTCCTCTACCTGGAATAGGTGCTATAATACGTATTCCTTCAGCGGCTAAACTAAGGGCAATATCATCTTCTAAATTTTTAATTTTTGAAATTCTAATTCCTGCTTCTGGTATAATTTCATATAAGGTAATGGTTGGCCCTACTGTAGCTGAAATGGAAGCAATTCCAATTTTATAATGTCCTAAAGTTTCAACAATTCTGTTCTTGTTGTTTTCAAGTTCGTCTTTATCAATTTCAATTTTACCTGCCCCATAGTCATTCAATAAATCCATTCCTGGCATTTTGAATTGTGAAAGTTCAAGGGTAGGATCAAAATCACCAAGTTCTTTTAGTTTCTTTTCAATTTCAGTTTCACTTAGAGTTTCTTCATTGGTAGATTCGGTTACTTCAAGCCCTAATTCCTCTTCTTGTCCTGTTGTCTCTGTTTTTTCTTCTGCTGGTGGTGACACTAAAGTTGGTTCTGCCGACAAAGGAATGTGTTCAGTTTCTGTAAGTGTTTCTACAGGATTTTCTTCCAGTACTGGTGAAGTTGGATTTTCGCCAAAAGTTGTTCTCAATATAGGTTCATTTTCTTCCTGTTTTACGGCTCTTTTATCAGGTTTTATTTTAGTAATAAAAGTTTGTATTTTATCTGTATCAATCTCAAAAAATATAGCGATATAAACGATTGAAATAGTAATAAGTAAAAGTGTAGTCCCTAACTCACCAATTGCTGAACTCATTAATTCATTGGTGAAAATACCAATTCCGCCTGCTGTAATTGTACCTCCAAAAAAGTGACGAATAAATATTGGGATAATTAACATTCCAAGTATTCCGTTAAAAATAAAAGTACTGAGAGAATATTTTTTAAAGCCAAGGACTTTTAATCCTGCTAATAAACTAATTAAAGGAATAAAAAATGCTGCAAGTCCAAACCATAATTTAATAAAGAGGTTAGCTATATAAGCACCTAAGCCACCAATAGAGTTATTAATTTTCTTATCTGTAATGATATCAGATAAATCTTTTCCTGAAACTAAACTATCGTCTACTTTCCACTGAAAAAAGAAAGAAACAAAAGCAATAATTAAATATAATGAGGTAAGAATTAAAACTGCTGCAAATATTTTCTGATTATTTTCATCCTTAAAAGGAGCTGTTATTCCTGCAAAGTTAAAGGACTTAGCGGATTTTAATTTTAATTTCTTTTTTATCATATATTCCTCAAAAATACAAATTGATTTCAATTGTAGTACTAGTAGAAACTAAATTTCCCCAACTAAATTGTTAATAAATGTTAATTGCAAAAACTTAGCATTAAATGTTCTGAAAAAATTAAATTTGCAGGCAATTATGATTAAGATAAATATTGAAAACGAATCAGGTAAACTAAAGGCTGTAGTGTTGGGAATCGCTACTGATTTTGGCGGTACACCTAATGTGGAGGATTGTTATGATCCTAAATCCAGAGCACATGTTAAAGCAGGTACTTTCCCTACAAATAAAGCTTGTGTAAAGGAAATGGATGCTTTAGTTTCAGTATTTGATAAATATGGAGTAAAGGTATTTAGGCCTCAGAATATCAAAGGGTTAAATCAGATTTTCTCAAGGGATATAGCTTTTGCAATTGTGGATAAATTAATAATTCCTAATATCATTGAAGATAGAAAAGAAGAAGCAGATGCTATTGATATGGTGTTAAGTCAAATAACTGCAGAGAATAAAGTTAAAATGCCAGCAAGTGCAAGGGCAGAAGGAGGAGATGTAATGCCATGGAATGAATATATTTTTGTGGGTTATTCCGAAAAGGAAGATTTTGAACATTATACTGTAGCTAGAACAAATAAGGCAGGTGTTGAGTTTTTAGCAACAACTTTTCCTAGTAAAATTGTAAAGGGTTTTGAGCTCAATAAATCGGATAATGACCCAAGAGAAAATGCTTTGCACTTGGATTGTTGCTTCCAGCCTATAGGAAAGAATATGGCTATCATTTATAAGGGAGGTTTTAAGCATTCAGCAGATGTTAATTTTTTAGTTAATTATTTTGGTGAGGAAAATATAATTGAAGTTAGTAAAGAAGAAATGTACAATATGAATTCGAATGTATTTTCAATTTCAGAAGAGGTAATTATCTCTGAAAAAGGATTTGTAAGGTTAAATACTGAATTAAGAAAAAGAGGGTTTATAGTAGAAGAAGTCCCTTATGCCGAGATAGCAAAAATGGAAGGGCTTTTAAGATGTTCAACAATGCCGTTAATAAGAGATTAGATAGATGAAACAGATTACAAATTCAATAATGATGATAAAGCCTGTAAGCTTTAGATACAATGAGCAAACGGCTGTCAATAATTATTATCAGCAGGTGTTAGATAACTTGACGGATGATCAAACGCAAGAAAAAGCGTTAAATGAGTTTAATACATTTGTAGATAAATTAAGAAATGTAGGGGTAAATGTAGTTGTAATTGAGGATACTGAATATCCTGACACTCCAGATTCTATTTTTCCTAATAACTGGGTTTCTTTCCATAGTAATGCTATGATAGGATTGTACCCTATGTGTGCTGAAAATAGGAGAGATGAAAGAAGGGAGGAAATTTTTGATGCTCTAGTTGATGAATATGGTTTTACCATTGAGGGAATAAAGGATTTTACGGAATTTGAAGAGCATGATAAGTACCTGGAAGGTACAGGAAGTATGGTGTTGGATCGTGTAAATATGATTTGTTATGCGGCTATTTCTATCCGTACGGATGAAGTTGCTGTCATGCAGTTTTGTGAAGAGTTTGGTTATCGTCCAATTTGTTTTACGGCCAACCAAGATGTAGAAGGTGAGCGTATGGCAATTTACCATACTAATGTAATGATGTGTGTGGCAGATAGTTTTGTAGTAATTTGCTTAGACACCATTGATAATGAGGCTGAAAGAGAGCATGTCCTAGAAACCCTTACAGAAACAGGAAAAGAAATTATTGAGATTACTGAAGCTCAAAAGCATAGATTTGCAGGAAATATGTTGCAAGTGATGGGGGATAAGCCTTACCTTGTGATGTCTAACTCGGCTTATAGTAGCTTAACGGAAGAACAAAAATTAGCTATTGAAAAACATTGCCCTATTTTGTATAGTTCATTAGACACTATTGAGGCTTGTGGAGGCGGAAGTGCAAGATGTATGATGGCAGAAATATTTTTACCAAAACAAAAGTAATGATAGAAGAAATTTTAAAACAGGAAATAGAAAAATGTTTAGCTGAATTGTATTCAGCAACTGAACAAAGTATTCAATTTCAAAAAACCAGAAAGGATTTTAAAGGAGATATTACTTTGGTAGTATTTCCATTGTTGAGGGCTTCAAAAAAAGGACCAGAACAAACTGCTGAAGAAATAGGAAATTACTTAAAAGAAAAAGTTACTGAGGTTGCTGGTTTTAATGTGGTAAAAGGATTCTTGAATTTAGAAATTACACAAGAATACTGGTACAATCAATTTGTTACCGCTTATAATACTGCTGATTATGGTACAGTAAAAGCAGATATAAATGCACCTACTTTCTTGGTGGAATATTCATCACCCAACACAAACAAACCCTTACATTTAGGACATATCCGTAATAATCTATTGGGTTATTCAGTTGCTGAGATTATTAAGGCAAGTGGTAAAAACATGAAAAAGGTTCAAATCATTAATGATAGGGGTATACATATCTGTAAATCAATGGTGGCTTGGCAGAATTTTGGGAATGATGAAACTCCTAAAAGTACAGATATGAAGGGCGATCATTTTGTAGGTAAATATTATGTGGAGTTTGATAAACAATATAAAATAGAAGTAGCTGATTTAGTTGATGGCGGAATGGATCAGAAAGAAGCAGAAAAAGAAGCTTCTATTTTTAAGAAGGCACAAGAGATGTTATTAAGTTGGGAGGCAAAAGAACCAACTGTAATTGCATTGTGGGAAAAAATGAATGCTTGGGTGTATGAAGGTTTTAAAACAACTTATGAAAGGCTTGGAGTTGATTTTGATAAGAACTATTATGAAAGTGATACTTATCTGCTAGGAAAAAAGGTAGTTGATATTGGTCTTGAAAAAGGTGTGTTTTATAAAAAAGAAGATGGGTCGGTATGGATAGATTTATCGGCTGAAGGCTTAGATGAAAAAATCATTTTACGTTCGGATGGTACTGCTGTTTACATGACGCAAGATATTGGTACTGCTATAAAAAGACATGAGGATTTTAATTTTTCAAGCATGGCCTACACAGTAGGAAATGAGCAGGATTATCATTTTAAGGTACTGTTTTTAATCCTAGATAAATTAGGATATGAATGGGCAAAGAGTTGCTATCATTTATCATACGGTATGGTGGATTTACCAAGTGGAAAAATGAAATCGCGTGAAGGAACTGTGGTGGATGCTGATAATTTGATGGAGGAAATGGTAAGTACTGCTAAAAGTATTGCAAAGGAATTAGGAAAGTTAGAAGGTATGACGGATGAAGATGCTAATACACTTTATGAAACAGTAGGGATGGGAGCATTGAAGTACTTTATGTTAAAAGTTGACCCTAGAAAGCGTATGCTTTTTGACCCTAAAGAATCCATTGATTTTAATGGAAATACAGGCCCATTTATACAATATACTTATGCTCGTATTCAATCCTTAAAAAGAAAGCATATTGCTGAAATTATAATGCCAGTTGTAGTTGCTATTACCGCTAAGGAACAAGAGATTATTAAGTTATTGACTGAGTTTCCAAATATGATACAAGAATCGGCAACTAACTATAGTCCTGCACTTGTAGCTAATTATGTTTATGATTTAGTAAAGGAGTACAATACTTACTACCAGAATACGGCTGTCCTAACTGCTGAAAGTGAAGAGCTGATTAATTTCAGATTAGGTTTATCAGTTAAAGTTGGTGAAGTGATACAAACGGCTATGCGTTTGTTAGGTGCAGATGTACCAGATAGAATGTAAAAACTAATAGTAGTCAGTATTCAAAATTTAGTATAGAGAATACAAATGCTATTCCATAACTATTCTTTTCTCTACCGTTCCGTCATCATACAAGTAGAAAAGTGGGATGTTGCTTTTAGGAAGTGTTTCTTGTCCTAATACATTAGTGATTTTACTAAGGATTTTGTTTGAAGGTATTTCACTAACATTAGTTGTGTAATTACAATCTTCACTATATATTGTTCCCGAATCAATATCTGCATACCAATTTACCCAAATTGGTGTAGTGTCTGAAAAGTTTTGATTAAAATGGGATACATTATCAACCATAATACAATCTAAATTATAATTTGCAGAAGTCATGAAGATGTTAATCAGGTTGTTATTTCCATTTTTAACATTTACAGATTGTAATTCATTTTCATAAGCAAAGAGTTGTTTAAGATTGTAATTGTTTTTTAGGTCTAAAACTTTAATTGAATTATTGTTACATTCTAGAGTCTGTAGTTGAAAGTTGTTTGATACATTTAAGGTTTCAATATCATTATGAAAGCATTTTAAATGCGATAAAAGTGTGTTATTGTTTAGATAAAGGAACCAAATCTCATTGTAGCTACAGTCTAGGTAAGTTAAAGAATTAAAATCTTCTATTCCTATTAGGTTACTTATGTATTTATTACTGATTGATAAACTTCCTATCGTATTAATATTAGCTGTTAACACATAATCATCTAAGGTGTTGTCATAACCCATATTTATTAATGCTTGTTCAAAAGCATCATCAGGAACATAGGTTTGTTGTTGCCCAAATCCAAGAATTGGTAACACAAATATTAAGAGTAATATTTTCTTCATAGCTCTAAGTTTTAGTAATATCGTTCATTAATTTTTGCTATAGTCTCCAGCAAATATATGAAAATATAAATATAACCGACTGATTATGAGGTGTGAAATATTGTTAAGAAGCTGAAGTTACTTGCTTTTAGTAAATATCCTATTCAGGAATTGCTCTAATTGTTGTGCAGTTCGTTTGGTGAATAGTTCCCCATCTTTTACATAAGAAATACCACCAGTTTCTTCCGATACAATAACGGTTACTGCATCCGATTCTTCCGTAATACCTACTGCAGCTCTATGTCGCATTCCTAGGTTTCCGGGAAAATCATCACTATTACTTACAGGAAGTACACACCTTGCACTTATAATTTTGTTGTCTCTTATGATAACAGCTCCATCATGTAGTGGACTATTTTTGTAAAAGATACTTTCTATCATAGGAACAGAAATTTCTGCATTCATTGCTACACCTGTTTCAGTAAATACTGCCAAATCATCCATCTGTGTGATAACCATTATGGCACCTGTTTTAGTTTTTGCCATATCCTCACATGCTTTTGAAATGGCTGAAGTGTTTAAATGGTTGTCATGCTCTACTTTAAAGTTGAATTTAAAAAGTCCTTTATTTTTAATCACTTTCCCTTTTCCTATAAACATGAGGAACTTCCTAAGTTCTTGCTGAAAGACTATAACTAGTATAATAACACCAACACCAATAAATTGCCCTAAAATTTCGCTTAAAAGCTGAAAATGGAAAGCATCTACAATTTTCCACAATAAGTAAATAGCTGCCAATCCAATAAAGATATTAATAGCTACTGTTCCTCTTACTAATTTGTATAGTTGATAAATTAATACGGCAACCAATGCTATATCAATAAGTTCTATAAAGCCAATTTCTAAAAATTCCATTAACAATT
>Ga0308023_1000293_pt1 | contig 15361 bp, 10 predicted proteins | sample Neamet418_FD_201294 | JGI IMG/M metagenome (GOLD analysis project Ga0308023, IMG submission 201294) | Marine microbial communities from water near the shore, Antarctic Ocean - #418 | ecosystem: Environmental > Aquatic > Marine > Unclassified | place: Southern Ocean | collected 2014-10-03
AATATAAAGTGATGCGCTAATTGCTCCAGCACCCCAGCACCAAATATTTTCCTTTGCTGCGAGTATTATATATAGGATGGAGAAAAAGACTGCAAAACACTCAATAGCACTCCAATTGAAATTTAGGTTATTTAAGAAAAGAGCTATTTCACTCATAACTTAGTTAGCTGTTATGCACCGCATTAGCAATTTCTATAATCAGATTTTCATTTTTTTCAATTGCATTTCCAACAACAATAATATCGGCACCAGCTTTACAATTGGCTGCTGCTTTTTCGCCACTGCTAATTCCTCCTCCAATAATTAAAGGCGTATCAACTGATTTGCTTACTGTGGTAATCATTTCTTCTGAAATTGGATTTTTTGCTCCACTTCCTCCATCCATAAAAATAAGTTTTAGTCCTAGCATTTCTCCTGCCATGGCGGTGCAAGCTGCCACTGCATTTTTATCAGCAGGAATAGGAGTAGTGTTACTCATGTAAGAAACAGTTGTAGGTTTTCCACTATCAATAAGCATATAGCCAGTAGGTAAAACCTCTAATGAAGATTGTTTTAAAATTGGTGCTGTAATTACTTGTCTTCCAATAAGCATTTCAGCATTTCTACCTGAAATTAAAGATAAAAATAGTATTCCGTCAGCTTTGTCGTTTACTTGCATGGCATTTCCAGGGAAAAGCACCACAGGAATGTCGGAATTTTCTTTTAATGTAGCTAAGCAAGAATCTAAACTATCATTAGTAAGTAAAGAGCCTCCAACAAAAAAGTAGTCTGTTTTTGCTTGTTTTGCTTTTTCAATAACGATAATTAATTCTGATTTATCTTGTTTGTCAGGATCAATAAGTAGGGCAAATGATTTCTTTCCTTCTTTTTTATTTGCTAGAATTTGATTGTATATATTCATTAATTTGGATTTTAATACTGAGATATTAGAAGTGATAATTCTAGCTAATATCTGTTGTCTATTTTAGTTGCAAACATACACTAAATAGTGATTATTTATTTTTAGGTAGTTTAAATTTAATTCTTTTGATCTGAAGTATGCTGTTACTTTGCCATGTTCTTTTGCAAAGAATTCAGGAATTATGATATCTTTTATAAAATCAACTTCTCCTTTTTGATACCATTTGTAAATAGCCTCTTTTAAGCACCAGATTAAAGTTGACTTTCCCTTATTCAGCTTGATTAAGTTTTTTTCTGAAACAAATTTAGAGGCTAAATGCAAGGGCTTTACTGATATTTCTTCAATATCTAATCCTGTTTTTTTGTCGCTAATGATAACTGCAACTAACTCCTTGGAATGCGAAATTGAGATATGTTTACCATTATCTAATTCTGGCGCTCCAAATTCATTATAAATTATTGTATCAGTTGGGAAAATTTCATTCACTAATAATCGGCTTGCTAGGTGTTCCTTTTTCCTTTTTTCTGACGTGTAATTTTTAGTGTTTATACCTCCTCCTAATGCTATTAGTTCATCTAGTGTTTCGGTAATTTTCCACACCAAGATAGTGATTATTTCGCTCTCTATTTTATGGGTTATTGGCATAAGGTTGATTTGTTGGCTGCAAATATAATAATTATGATTATCTTTGCAATCCTAAAAAAATGGAAACTATGAATTATAAAGTAAAAGATATCTCATTAGCAGAATGGGGAAGAAAGGAAATCAATTTGGCAGAGGCAGAAATGCCAGGATTAATGTCAATCAGAGAAGAGTTTGGAGATAGTAAGCCATTGGCAGGAGCAAGAATCGCAGGTTGTTTGCATATGACGATTCAGACGGCTGTATTGATTGAAACTTTAGTTTATTTGGGTGCTGAGGTTACTTGGTCATCTTGTAATATATTTTCTACTCAGGATCAGGCAGCAGCTGCAATTGCAGCTACAGGGGTTCCTGTTTTTGCTTGGAAAGGACTAAATGAAGAAGAATTTGATTGGTGTATTTTACAAACACTTACTGCTTTTGAAGGTGGGAAATCTTTGAATATGATTTTGGATGATGGTGGTGATTTAACGAATATGGTTTTTGATAGATTCCCAGAAATGGTTGCTGATATTAAAGGGCTTTCGGAAGAAACTACTACTGGAGTTCATAGGTTGTACGAGAGAATGGAAAAAGGAACACTTCTAACTCCTGCAATTAACATTAACGATTCGGTTACTAAATCAAAATTTGATAATAAATACGGTTGTAAAGAATCCTTAGTTGATGCGATAAGAAGAGCAACTGATGTAATGATGGCCGGTAAAGTTGCAGTTGTAGCTGGTTATGGTGATGTAGGTAAGGGTTCTGCAGCTTCACTTAGAGGTGCAGGTGCTAGAGTTATTGTTACTGAAATTGATCCAATTTGTGCTTTGCAAGCAGCAATGGATGGCTTTGCAGTGAAAAGAATGGATGATGCGTGTAAAAATGCAGACATCATTGTAACAACAACAGGAAATAAAGATATCATTCAATCTCGTCATTTTCAGTGGATGAAAGATAAAACGATTGTGTGTAATATCGGTCATTTTGATAATGAAATTGATGTGGCTTGGTTAAATGATAATTGGGGGCATACTAAGGATACAGTAAAACCTCAAGTTGATATGTACACTATTGACGGTAAGGACATTATCTTATTAGCTGAAGGTAGATTGGTGAATTTAGGTTGTGGTACAGGTCACCCTTCTTTTGTAATGTCTAATTCATTTACAAACCAAGTATTAGCACAATTAGAATTATGGAATAATACTGATGCATATAAAAATGAAGTATATATGTTGCCTAAGTATTTGGATGAAAAGGTAGCTAGATTACATTTGGCTAAAATTGGAGTGGAGTTAGAAACTCTGCGTACTGACCAAGCTGAATATATTGGGGTAACAGTTGAAGGCCCATACAAGCCAGAATACTATAGATATTAGTATTTAGAAATAAAATATTAGATGAAAAGCCCGAGAAATCGGGCTTTTTTTTAATTAGAAATATGTATATAGCTTCCATTAAATAATCATTAGTATTTTTTGGTTTCAGTAATAAGGGGTTTGTGAATATCATATAAAAAGTGTAATATTGTTGCTTTAAATACTTTATATTATGAAAAGAATACTGTTTGGTTTTATATTTTTGATGAGTGTTATTTTCGTCTCAGCACAATGTTCGATTGATTATGCGTACTCTCCCCCTTTTGCAAACTATGGGTTGTATCCTGACTCATTGCCTGATGGTTATGTTGGTCAGTTTTATGATGAGGATATGACATTTTTTTTACCTTTAGATACAGTTGATGGTGGAGTAACTGTTACTTTTACGGATTTCCATATCACCTCAATTTCTTTGCCACTTGGTTTGACTTGGGAATGTGATAATTCAGCAAATAGTTGCCATTATGACCCGGCTGTAACCCAATATGGATGTGTTAACGTTTCAGGATTTGCATTAATACCAGGGATTTATGATGTTGAGGTTAATTTAGTGGCTACTCATAGTCTCTCATCAATTGCTGGTACCGAAAATATTTCTTTTATACTACCCCTCGAGATATTACCAGACACCTCAACCTCTTCTAATGCTGGTTTTGCAATGTCGAATCCTTCAGGGTGCACTCCAGTCCCCGTAAGTTTTACGAATAATAATACGGGAATGCTCTCTTATTTTTGGGATTTTGGAAATGGAAATACTAGTAATTTATTTCAGCCAGTCAATCAGGTCTATAATCAACCAGGAGAATATATTGTACAGTATTCGGCAGTTCAAACAACTGCTGCATATTTTTTAGAAAGTATTGAAGTTGTTTCAGGAAATTGTAGTGATGGAGGGCTCTCTGGAGATCCTGATTTCTTTTATACTGTCAGTACTCCATCTGGAGTTTTAGAAGAAGTTACTATCAGTAATTATATTTCACAACCCTTCCCATTAACGATTAATAGTTTTAATCCATTAGAGGTGATAGGGCAAAGTGTTACGATTAATTTATGGGATGATGATTCTGGTATATGGACTACTATAGAAGATTGCGGCTCATTTACTTTTGCTCCAGCTCAACAGGGAGGTGTATTTTCGTCTAATGGAGGAGGATTATCTATAAATTATACGATAATGGAAGTTCCAGCAAATACGGTAACATCAACAGATACGATTTATGTCTATGACTATCCTGTAATTCCAAATGTAGTTTATGATACCTTAAATAATGTAATTTATACATCTGAAGATTCTATCGCAATCCAGTGGTATTATTATAATAGCCCTATTCCTGGTGCCACTGATACTTTTATTGAGCCAACATCTTCTGGCGTATATTCTTTAGTTGTTGTAAACGAGTATGGTTGTACTGCTACTTCTTTAGAGGTTTTAGTTGTAATATGCGATACCACTTATCAGCCAATATTGGATGATAATGGTTCAACAGCATGGATGCTAGACTCCGCTATATATTCTAATTTACAATGGTATGATAATAATGGAATAATTATTGGTGCAAATCAATCCTTTTTCCCCGCTACTGTGAGTGGGTTATATTATATAGTTGCTACTGATGAATTTGGCTGTTCTTATTCCTCTGATCCAGTCTCGTTAGGCCACAACACTAGTTTAGAATCAATCCCTTTCTCTGGAATTGTAAACGTTGGGCCAAATCCTGTTTCAAATGGATCTCCATTAACAATATATATTCAGAATGCAGAATTTTCGGACGTTACAATTGTCTTAATGGATCTTTATGGAAGAGAAGTTATTCAAAGAGTTGTTAGTTCAAGTCTTTTTCCTTATCGATTTACTTCACAAGAGATTAGTAAACTATCAAATGGATTATATTTTTTAGATATTTCATTTGATGAAAATAAAATCAGAAAAAAGATTATAAAGGTAGGAGCTAATTAAATATTCTTAGAATATTATTATTACCTAAACTCAAATTATAAGATTTTAATGGTAGTAGTGCAGGGCCGTTACGAGTAACACCATCTTCTTCTAGAGAAAACATAGATGGGCAACATCCACAATAAGCAAAGCCTGTATTTACGGAGTCAATTACTGAGCAGGCAAGTGAAGGTTCGTAACTGCAGTTTCTGTCGTACACTTTGTAGTAATTCCCAACACCATGGTAAATGATGATGCCCTCAACTCCTCCATCAATAAAAATGGAGTTACCTGATGCTTGCAAATTACTATATTCTGGCAAATTCAAATCTACGTTAATATTCACGTAAACTTCTTGTATATAGTCATCTTTTGTGTTGCAAGTTGAGAAAGTGAAGAGTATACTAAGAATGGAGAGCGCTAATTTCATGACTGCAATTTTATGAAAAAGAAATGGATTTTTCCTTAATGGATGTATTAATTTATTTATTATCTTTACGGCCTTTAAAAACAGAACTTATATTTAAACGAAACATTATACCATGTTGAGAAAAATTTATTTAACAGCAGCTTTAGTATTTACTTCATCACTTGCTATGGCTCAAACAGGAGCCTTGAAGGGGGTGATTACGGACGCAATGAGTGGGGAGTCTATCCCTTTTGCTAACATTGTTGCTGAAAAAAATGGAAACCAAATTGGTGGGACAACTACTGATTTTGATGGAAACTATACCATTAAGCCTCTTGAGCCAGGAACTTATACCATTAAAGCAACATTTGTTGGCTATGGAACGGTTGAGGTAACTGGTGTTATTGTTTCAGCAAATAAAATTACTTTTCAAGATTTAAAATTACAGCAGGGAATTGCAATTGGTGAAGTAAAAATTATTGCATATAAAAAACCGCTTTTGGATCAAGATAACCTTTCGGGTGAAACAAAAACAGCTGAAGAAATTGTGGCTTTACCAACAAGGAGTGTGTCTTCTGTTGCAGCTACTGCAGCTGGTATTTACCAAAGAGATGAGGGGGATGATGTAAACATGAGGGGGTCAAGAGATAATGCGACAACTTATTATATTGATGGAATTAAGGTTGTGGGAAGTAAAGGTATTCCTACTTCTGCAATTGAGCAAATCACGGTAGTTACTGGAGGTTTGCCTGCAAAATATGGAGATGCAACAGGAGGTATTATTTCGATAACAACTAAAGGTCCCTCTAGTAAATTATTCGGAGGAGTAGAGTTTGAGTCCTCTTCATTGTTTGATAGTTATAATCATAATTTATTAGGGTTTGCATTATCTGGACCATTGTATAAGAAAAGAAAAACGGATGGTTCGAAAGGAAACTCTGTTCTTGGGTATTTTCTTTCAGGAGAATTAAAAAGTGTTGATGATGCTGATCCTTCAGCAATTGGCGTTTGGAAAGTAAAAGATGATGTTTTAGCTGATTTACAAGTAAATCCTTTTAGGCCTTCTGAAAATTCAGATGCAGGTTTATTGAGTACTTCAGAGTTTTTAACAAAGGATGACTTTGAAAATGTTCAGGCAAAAGTTAATTCTAATGAAAAACTTATGAACATTTCAGGGAAAATTGATATAAAGCCGTCAAAAAATACTTTTGTATCTTTAGGCGGAACTTATGCTTATTCATCTAAAATGAATGATAGATCTCCTTCTAGTATCCCATCAGCAGTGTTTAATTGGAATAATAACAGGCAATCTAACCAAAACACGTATAGGTTGTTTGCTAAGTTGACACAGAAATTTGGTAATGATGATTCGAATGATGAAGAGAGCGCATCTGTAGTTAAGAATGCATTCTTCACTATGCAAGCGGATTATACTAAGGATGAAAGAACATGGTTAGATCCTAATCATCAATTTGATTTATTTAATTATGGATATGTTGGTAAATTTAAAACTTTTAGAGAAAAAACGTATACAACACGAGAAATGGCTGTTGATTCTTCAACAGGAATTATATATACTGGATTTATACAAAATGGATATAAAGACACTTTGTTGAGTTATACTCCCGGAGGAATAAATACAAGTTTAGAGAATTATACGAATGCTTATTATAATTTATTTAGTCAAGAATCGTATTCTTCTTTTGCGAATGGTTATGGTGCTGACGGTGTAATAAGGACTGCTAATGATTTGCAAGGAAAAGGTTTGTTGAATGGAGAGCAACCCGCTAATGCTTATTCTTTATTTAGAAACCATGGTTATATGTATAATGGAGCTGCAAAGAATGATGAGTCTCAATTTAGTTTTAAAGCTTCAGGTTCTGCTGATATTAAATCACATGAGTTATCATTTGGGTTTGAATATGAGGAAAGAGAAGAATCGTATTGGGGAATGGGACCAATGGGTATGTGGTCGCAAATGCGGTCATTAACCAACTTACATTTATTAGAAAGAGATTTATCCAATCCAATGCCTCTATTTAATGCAAATGGAATTTATCAGGATACCGTGCATTATGATCAACTATTTTTAGCAGATATACAATCTGATTTTGATAGAAATTTAAGAGGTTCTTTAGGTTTAGATCCTAATGGTACGGATTTTATAGATATTGACTCTTATGATTCAAAAACATTTGATATTAAAATGTTTGGGGAAGATGAATTATTGAATAGTGGAACATCTTTAGTGTATTACTATGGTTATGATATTTATGGAAATAAAAATACAAAAAGCGCTACATTAAAGAATTTCTTTGAAGAAGGTAGTGAGAGATTAATAGCTCCATATAATCCTATATACACAGCAGGTTATATTCAAGATAAGTTTGCTGTTGAGGATTTGATTTTTAATATTGGACTAAGGGTCGATCGTTTTGATGCAAATCAAAAAGTATTAAAGGATAAATATTTATTATATGATGCTTATTCAGCAAGTACAACAAAGGGAATGTCTGCTTCTGGAGGAAGTAGACCTTCAACAATTGGTGATGATTTTATAGTGTATGTTGATGATTTCTCTTCCTCTAGCCCTAATACAGTTGGGTATAGAAATGGAGATGTTTGGTATAATGCTGATGGACTTGTTATTTCAGATCCTAAAGATTTAGCGGAAGCTGCAGGAGGGAAAATACAACCTTATTTAAAACAGCCTGCTGATGCTTTGAAAGGCATCATTAATACTGATGCTGTATTTGAAGATTATAAGCCTGAAGTTATGTTTATGCCTAGGTTAGCTTTTTCATTTCCAATTTCTGATGAGGCACAATTTTTCGCACATTATGATGTGCTAACGCAAAGACCACCAAGTGCTAATAGAATTGAACCAGTTGATTATTTGTTTATGGCTGATAAAGTTGGGGCCTTATTGAATAACCCTAATTTAAAACCAGAAAAAACAATTGACTATGAATTAGGATTTGCTAAAACATTGTCTTTAAGGTCAGCCTTAAAAATATCTGCTTTCTATAAGGAAATGAGGGATATGATTCAGGTTGTAAATGTATTGGCTGCATATCCAGCACAGTACCTTACATACGGAAATGTTGATTTTGGTACTGTAAAAGGAATGTCAATAAATTATGATTTAAGAAGAACGAATAATGTGCAATTAACTGCTAATTATACATTGCAATTTGCTGATGGTACAGGTTCTTCTTCAGGTTCTGGTTATACTTTAGCAAATACAGGGCAGCCTAATTTAAGAACTACCAATCCTTTATCTTTTGATCAAAGGCATGCTATATCAGCATCTGTTGATTATCATTATGCTGATGGTAAGGATTATGATGGTCCTGTTTGGTTTAGGAATAATGTTTTTGCAAATGCTGGTGCAAATATTATGTTCTCAGCAGGATCAGGAACACCTTTTTCTAAGCAATCAAATATAACACAAGAGGCTACTTACGGTATTAGTGAACGATCAACTCTTGAAGGTAGTTTGTATGGCTCACGTTTGCCATGGCAATTCCGAATGAATGCTAAGTTTAATAAAGAGTTTGAAGTTAAGTGGAGTGATAAAAAGAGTTCTAATGTAAATGTATACGTACAGGTTCAAAACTTACTTAATGCACAAAATATTATTAGTGTTTATAAAGCAACAGGTAATGCTGATGATGACGGTTACTTAACATCAGAAGCAGCTCAGAATACTATTGCAGCTAAAAATGATGAAGAAGCTTACAGGCACTTATATTCTTTAGCAGTAAATAATCCTTCACATTATAGTTTACCAAGAATGTGGAGAGCAGGATTAAGCGTTACCTTTTAATAATTTAACAAATGATACTGAAAAACAGAACATTTATGAATAATACGATCAAACAAATAGTAATTCTTTCTTTTACGCTTTTTTCTTTTAGTGTAGGAGCTAAAGAAAATGTAAATGGTTCAGGAGTTACTTCTGTAGTAAATACAAGAATTGCAGCTGGATGTAGTCCATCTGCTTCTCAAACTGACTTAGATGTTAATAATGTAAGAACTACTATCATGGGAGGTGGAGACATGTGGTGGAACTTAGATGATGCTAGGTATGAAATTCCTAAAGATGGAAATAGACATTCATTGTTTGCTGGAGCTCTTTGGATAGGAGGTGTTGATGCTGGAGGGCAGTTAAAAGTTGCTGCTATGACTTACCGTCAAGGTGGAAGTGATTATTGGTCAGGTCCTTTAAATACTTCAACTGCATCAACTGCTGCTGAAAATTGTAATGAATGGGATAAGCATTTTAAATTAGATAGAGCTGATGTTGAGGAGTTTGTTGCAAGGTCTGGAGATCCTACTTATGTTGTGCCTGAGTCTATTAAAAAATGGCCAGCACATGAGAAATTTGCTGGAGAGGATCATTATTTAGCTCCTTTTCATGATGTAGATGGTGATGGTGAATATGATTGGGAAGTTGGTGATTATCCTGATTATAATATAACGGGTACTGATGATGATGCTAGATTATTTGGTGATCAAACTTTATGGTGGGTATTTAATGATAAAGGAAATATTCATGGAGAGTCTGAGGCTGATGCCTTAGGTTTAGAGATTCATGCTCAAGCGTTTGGCTTTGCTGCTGATAATGAAGTAAATGATATGACCTTTTATAATTACAAAATTTTTAATAGGTCAACTACACCATTAAACGACACTTATTTTGGACAATGGGTTGATCCTGATTTAGGGAATTATTTAGATGACTATGTGGGTTGTGATGTTGGTTTAGGTTTAGGTTTTTGTTATAATGGTGATGCTGAGGATGAAGGAGCTTCTGGTTATGGTTTTAACCCTCCCGCTATTGGAGTAGATTTTTTTCAAGGACCTTATTCTGATGAGAATGATGGACTTGATAATGATCGAGATGGATTAGTTGATGAAATTGATACAATAATTGACGCTTCAGGTCAAGAGATATTACTTACTGAACAAATTATCATGTCAAAATTCATGTATTTTAATAATGATGGAAGTGTTACAGGAAACCCTGGTAATGGTCAAGATTTTTATAATTACTTAAGAGGGATCTGGAGAGATAATGTCCCAATGACCTTTGGGGGTGATGGACACGGAGAGGGGGTTGGTACAACTACTGATTTATGTGACTTTATGTTCCCTGGAACTTCTGACCCTGCATTTGGAGGACAAGAATGGACAGAACAAACAGCAGATAATTTACCTGCAGATAGACGGTTTGTGCAATCAGCAGGGCCTTTTACTTTAGAGCCGGGTGCAGTTAATGAAATTACTACTGGAGTTGTTTGGGCAAGAGCAAAATCAGGAGGTCAAACTGCTTCTGTTCAATTATTAAAAATTTATGATAGAGAAGCTCAAGCCTTATTTGATAATAACTTTAATATTCTTAATGGACCTGATGCTCCAGATTTAACGGTTAGAGAGTTAGATCAAGAATTAATTATAACACTTTCGAATAAAGATAATTCAAATAATTTTGATGAATCTTATTCTGAGAAAGATCCTTATATTACAAAACCAGATAACTTACTTAATGATCCAGACTATGAATTTCAAGGTTATTTAGTTTATCAATTAAAAAACTCGACTGTTTCAGTTACTGATTTGGATGATAATGATCAAGCAAGATTAGTTTTTAGAAGTGATATTAAAGATGATGTAAAAGGAATAGTAAATCAATATTTAGATCCTATTCTAGGAGTTTATACTCCAATTGAAGAAGTTTCTTCCGTATTAAGTTCTGGAGTAGTTGGTAATATTAATGATGGAGTAGAGTTTTCTTTTCGTCTTATTGATGATAAGTTTGCCTTAGGAAGCCCTAAGTTAGTGAATCATAAAACGTACTATTTCATGTCCTTATCATATGGGTATAATAGAGCTGAGGAAAATGCTTCTCCTTATGCAGTTAGTGATCCCGAATATGATGGTAGAAATCAACCTTTTATTTCTGGTAGAAGAAATATTCAAGTGTATTCTGCTATACCTCATTATACTGAACCTGAAAATGGTGGTACAACCTTAAATGCAGCTTATGGTGATGGAGTTGAAATTACTCGAGTAGAAGGAACAGGAAATGGTGGTGGGTTTTTAGATCTTACTGAGGAATCAATTACTGAGGTATTAGGTTCTGAGGAACATAGAGTTTTACAGCCGGTTTATAAACAAGGTTTAGGTCCTGTAAGTTTTGAAGTGGTTGACCCAATGAAAATACCTGCTGGGGATTTTATTCTTAAATTGGAAAATGCTGTATTTGCTTCTAATTCTGGTGGTGATCAAACAGGACTTATAACTTCATATGGATCTTGGATTTTAACAAATGAAACTACAGGAAAAGTTGTTACTAATGTAAATACAGACATCTCTTTAGGAACTGAAAAATATATTACAGAATTAGGTTTCAATATTAAGATAAAACAATTTGATAATCCTGGAACTGATCCTTTGTTGAATGACAATAATGGATTTATTTCTAGTGAGATAGAATATTCTAATAAAAATGACAGATGGCTTACAGGTCTTGCTGATAGAGACCCCGCATTTCCTAATGCTTACGGATTAAACTGGATTAGATCTGGTTCTTTTGTTGATGAAAATGATGCTCTTATGAGTGATTATAATGTAGCAGATGATCCTAATGGAATTTTTGAAGGTGCTATTATTCAAACTAATAATGTATTTGGTGCTGAAGTTACTGGAGGTACTTGGGCTCCTTATTGCTTTGCATCTGATTATACAGATGGTCCTGGGTTTAAACTTGGTGGAATGCACTCTTATACAATGTCAGATATTAAGGATTTACAGTCTGTAGATATTGTATTCACTTCAGATAAATCAAAATGGACAAGAGCTTGTGTGGTTGAAGCACAAGATAATGAAGCATTAGCAGAAGGAAATAAACTTAAGATGGAATTAAGACATTCACCGTCAGTTGATAAGGATGGAAATGTTGATGTTAATGACACTACTTATGGTATGGGTTGGTTTCCTGGCTATGCTATTGATATTGAAACAGGTGAGCGATTGAATATCATTTTTGCAGAAGATTCTTGGCAAAAAGATCCTGAGTTAAAGGGTAATGATATGTTGTGGAATCCTACATCAAAAATTGCTACTGATAATTTTAACGTAGAGTTTAATTCCTCTACAAATACAGTGGAATGGACTGGTGGAGATTACTTATTAGGGGGTAAGCATTTTATTTATGTTGTAAAAGGAGAGGCTTGGGTTAAAGGTTCAAAAGAATACTTAGCTGATCCTTTGTCTAAAGATAAATATTGTCCTAATTATGATGAAGGAAGATGGATTTATAATCAGCTAAGCGATCCTTCTAATGTTTCAGGTAGATGGAATGTATTTAAAAATGTTAGCTGGGTAGGAGTCCCTTTGTTAGCGCCAGGTAAAACACTTTTGACAAGTGATGTTAAAGTGAAACTAAGAGTTACTAAGCCATTTAAGCAGTACGAAACTACATCTGCTTATAATTTTTATTCTTCTGCTGATTCGCTTCTTTTAGGAAGAGAATACAATGTGTCTTATATGAATACAGCCCAAACGTGGGGTGGTAAAAAAGTTATTTTTGATAAATACCTTGTCGATCTGAATCTTCCTGCAGTTGATACTTTATTAACTTACTTGCCAGGCGAAACATTTGTTGCTCCTTACTATTATTTCTCTGGCAGTAATAAGGCAAGGGTGATTGAGGATAATCCTGTAAATAGCTTTCATCCTGTATATCGTTTTAGTACAGATGATATTGTTGCTACTACTGGAGATTTAAATGTTGCGAAAGATGCAATGGATGCTATTAGAGCAGTGCCAAATCCTTATTACGGAAAGTCAACTTATGAAACAAATCAGTTAGATAATAGGGTTAAAATTACAAATCTGCCTCAACAAGCTACTATTTCAATTTTTTCTGTTAGTGGTACTCTGATAAGAAAACTCAAAAAAGACGATAGCATGACATCTATTGATTGGGATTTGAAAAATGATTATGGAATTCCAATTGCTAGTGGGCTTTATATTATTCATGTGAATTCTCCTGGTATAGGTGAAAAAATAATTAAATGGTTTGGTTCATTAAGGCCAATTGATTTAGATACATTCTAAAATAAAATTTGATGATAAAATATATAGATATGAAACAAATTAATAACTGCATAAAAGCAATAGTTTTTATTGCAATAATGATACTTCCATTTCAAGAGAATTTTGCAGGAAATGAGCAAAGAGCAGGGCAAGCTGGAGCTTCTGAATTATTGATTAATCCTTGGGCAAGATCTTCAGGATGGGCGGGGGCGAATATTGCTGGAATTAGAGGGGTTGAAAGTATGTTCTCAAATGTTGCAGGTTTGGCATTTACTCAAAAAACAGAATTAGTTTTCTCAAGTACTTCTTGGTTACAAATAAGTGATTTTAATGATGCTGTAAGTAATATAAGTACATTTGGTTTTGCTCAAAAGGTAGGCGAATCTGGGGTGTTTGGGCTTTCAATTATGAATATGAGCTTTGGTGATATTGAAATTACAACTGTTGAAAATCCTGATGGGGGAATTGGGGTTTACTCCCCTAGCTTTATGAACATTGCACTTTCTTATTCAAAAATATTTTCTAATAATATTTACGGAGGAATGACAGTGAAAATGATCTCGGAGCAGACATCAAATTTGGGTGCAAATGGTATTGCTCTAGATGCTGGTATACAATATGTAACAGGAGTGAAAGATAATTTTAAGTTTGGTATTTCATTGAAAAATGTAGGTCCAAGATTATCATTTACAGGTGATGGGCTTTCATTTAGAGCGCAAACTGATCCTAATAATGAATATAACCAGACTATTGAAATAAGATCCTCTGAACTTGAGTTGCCAGCCTTATTAAATATTGGTATGTCGTACGATATTAATATGTCAAGACATAGATTAACAGGAGCGGGTACTTTTACCTCTAATTCTTTTCAGAAAGATCAATTTAGGCTAGGTGGAGAGTATTCTTATAGAGAAATGTTTATGGTACGTTTAGGATATACTTATGAAGATGGAATCAGGACTCCATCAACAAGAACAACTGCCTTAAGAGGGCCTTCAGGTGGTTTTACACTTGAATTACCAATGGGTGCTAATACTTTCGGTTTGGATTATTCTTACCGCCATACTGATCCTTTCCAAGGTTCACACACTATTGGGGCTAGGATTAATTTATAAAATAAAAACAAAACATATAATGTTCAAAAAGGAAGGTGACTTCCTTTTTGTGCGTTTATAAGCATAAGAATTATGAGTACAATATATTTATCACAAGAAGGTTATGATAACCTAAAAACGGAATTACTGAATCTAAAGTCAGTAGATAGACCTAGAGTAATTAATCAAATTTCTGAAGCAAGAGATAAAGGTGATTTGTCAGAAAATGCAGAGTATGATGCAGCAAAAGAAGCGCAAGGGTTATTGGAGGCTAGAATTTCAAAATTAGAAAATGATGTAGCTAATGCAAGAGTTCTAGATCATGAGGATATGGATACTTCAACTGTTCATCTATTAACTAAAGTAACCATTAAGAATACAGCTAATGGTATGGAAATGACTTATGCTATTGTTTCAGAAGCTGAAGCAGATTTAGCAGATAAGAAAATTTCGGTTACTTCACCTATAGGAAAAGGTTTGTTAGGAAAAGCAGTAGGTGATATTGCTGATATTGAGGTGCCAAATGGCATCATACATTTTGAGATTATTGAAATTACAACACTTTAATGGCTAGTATATTTTCCAAAATAATAAGTGGTGATGTTCCTGCTTATAAAGTTTTAGAGAATGAAAACTTTTTAGCTTTTTTGGATATTTTCCCGCTTGCAAAAGGACATGTCTTAGTTATTCCAAAAAAGGAAACTAATTATTTATTTGATATTACTTCAGATGAATACCTGGGACTTTGGAAGTTTACACAACAAGTTGCAAAAGCAATGGACAAAGTGATTGACTGTAAGCGTATAGGAGTTGCAGTTATTGGCCTTGAAGTTCCTCATGCTCATATCCATTTAGTGCCTTTGAATAATGTTTCAGATATTAATTTTGAACGTCCTAAATTAAGTTTCT
>Ga0308023_1000294_pt1 | contig 15353 bp, 12 predicted proteins | sample Neamet418_FD_201294 | JGI IMG/M metagenome (GOLD analysis project Ga0308023, IMG submission 201294) | Marine microbial communities from water near the shore, Antarctic Ocean - #418 | ecosystem: Environmental > Aquatic > Marine > Unclassified | place: Southern Ocean | collected 2014-10-03
TCGATGTACTCAGGGTTCGGACTAGTGCATATCGAGTGACATATATATAATAATGAGGCATGGATGATCATGTTAATATCTTTGCATTTAGTACACAAATACATTTTACATACATATATATAGTAATGAACCTATACGTTCTATAGATTCTGAGCATATTGGCCCATTCGGTGCCAAATCACGTAGTGAGCGCCAATATGGTAGGAGCTAAGTAGAAAATTAATGTGTAATGTGTATGTGCAATGTAGGATGGATACATGGATGTGAGGGTCAGGTATTTACTCGCTGTTGGCATGTATGGCAGAAGGTTTGATATATTTGAGGAAGGCATTTGACTTCCATCTACCCAATAAGGCTATTTGTGCATAAGTGAAACCCTGGTTTGCCATATCTGTGGCTCTGCCGATTCTGAATGAGTGTGTGTTGAAATGTAGCGGGTTCAAGTTGATTTCGCTTAATAAATGATGTAGTGTTTTTGCTAGTTGTTGTCTAGTTAGTGGAGTTTTGTCCCTATTCCGAAAAGCCGGGCCGTTTGTTCGACCACGGCTGTGGGAGTAGCGTTGGTAAGCTCGAATTGGACATGTTGACAAGTCGGAGGGGTATATCACTAGTGGTGTGGGTTGAGACTGACTATGTTTGTAAGATGTGAATTTGATCTTGATGGTGTTGCCAGTGGGTATTTTGTTTAGTTCTAACTGTGGAGCTTTGAGAGTATGGCTTGATTGGGGTGTGACACAAGTTTCACTCGCACGTAATGCTGCGTGGTACATCATGGTGAATACTGAGGTGTATAATTTCTTGCTGTGGCTAGTGTAGGTACTGGTTTGTATTTTCTTAATGAGTTTTGTGAGGATTTTTGCTGTGATTGGTTTCCGGACAGCAGGTGGGTCATCATTTTTCTTGTGGCTTGTGAGCAGTTTCCTTATTAGGAAAGAATCAGCTGGGTCCGGATGGCTGTGAATTTTATGAAAAAATGATATAGCTGATAAGTGCGTTCTGCACGTGGTTGATTTCAGACCAGACTGTGCTAAATGAGTAATATATAGTGCCACTTCGTAAGTTGAAGCCGGAAGTGCCTTAGTGTTTAGATTGTTTTCCATGAAGTTTGCGAACCGAGTCCAGTAATTAGCATATTGTTTCCGGGCACTTCTGGATAGGGAATGTCTGAGATTTTTAGAGAGTCGATGGTGAAGTTCGATGGCAGCAGGTAATTTGGTATAGGGGTGGGGTGGTCTTCCATTCCATAGTGTTGTAGTAGTGCTGGGGTGACCTGAAAACGAGATATTTTATCAGGGAGGATGTTCATTACACCGGGAATGTGTCTGGATCGCAGATGTATGTTGAATTTGATGAGAAGTAGTACTAATGGTCTGACTATCTGCATGGCAGTGTTGTCCCTGCTACTTTGCTTATTGACTATGGAGGTGACAGCTGAGTTATCACAGTGGAAGAGGATGTTTGAGTTTGTCATAAGATGTCCGAACATATTGATGAGGACGAATATTGGATATAACTCTAATATGGTGATATGGTAAATGTGCCAGGTTTCAGGGTAGGCTGCCTGGATCCATTTTTTGCCATAGCAGGCGCCGAATCCCAGTTTGGAGGCATCTGATACCATGTTTATTTGGATAGAATCTGCTATCTGGACGGCCCTGAAGAATGTGATGCCATTATAATTTGTTAGGAAGGAAAGCCAAGTTTGCAAGTCTTGTTTGACTTCGTCTGTGAGTCGAATATAATAATATGGTTTGGTAACAGTGTTCAATAAATTAATCATTCGGCGAAGGAAGGGTCGTGCAGGTACTACTGAGGCTGCAAAGTTGAGTTTGCCAATCAGCGATTCGAGGTCTCGTTTTTGTAACTTTTATAGACCTGATCGCTGATTCTATATTGGATTTGTATTCTGTCAGCTTATCAAGTGGTAGTTTTGCTTGTCTGAGTCTGGTGTTGAGTTCCACGCCGAGGAAGGTTGTGTTGGTGCCAGGGTCTGTGGTTTTTTCCGGGGCCATGGGAATACCCAGGTCTTTGCATAATGACAATAGTTTATTTAAATGGTCTTTGCAGGTTCGGTAGTCCGTTGCAATAACGAAGAAGTCATCAAGCATGTGGATACATATTGCGCTGGGGGTGTATGCTTCAAATATTGCATGTACTGCTGTCGAAAAGGTCTCGAAGATTTTACACGAGCTTCCACAGCCTTGTGGTAAATTTCGGTCGAAGTAGTATTTACCTTTAAATTTCATCCCTAATTTGGGGTATTCGTCTGGCCTAATGGGTATCAGTCTGAATGCGTCCGAAATATCAGTTTTTGCTGTGTAGGTGTTGTGTGGAAGTGTGACTAGTTTTTGTATGGCATCGCCTACGCTGGAGTACTTGACAGTTTTGTTCTTTTCTGGTATGGTGGCATTGATAGATCTTCCATCGTAGGGGTGGCTTAAATTGTGCAATAGGCGGAATTTGTTAGGGTCCTTCTTGGGTCTTATATTGAGAGGCGATATGTGAAAAGGTGTGAAAGGCGGGTCGTCGAAAGGTCCTAATACTCTTCCTGCTGCTATTTCTGTTTGTAGTTTTTTCTCTACGATTTCGATGTTATATTTGACGTTATCGGAATTGTTAGCCGTGATGCTTTCCACTGGTGTCGAGCTACCTATGGAGAAACCATTTTTAAAACCGTCCACTAAATACTGAGTACTTTTTTCATCGTATCCAATTTTTTGAAGATGGTGCTGGAGTCGGTCAGCTTTAACTGGTGTGGGCATACTTGTGGTTGGTGTAGATTTGTTTGGCAAGTACGTTGGCTGTTTGGCTTTAAACGTTGTAGGGATGAGTGTGTGCGGCAGATGTTTATTTTGAATTATCGTGGGATGGCTGAGCTTTCTGGTAGGGTGGGGCTGATTTTGGATGGTCGTTTTGTTGACGAGATTGTGCAGTGTTGCATTGCATGAAGATGGGATGTCTGGCTCGGCATGTTGGGCAGCGGTGCTCATATTGGCAGTCCTTAGTGGTGCATCGTTGTCCTTTCGTGTGGAACGCAATGCAGTACCCGGCTGGAATATGGATGCCGTCCCGTGTCTGATTGCGTTTCTTGGACTGGTGTTGATTTCTTTGCTGAGGACCAGAGTTTGCTCGTTGTGAGCGAAAATGTTCTTGTGTGGATGGCTGGTACATTGTAAGGAGATCCTGTCTCGTCGTTGCCCAGGAGTCCTTAGTCGTTTCCCTTTCGGAGCGGAAGTGGCGATCGTACGCTGCCCAATCGTAGTTTTTCTTTTTCAGAGCTGTGATTTTTCGCTGGTAGGTTAGCAATGATCTGGTCAGTTTTAGCATTGCTCGTCGTGTTTTAGCTCGCTCCATGTGGATTGATGTGAAAGTGGCAAAAGCCTCACACCACTGGCCAAAGTTGATATCACAGCGTGGTCTAGATTTAACCCACCTTGGGGCATTGTTTTTGTCCTGTTTCAGTGTGACGCTATCGTCTTGCTTGTTGTTTGATTTAAAGTTTGGGAGGAGCTCGGCCATCTCTAAATACTTGTTGTTTAGGATCTTCTGTCTCAATTTGTCTTTGACAGATTGTCCTACTATTGTGCCGAAAGTGATCATTGGTTTGTCGTATTCCTCATAGTCAGTATCGGAATTTGATGTGTCTGAGTCAGACCCGGACACATCTTCCTCCGTTGTCTCACCTGCTGAGGCATCCGGTGTTGGTGACCGACGTCGGATCTTTCTTTTCCTGGGTGGGGATCGACTGTCGTCGGACAAGGGTCTGCGATTTCTGGACCGGTGTTTCCTCCGACCCCGGTATGTCAGGGGTGTCTGTTCCCCGAAGGTGTCTGTTGACTCGGGGACATCACTTTCTCTGGCATCCTCACCCTGATCTGAGTCATCTTTCCCTTCAACTGGGGCCGCGCGTTCGAGGCGGTCTATTTTTGTTTGCATAGACTGCAATGTGTTCAGGATGATGCTCATGTTGTCGTCCGGTTTAGGGTCTACTGGTTCTGGGGTTCCTTCTCGTGATGAAAGGGGGGATTCCCTGAAGCGCTGGGGCTTCTTCGTTGTCCTCCTAAGATTCGGCATGGTTGCTGGATCTGAAATTATGTAATGATTAATTGTTGCTCTGATGTCCGTTTAAGGTAGGGCGTGTGAGTGGACAACGATAATGTGTTATTGTCATACGGACATGGTAATTGATACTAATGACTAAAATGTTGTATTTACTGGTGTTGTAGTGTATGTGACCAAGATTGTTAACTGATTACTGTGTTTCTATGAGTGTTACAAGGATTATTACATAAAGTAATGACATGGACTGAGATAAATATCAAATATAAGCCAGATGTTATCGTATTCCAGTATCTCTGGAATGGAAAATGGCACAATTAACTTCAGTACCTCTAGTACACTGAAGTTATATATATTAAAAAGTTTTCCCCCACACTTTTACCATTTATGCAAAGGTCAACTTCTGACGAATGATTCAAACCCGTATAATCAAGAATATTATAGGTCCTGTGGTATTCATGACAATTAAAGTGTATGGTGTGCAACGATAGTGTCAGTGTCACAGTCAGAGTTTGCATAAACTGGCGCCGGTGTTAAGTGTCCTGTGGGCCCAAATGTTTATTCAGCAAAGTGACTGGTTTCGGACACTTTGGTTTCTGTTCATCAGAATGCGTAATCTCTGTTCAGCGGCTGGATGTTGGCTGGACATAGAAGGGGGGGGGGCCTATTGGTGATACCATATCTGAAAAATAGTGTAATACGGTGGGTGTATACTGTGTGAAATAACATTGCTAAAGTAAGGATGTTTTACAGTGACGTAACATAATTACTCGTGACTAGCAATTCGCCCGAACAAATTTGAAGTGGATCACGATATATGAGTGGGCGTATGATATACAATTAGAAAACCTACAGGATTATTTATTATGGATAATAACACCGAATTAACAAATTAGTCTTCCATATTATTTATTTGTATGTTATGGATATCTGGATTGAAATTATATATATCGTCAGAAATTGATGCTCTCGATGAGTTTTCCGGTGTTATTGTGCCGAATGGTCATTTACATAAATCGTTGGGAACTACACGGGGTCATTTACATAATCATAGGGAACGACAACGGAAAAGGCTGAGAGCGGGGGGGGGGGGGTTATGTGAATCTAAGCATTTACGGTCATATAACATTATTATGTGGGGTATTATAATAAGGAAAGAGTTTACCGGGGTTGGTTGTCCCTGGCTCTGGCGACCTCGGACAGGATGGCATGTCTGACACTATCTCGGTACTTCTTGCGAGAAGCAGGGGTGTTGCAATGGATACCGTCTGACGACCACTCTGACACCTCGAGTCGGCGTTCTATATCATTAACCCAAGTGTGGGTGAAACCTCGAAGCTTGTGGAAAACTAAGTTATCAGATGTGTCACAGATGTTTTTCAAGAACGTGTTGTAGTGTATCGTATTTTCCAGGTAGGTTTTCGGGTTACTTGCAATTCTAACACTTCTTGGTAGTATACAGTTTATGATTACGACAGGTGCTGAAAGCTGGGTAGCAATGTCGGTAATTTTGGTTGCCAATTCCAACATTTTGACCGGATTAACATTGTCAATTCTAGCTAGGTCATTGGATCCAATGTCAATTATCACAATTCCAGGCGACGTCCGAATGATCAGGCGTTTAGAGTGTGTAATGTCATTAATGAAGTTCACATTATTTGAGAGTGTATACATCCCCCTGATGTGGTTTGAGATCCTTAGTGCAGTTGAGAACCTAGCAGCCTTGAGACTGCTGTAGTGGCCAATGTCTAATCCATGTTTTGTAAACATTGGTGGGCTGAGATCATCCCTCATTCTTCTGATAAATGAGTGGCCTAACAGTACTACATCCATGATTTTGTACTTACTGGTGGTGGTGTCTCTGGTTATTCAACTTGTTGAAACCATGTGTTGTCATGTGTTGATGCTACTGATGAAGCAGCTGAGCAGGGCTGCTGAGTCCAAGTAGGTTATGACAAAATTACAAGTTTCCTGCTTGATAATTTGTCAATGTGAAGTTCCTGCCTAAACTCACAATCTGGTGCTGTTATTCTGGGTATAAAATTGTTCAATAACTGGTAGATAACTTGTAGATGGCAGTAGATGCAACATGGATTAACGTACCGTGTGAGAAGCAAGATGGCGGCGCCCAGGGCCGAAATCTCGCGACTAATACGAAATCTCGCCCAACGAGAATTGGCGCGAGAAGACAACAAACCGTTCTCGAGAGTCAAACGTCGATCTCGCCAAGGCAAGTTCGTCAAATATGCTATGTAGTAAACAAATGTTTCGAACATAAACTCTTTTGGGAGGATGTGGTGGTCCCGAAGGACCTTTGGTTTATTTTTGAAGAGCCGGCCAGTCTCACTCCATGTTGGGGCAAACCCCCCTATGCCTCATATATTGGAAGTAGGAGTTCTTTATTCTTGCTCCACACCACTTGCACAGGTAATAATTGAGACTCTCTGTTCCCCTCGCATAGTGGCTTTTCAGTCGATCTCCTTTGGCCGGCATTTTATTCTTGGCTTCCATTGCTGCTGTTTTGGTCTCAGAAGTCAAAGGCATCTTGTTGGCTTGTTGTAGTCTTGGATTAATATGCTGGTATGGTAACTGTATGATCGTCTGGGGCTTTTATACCTGACCTTCGAGCCCATCCCATAATTGTAAATGTATTGGGTTATTCCATTTGGTAGGGTGTTTAAGGTAAACACAATTTTAATGTTCTTACATTCCAGCAATCACTTTTATCCTGTGCCATACATAAAAAACCCTCATGTAACTTTAAATGGACTATTCCAATGAGCGTCCCTATTAGAAAGGCGTAGACAGTCTTATGTAAGATCCCTGCTGGGGACGCCTTGGAAACGCTGGAACAATGAAACTCTTTGATGAAAAACCAGACAGAGTCCCACACTTTTGTTACAAAATCAAAATTTTTGGGATTCATAATAGATAATTCCTTATCTTGGAAAAAACATGCAATTTACATCTCCAAGAAAATAGCAAAAAGAATAGGTATACTCTCAATAGCCAGAAAGACCTTAAATTTAAAAACTCTCATACAATTATATTTTTCATTCATCTATCACTATCTTCATTACTGCTATTTATCTTGGGGAAACGCTATTGAAAATCTATTGTGGCCAATATTCAAGAATAAAAAAATTGCCCTTCGAATGATATCTAATAGCCCATGGAAATCATCTACCATCCCTTTTGGTGAAAAACAACGTATATTAAGACTCCCTGACATTTATAAACACTCTGTCGGATTGTTCTTGTTTAAATATAAACATGAACCTCTACCCGATATGTTTCGTGACTTTTTCGTTCGTAATGATGATATTCACTCTTAGTCTTACCCCATTAGTAACTCTAAAAAAACCACCCCTAACAAAAGGCAAAATAGCCTCTGATGATCCTGCTGACACTCCCTTCTAAATAAATCCAGCCCCCTTCCACCCCTTCTCCCACTTCATTCTTACCTTATCTTAGGAATCAACATCCTTCCCCCGTTACAGAAATGTATTCCCTGGGCCTTAAGAGAGGTAGACAGATTTTTATTTATTTATTTTTATTTATTTTTTAGTTTTCTTTCTGGCGCTCCATCATCAGGTGGATCAAGTTATGAATACTTTTTAACTAAGGAACAAACCCCATCCACCCATAGCCTCAATGTTCTACAACTGCAAAATTCATGCTCAATTGCATCCTTTGCGTCTCCAGTATGGTTAACTAGATATACATGTCTCTTTGATATGGTCTCAAACTGTGACAACTTGGAAATATGAAGGCAGCAAAACATATAAAAGCTACATGGTCAACCCTACCATTCATTAACTCAAATTTTAACAAATGAACGAAGCTGAAATATCTAAACTCATTGACAACGTGAAACCTAAAACAAACGCTGGTCATGATGGATTATACACCAAATTACTTATAAAACTTATAAAATCAGCTATCCTGAAACAACTAACCCTGCTAGTAAATCAATCACTTAACCTAGGAATGTTTCCTGATATCCTAAAAATTGCTAAAGTCATCCTTATTTTCTAAAAAGATAACGACACAATATTTGGTAATTATCGCCCAATCTCACTTCTACCGGGCTATCTCGAAAATATATGAAAGAATAATCTTTAATCAACTTCCAGAGTATTTTTCAATTCACAAACTATACTATGACAGTCATTATGGATTCCGAGAACGACACTCCACAGAACTTGCTACACTTGAAACTGTTGACAGAATAATACAAGACATGGACTCTGGAGAAATACCATTTAATATATATCTCGACCTATCGAAAGCCTTCGATACACTAGACCATAGAAGCCTACTTGACAAATTAGAATACTATGGGGTTTCTGACTCAGCACTGGATTTATCTAAAAGTTATCTTACTCAGCGTAAGCAATTTACAGAATATGGAAGTGCTAGGTCTGACACTCTAAATAGTACTACAGGAGTTCCGCAAGCCTGGATTCTAGGTCCATCGCTTTTCATTATATATATAAATGATTTAAATGTTGACCGTATTACCTTACTACAAAAAAAACCAGTCAGAATCATCAGAGGCAGCAAATATGTTCATTCCCACAATAGTAGGGGGAAAAATAAAATATTTGTAACCATGATAAAGCACATGTTTAAAAAAAAATGTATAAGGCATGTTCAAATACAGCTGCTTAACGATACACTTGATTTATCAAAAACAAAACTTCAACCCACAGTCTGCATGGTTTCTCTCAATATGCTAAAAATTACTTCCTTAATGGCTACCAACTAAATTGTAGTTTAACAAACTGCTTTAGGGGTGAACCATTAGATTTTTATGGGGGGGGGTGGAGGTTACCTTTGGATGAATTTTTTTTTTTTTCGCGAAGTTGCGGCTGAAATTTTTTTTTTTTCGCGAAGTTGCGGCTGAAATATTTTTTTTTTCGCGAAGCTGCGGATGAAAAAAATTTTTTCTTCAAAAAAGCGTACTTTTTCGTTATTTTAGCATACATTTTGGGGTATATAACAAAATTCTGTTTTGGCTGTGTGGCTGAACAATTTTTTTTTTTACAAGCGTGTGGGTGAAAAAATTTTTTTTTAACAAAAGTGTGGGTGAAATTTTTTTTTTTTTACAAAAGTGTGGGTGAAAAAAAAATTGTTTCGATTTCCTCCACCCCCCCCCCATAAAAATCTAATGGTTCACCCCTTATATGTGCCGAATAGAGAATGGGATTATACTAAATACTATGATTGAACTAAATGTAATAACATATTAAACTGGTCATGTTTATGAAACATATGTTATAACATTAAGGTCCAACATACCAAGATGTTAATTTTGATATCTGAATTATGACATTTTTCTTTGAAGAAGTTAAGAAAATGCTGTGTTATGTAGAAATGTAAGGGTGTTGATAACCTAATATTCAAACATGTTTGTACACTCATGGCATCTCACAAATTATACTATAAGAATAAACAGAAATGCCTGAATCCAATGATACCAGTCAAAATCGTGACAGTTAGTGACAGCATTTTTCTAAGAATTAATTAAAACAGTTGTTTTTGGTCATTTTCAGCATAAGTATCTATGGTTATACTACAGGTATCAAATCCATTGAAAAACTAGAAAGATCCTATTAACATTTGAAGTTCAACTACACACATATCATGATTGACATATAACTTTGTTTCAAAAAAGTATTTTTTAAGACCACTGATTACAGGGAGTTTAAGTAATAACTTGTGGTGTGGGGTGGTAATTAGGGGCTATATCCCATTCATGGCTGGTCGACTGCCTGCTGTGGCGGCGTTACACACCATCCTCCTAGGTCAGACGGAGGTCCTGAGTAGGCATGAGAAAGCGTAGAAAGTCTTATGTAAGATGCCTTCTGGGGACGCCGTGGAGAAAATAGAACGATCTGACAACACAAATATATTCATATCAGCAAAAAATATTGACAATCTGAAGACGCTAATGATATCTGCACTTAAAGATGTATTCACCTGGTGTAGGGATAATTTCCTAACTATTAACTCAGATAAAACATGCTACACTTTGTTTAGTGGTGGGAAAAAAACAATCCATGATCAACTGAACAACATCAAAGTAGGTGACTCAGTAATCAAAAGGGTTAAAAGTGCAACTTATCTTGGAGTCACTCTTGATGAGAATCTCAACTGGAGTGACCATATTAATAAACTCTGCAATTCGCTAACAAAAATAGGAATGCATTTAAAGTTATTAAAAATCGCATACCAGATAAAAACAAAGTGCAGCTGTATTATGCTTACGTTTACTCTAACATTCAGTATGGAATAGAGGTTTTTGGAAGATGTAAAATGAAAACTATCAAAAAGGTGCAAACTAAACAAAACAGAGCACTAAAGATCCTCTACTCAAAGGACTACCTTACTCCTACACTAACCCTTCACAAAGAGTTAGGCCTGTTAAAAGTCACTGTAATACATGAAGTAGCTATTATTAAATTTGTCTTCAGGCAAAATAACGAGTTAACACCAAGTATCTTCAAAGACACTTTTAAAACAAACCAAGAGGTCCACACATACAATACAAGACAAAAGATCAATTTACATATAATACAACCTAATAATAACTTTTCTAAAAAAACCAGTTAGGTTCCAAGGACCAAAACTCCATGTTCATCGCGCATCGGGGGACACATTGTTATTTGGAATCGCCTGGCGAGGACGCATCTACTGGTATCTTTAATTAACATGTATGATCAACGACGGAAAAATATTCGAAGAAACTAATTTTATTTTTTTCATTCATTTTCGGACAACGAAAAATCTATTATTATCTACTTAAAAAAAAAACTTAACTGGAACTCACATATAGACAAAATAGCCCCCAAAATGTCCAGAACCATAGGTGCCTTGAATAAACTGAAACACTTTCTCCCACCAGACAATTTCTCATTTTATACAACTCTCTGATTACTCCACACATAAACTACGGGATTCTCTGATGGGGATATAACCCAGACCGTATTACCTTACTACAAAAAAAAGCAGTCAGAATCATCAGAGGCAGCAAATATAATGCACACACAGACCTAATCCTTAAAAACATGAACATCTTAAAAATTGATGACATCTTTAAGCTCAAAATACTCAAATACCATTTCAAACTGAAAAATGGGAAGCTTCACATATATTTCCATACACTGCCAACCTTGACTAATGGCGATGTTCATTCCCACAATACTAGGGGGGGAAATAAAATATTTGTAACCAGGGAAAAGCACATGTTTAAAAAAAAATGTATAAGGCATGTTCAAATACAGCTGCTTAACGATACACCTGATTTAATCAAAAAACAAAACTTAAAACTTGCTGGTCATTTGTTATCATATGGTGAATATTGTCACAACAAAACAGGGCCACCTTTAACAATAAACCAAAAGAACACAGCCTTGTAAGGAAGCGCCCCGACTTTTTCTTATTTTTAAAACTTTTAAATACAGCTGCTTAACGATACACCTGATTTAATCCAAAAAACCAAACTTAAAACTTGCTGTGTAGTCAGACCTAGGTCCTCAGTAGACATTTGTGTATCAGGCTAGAAAGGCGTAGACAGTCTTATGTAAGATGCCGTCTGGGGACGCCGTGGAGAAACTAGTACAATCAAACTCTTTGATGAAAAACCAGACAGAGTCGCACATTGTATAACCTTCCAGGGGCGGATCCACGAATTTGTAAGGGGGGGGCCCTGTTTGTGATTTTTTTTTTGTATAATCTCACCTGCCAACATTAATTTGCAAGCGTCATTTATTGAGAGCTACAGTCTTCTCGCAGAAAAAAAGGTGGCATAGACAGTTTTCATTAACTCATATGGTTCAATAAAGTTGCTTTGACATAATATTTCGCCCATTTCAATTTAAATATACTGAAATGGATTTGCTTTAAATATTTTGATTTTTTGTTGTTGAAATTTTCCTATTTATTGTAACTTTTCCCCCTAAAAATCTAATGTGCCATCCTATAGTCTTCTAACTTTCCTGCATTACAGACATATTGCTACTACTGACATGACATATGTCCGTGTGTTTCATTGGTCAAGCCTTGTGACATGTCCACGTGACCAGATGTGGTGGTATATAACAAGCCATGTCATAGGACGCTGTGGGTCACATGTGCTTTTGCACTGCTTTGTGGGTAGTTCTCACAAAAATATATAAGCTAGCTCTGCTGCCTTATAGCGTCACTCACACTCACACCACAAGAAGACCACAATGGATTCTATCACTTACACAACTCCAACTAGAAGTCAAGCTCCAAGTCCGGCGCCAATTCCAAACAAGAATGAGAGCCACTATCTGCGTGGCACCGAATCCTTGCCTTACTACACCTGCAAATGGTGCCGGACGGAACTGAAGAACAGTTACTTTAAGTATATTAAACATAGTTCTGTCTGCCCCTTCCTGAGAAAACAGTGAACACTTCTAACAACAAACAAGACCCAGACAAGACCCAACACACAAAACACAACCACTAAACCCCAAAGGCCCTTATCAGGGCCACCCACCTCCTCCAGAAAGAATTGATATTCGAAACATATTTACCTCACTATTCACATTTATGCCATATATTGCTTGTATATTTAAATTGTAATGTCTTTGCCATTTAATCAATTGTTTTTAAAAACAATCTGAATTGTATCATTAAGGCATAAACATATATCAATTCCATTATCAATCCAGATTTATAGTTAAACAGGAAATATTATATTGGTAACTACTCAAAATCTCTCGTTTATGATATTTATCTATGGGGAATGTACTTGACAAGCAGGAGCTCATGGAGTTTTTATTTACATTATGAATTAACTGAAATTTGTTGCACACATAGAAAAAATATAATAGATTTACAAATTTCCAGACACTGCCACCATCCGAGTATCACGTGACGGCTTGTCAAACGAACCATCCCGAGCATGATAGCACTCTGGGTACCCTGTGAGAGGGAACGCTCACTACGCCTGTGTGATGAGGCAAAATGAAGTCCAATGTTTTTATGCAGTTTTCATCATCAGAGAGCAAACTTATTTACCCTTCTAACTTCATTTTATGCAAGATTCGATATTTTTGTAAATGTCTAAGTGTTTTACCTATAAGTAGAGACAGTATAATAAAGAATGGCTGTATACATACACTGCCTATTTACACCTAAGAGCACATGTTGGTGTGTGTTGTGACCAACATGTTCCCTACCCAGAAGCGCAACAAGCCGTGGACGGTTTAGCCAGCCGTCACACGGGGCCGGGATGACACTGCCACTTCGTTGTGGCCGGGCAAGGCTCACCCCATTACGGCAGACCGTGGTGAGAGGTCACCAGGCTATTTTCACATCGTAACAAATTTGCAAACTAGCGCTGTAGTTTTACTAAGACATTTTTCCCATTTTAACTTTCATAGACATAGTCGTATAGGTATGAGGTATTAAAAAACAAATAAAAAAATGAAATCTGGACCCTGATAAAGGGTAAATGGGTAAATGGGTAAATGTAACTATTCCTAAACATAGGCTGTGTATGTCGCGTCAACTGTGGACTGTTGTGTATCATTTGTTTATTATTTATTTTTAATTATCTGCTTATGATGCGTGATTTGTTTGCCTAAACACCATACTAACTGCATGCATAAAGTATTATTCCATAATGGATGTTGAAGACAGATGAAGTTCTGATGTGATGATAATCCTCACCCATCAAGTGAAAAGAAGCCTGTTATTCATACAAGATATCCCCTAACAGAATAAACAATATGATCACGAGTTTGGCCCATCGCCGCGCCCCCTCAGTATCCAATCTCACACCCCATACCCTAGACTGGCCCAGTCCATCTCAGTGACTATTGAGTTACAGGTTTCGTGGCTGCTTATGATTTCGTTGCTGCTTAAGGGGATCTACATTAGAGATAGCCTGATGCCAGACTACCCATACCCCTATCCGGACTTTTGTTTTTTTAAGTGGAAATATGAAATATGACATTAATGAAACGATTCCATAGAAAAAAACTGATTAGTCAAGTGAGGACTGCATGCAAGTCCCCACTTGATTTTTGAGTCCTCATTTGGCAGCTGTGTAGTCATACAGTAGGCAGTAGGCATTAGACAGCGTATGTTTCATCCAAATTATATTGTGTGGATGAAACATTTAACCCTCCCCCTTGAAGGACGGGGCGGGAGGTCACCAGGCTATTTTCACATCGTAACAAAATTGCAAACTAGCGCTGCACTTTTACTAACAAATTTTTCCCATTTTAACTTTCGTAGACATAGTCGTATAGGTATGAGGTTTAAACAAAAATGAAATCTGGACCCTGATAAAGGGTAAATGGGCCACCTTTAACAATAAACCAAAAGAACACAGCCTTGTAAGGAAGCGCCCCGACTTTTTCTTATTTTTAAAACTTTCCCGACCCTGCCACATCCTTCTGGCCGGGCGAGGCTCACATCATTACGGGCATTAAGGCAGGTCGTGGCGGGAAAAACTATTCCTAAACATAAGCTGTGTAATTCATACAATATAGCCCGTAACAGAATAATCAATATGATCACGAGTTTGGCCCACGGTTATACATAGGCTGTGAATGTCGCGTCAACTGTCGTGTCATCAGATGCAGTTGAAATCTCACTGGATGTTGAAAACAGATGAAGTTCTGAGGTGATGATAAACTGGACTATATGTGATGATTCAAATGAGGACGGCATGTAAGTCCCCATTTGATATTTGAGTCATTAAAACAAATAGAAGTCTCTACTAAATTAGTGTTGATAACATATACGACATACATTCCATACGGTTATACAATCTCGGAATCCCGTGTGCACTCTGCAGCGTGTCAAAGGTCATCCTCTCCTGATAGATAAACCTATACACAGGGCCGTAGTATTCCATAGCCGAACATACCCGAACGAGACGTCGGACACGAGGAACGATAGATTATAGTGCCATCCACGCTTGACCAATCTATTTATGACTGGGCACGCGTAATGGGTTTGTGTAAGTGGGGGTGGAGATATCTAGTAAACTGTGTTATGGTAATACACAAATATTCATACAAAACCCCTCGAGTGAGGACTTTTTATATTTTAAGTGGAAATATGAAATATGACCCTAATTAAACGATTCCACTGAAAAAAACTGATTAGGCAAGTGAGGACTCGATGTAAGTCCTCACTTGTGGTTTGAGTCCTCACTTGTAAGGTGTGTAGTCATACGGAGGTCCCCAGTAGCCGGCGTTTACAGACGCACACACACCCACACCAACACCCACACCCACACCACC
>Ga0308023_1000296_pt1 | contig 15353 bp, 14 predicted proteins | sample Neamet418_FD_201294 | JGI IMG/M metagenome (GOLD analysis project Ga0308023, IMG submission 201294) | Marine microbial communities from water near the shore, Antarctic Ocean - #418 | ecosystem: Environmental > Aquatic > Marine > Unclassified | place: Southern Ocean | collected 2014-10-03
CGGGCAGAAATGTGCGTTAGCCCTGACAAATTAGAGTCTGGAATAAGTTTAGGGTATAGGTGGTAGAATAATTTGTTTTGTATTGTCTTTAAGGTTAGATTGCATCATGGGCATGTTGAATCTATTAAATAAGCAGACGAACGTACAGCCTAGTGCGTTCTTTAGTTTTATATCTCGCCATTATGCAGTGGGATTTGCTTATTTCGTGTGCTTTCTACTTGCTACTGTTTCCAATGTGAACGCTCAATTAGAGGTTCTTAATGGAGGTTTTGAATCTAATATGGGTTTCCCAAGTGAGTCTGGAATGTTGGACTTAGTATACAACTGGTCTAATGCTGGTTCCTTAACAGCTAATCCAGACTACTATCACGAATACGGAGTTGATGGAGGTGATTTACCAGAAACACCGTTAGCATTTGTTCAGGCATACGAAGGAAGGGCTATTGCTGGTTTAGAAGTGAGCCGAAGATCAGGTACTAATAAAAGAGAATATTTATCAGGAGCTTTTTCTGAACCATTAGAAATTGGAAAGAAGTATGAGTTTTCATTCGCTATTGCAAATGGCGGAGTATACGAGAATAGTGCAGCAGGATTAGGAGTGAGCGATTTAGGTATTAGCTTCTCTTCTTCTCCCTATACCCAAAACGATAGAGAGCCGCTCGCGGTCCACCCTCATTTTCACTTGTCTAACGTACACTACTATCAGGGCTGGAAAGTTATTAAGTTCACCTTCACAGCTCATGATAGCTACAGGTTCTTCACCTTCGGTATGTTCGGGTCAGATGTCGGAAAGGTCATTCAATCGTTTGAAGGCAATGGAAGATCTAAAGCTTACTATTTTGTCGATGACTTTTCTATTCGCAATATAACTTCTGAGTTGCAAAACGACGATGCTTCTGATGATAGAGGCGATAGAAATGAGTTGTTCGATCTGAAAAGAGATACATATGTACCAACCGCTTTCTCCCCTAATGGTGACGGAATAAATGACACTTTCGAGCCTTCATTGAAAGATAACTTAGGGTCTGTAATGCAAGTGTATGATAGAGGTGGAGCAATGATATGGGAAAGCACAGGAGATAACATGAGTTGGGATGGTATGACTGTTTTCGGGATTAAGTCACGAGTGGGCGTTTATGTTTGGGTACTCACAGTAGTTCTAGAAGAGGGACGTGTCGAGCAGTTGTCAGGCCCAGTCACTCTGCTGAATTAAAAATTTATTTCCTTAACCTCGCACTTTAAATGTGCGCAATAACGTCCAGACTAACGTGCATACTAACGGGCAAATTAACGAGTGGCAAATTTTAGAAGCTGATAAATGGCCTGGGTTAAGCCCTTTGGTTAAGAAGCATTTGTCTGATAATAAGGTGTCTGAAGCTACATTTCATGGTGAGGCGTTTGATGCCTGGGATGCTGACATTCAAAAGGTAGTGGTTGAGGTTGTGAGGGAGCAATATGATTGCTTGGGGTTGGAAATAAGTGGAGGGGTTGAGAGACTAGCCGTTAAAGGAGTGAGGACTGTTACAACCGGACATCAGCTGCAGCTTTGTGGAGGCCCCGCCTTTTTACACTATAAAACGATCACGACTATCAGGCTTGCCCGAGAGTTGGAAGGGAAAGTGGGAGTGCCGGTGGTGCCAGTGTTCTGGTTAGCGACTGAGGATCACGATTTCGAAGAGGTAAGCTGGGTGTGGGGCGAGAAGGAAAGGCATAGTTGGGAGCACCCGGAAGGCGGATCGAAATTATCTGTAGGAACTTTGAGTGCTGAGGGTTTGCGAGAAGCCGTTGAATCCTGGCTTAAAGACATGCCATCTGCCATGCCTAAAACCGAGCTCGATGGAATTGTGAATTGTCTCAATGTTGCCATCGATAATGGGGAGACTTACGCGCAGATATTTACGAGGTGGATGGTGTTTTGGTATGGCGATACTGGGCTGGTGGTGTTAGATGCTTCTCACAAGAAGCTGAAGATGTGTGCCGCTAGTCTTTTTGCGGAAGAGCTGAGTGGAAATGCGATTTCAGCGGCTGTGAGAGAGAGTTCAGACAAGCTTGAGATAGCAGGATATAAACCTTCGGCACACATAAGAGATATTGCTCTGTTCTATATAAAGAACTATGCTATACGTTCTTCAAATCCATCTCCTAGAACGGGGATTGTAATACGTGAAGATGAGATAGTAGCTGGTGAAATAGTTTTGAATCCAGATAAAATGGAGTGGGAGAGATGGGTGCTTGAAAACGCTGCAGATATTAGCCCTGGAGCTTTACTTAGGCCTTTGTATCAGGAGTTTTTGTTGCCAAACCAAATAGTAGTCCTGGGTCCCGGCGAACTCAATTATTGGAAGCAATTAGAGTCCGCCTTTAAATTGAAAAGCATAAACATGCCTCGCCTTCATTTGCGGGATCATGTTCTGGTTATTTCTAATGGTTTTTCAGAGATGGCAGATAAGTTAGGGTGGAGCTTGAAAGAGGGCTGGTGGAGGTCGGAAGACTTCACAAAAGCCTATGTAGACTCTGTTTTACAGCTTAATCATTCTGTGCAAATTTCTGAGATCGCAGCCGCTACCGCGATTATTTCACAGTCTATGATTAAAATGGGAGAGGATATAGACCCCACATTAAAAGCTACAGCTTCGGCATCACATTCAGGAGTGGTAAAAGCGCTCGATGGTGCGATGAAGAAATACAGGAAGGCTATTCGTAGGTTGAACAAGTCTGAGATCGAAAGGATTGACTGTTTGTCTCAACAAGTAGTGAAAAACGGTTCCCCCCAAGACCGCTGGGCTAATTTCCATGTTTTAGCGACAAGAGCAGGTGGGTTTAGAGCCTTTAGAGATGCGCTCATTAACGCCGACACTGGTCTGAAGTCAGTTGCACATAAAGTCGATTTAGTGAATTGAATCTTGATAAGTAAGATTCGATGTGTAAGTTTCTAGAAGTATTTTTGATCTTATGGAAAAACTACGTCCCAAACTAGACGAATCCGGAGCTACAATATCACCTCAATTGCCCGACGGCGTTAAGAATTATTTGATAGATATCGATGGGACTATCACGGAAGATGTGCCTAATGAAGAGCCAGAAAGAATGGCTACGTGTGAGCCTTATCCGGATGCGGTGGAGACGATGAAGCGTTGGTATGACGGTGGTCATATTCTTACTTTCTTCACTTCAAGAACTGAAGAACACAGGGGGGTGACGGAAGCGTGGTTGAAAAAGCACTCTATTGAGTACCATGCCTTGCTAATGGGTAAGCCTAGAGGTGGAAACTATCACTGGATAGATAATCACATCGTAAGAGCTACCCGTTTTGAGGGGAAATTTACCGATATGGTGAGGGAACAAAGAACAGTGGAGGTCTTTGAAAAGTAAAGTTCCTACGTAGCGACTTCCTACTTTGTGACTATAGACGTGGTCCGCTATCTAAAAATCTTTGTAGAATTATCGCTGCAGCAACTTTGTCTAACGAGCCTTTTTCTCGGCGTTGAGATTTCTTCATGCCCCCCATATGTAAAGCGTTCATGGCTTCCAAGCTGGTATTGCTCTCGTCAACTTTGTGAATTGTAAGTTCCGGATGGTTTTCCTCAAGTTTTGCAATAAAGGATTCTATGCCCTCGGTGCTGTCGGTTTGCTTGCCTATCATGAGTCCGGGAATCCCGACGATTAATCCTGCACAAGCTTCGGAGTTTATTAATTTCGAAGCAAAATCTAGTAAATCATCAGTCTTGACTGTCTCAAGTGGAGTGGCAATAATAGCAGCACTATCCGTAACAGCTATTCCTGTTCTTCGTAGACCCCAATCAAATGCGATAAATCTTGCCATGCTCGCAAGGTAAGAAGGCTTCGTGTTCTGTGAGACCTATTAGCTACCTTTGAATTATGGAAATCGTGAAACTTCAGCAGGTAATTAAAAGGGTTTGGGATGATAGATCTCAACTTCATGTTGAGGAGTCAATAAATGCTGTAGCTGAGGTAATGGAGCTGCTAGATAAGGGGCAGTTGAGATGCGCGGAGCCAGATGGAAATGGGGGCTGGAAAGTGAATGATTGGGTTAAAAAGGCCGTGGTTTTAAATTTCCCGCTTCAAAAGATGGAAACCATAGAGGTAGGTCCTTTTGAGTTTCACGATAAAATGCCACTTAAAACTGGGTATGCAGAAGCTGGAGTTCGCGTAGTTCCTCATGCAGTAGCTCGATATGGAGCTTATATAGCAAGGGATGTGATTCTAATGCCTAGTTATGTAAACCTGGGCGCTTATGTCGATTCTGGCACTATGGTGGATACGTGGGCGACCGTAGGTTCTTGCGCTCAGATAGGGAAGGATGTGCACTTGAGTGGGGGAGTAGGAATAGGAGGGGTGTTAGAACCGCTTCAGGCAGCACCAGTCATTATTGAAGATGGTGCGTTTATAGGTTCTAGATGTATAGTTGTAGAAGGGGTGAGAATTGGAAAGGAAGCTGTCCTGGGAGCGGGAGTAGTTCTGACCGCGAGCACTTTGATCATAGATGTTACGGGTCCGGAGCCAGTAGATCTCAGAGGCGCCATCCCACCTAGATCAGTTGTAATACCTGGCACTAGGCCTAAAGAGTTCCCGTCAGGAACGTACCAAATCCCATGCGCTCTCATCATAGGTCAACGTAAGGAAAGCACTGATAGAAAGACCTCTCTAAATCAAGCTTTACGCGAGCACGACGTTGCAGTATAGGTCTTCATATGAAAATGGTGATATAGTGTGGAAAAAATGAGGTTGTTTTGGACCCAAATAGAATACAAAAACCGCATCTTTACGTCATAAGAACGTCCTAAGAATTAAGTAACACATGCATTTTATAGTTTCTAGCAATCAACTTCTCCGTCAACTGCAAATGTTGAGTGGAGTTTTGAGTACCAGCAATACGCTGCCGATTTTAGATCACTTTCTTTTCGACTTGGCTCCAGGCGAAGCGGTTATTTCCGCTAGCGACCTCGAGACTACGATAACTGTAAAGTTAGAAGTAAGGACAGAGGATACAGGTATGATAGCTATTCCAGCTAAAATGCTTCTCGATATTTTAAAAGCGTTCCCGGATATTCCTCTCACTTTTAAAATTGATACGGAGACCTTTGCTATCGAGTTAGTAAGTGATGCTGGAAAGTATAAGCTTACTGGTGCGAATGGTGATGAATTCCCTAAAACGCCAGAGTTAGAAGGTGGGTCCAAAGTTGAGATTGCTGCGGGTACTCTAGTGACTGCTATTAATAGGACTTTATTTGCTGCTGGTTCAGACGATTTAAGACCAGTGATGTCCGGTATATTCTTCGAGATGTATGAGGACAGCATTCGATTTGTGGCTACTGATGCTCACAGGCTTGTGCGCTATGCTAGAACAGATGCTAAGGCAGACGAGAGCTCTCAGTTTATCGTTCCTAAAAAACCTCTAAACCTACTTAAAGGTGCTGCTACTACTGCAGAAACGGTGGTGATGAGCTTTAATGAGTCAAACGCTCAATTTACTTTTGACGACGTTAGTATTTCATGCCGATTGATAGAAGGTAAATACCCTAATTACGATGCGGTAATTCCAAAGAATAACCCTAATCGTATGACCATTAATAGAATGGACTTCCTGCAAGCTATTCGTCGTGTGGCTATCTTCGCTAACAAGACGACTCACCAAGTTAGGTTGAGGATTGCTGGTAGCGAGCTTACTGTGAATGCTGAGGATTTGGACTTCGCCAATGAAGCAACGGAGCGTCTTACCTGTAGTTATCAAGGTGAGGATATAGAGATCGGATTCAATAGCCGATTCCTAGCCGACATGCTTAATAATCTAGGTGCTCCAGAGGTGACACTTGAGTTGAGCGCGCCTAATAGAGCTGGGATCATACGCCCTTCAGAGCCTGAAGAGCCGGGTGAAGACCTGTTGATGCTAGTTATGCCGGTTATGCTTAACGCTTAACTGAGCCAGGACTTCTAGGCTTTTCAGAACTTACCGTCTTTCTTTTTCGTTTTCTTCTTCTCTACGTAGTCGAACGTGTATTCTTGCCGTTCGCTGTTTTCTCTAGCCCTTTGGGCCAAAGTGTCAACATGGTCTGGATTCCCGCGCATCCACCATTCTGGGAGGTCTTCATGAGCCGCTTCAGAAATCTCGTATTTGTATATGGGCTTTTTTGGTCCACGTTTTCTATATAATATTGCGAGAGCAACTCCAGCTAAAGCTCCTGCAATATGCCCTTCCCATGAAATACCCTCTTTTATGGGAAGCATCCACCACACCATACCGCCATACAAGAACACTACCACAAGACTTATCCTGAGCAATAGAAGGTTTTTCCGGATAACACCACTAAAGAATAAGAATGCGGCGAGTCCGTACACAATGCCACTGGCTCCTATGTGATTACCCCCTTCACCTATGAACCAAAGCCCTATTCCGCTCGCTAGGAATAAAATCCCCCAAACCCTCAGTGCTATAGATCTATAGAAATAAAAGAGTAATCCGTTGAGAGTGAAAAAGGATGCCGTGTTATTCCAAAGGTGCGACCAATCCCCATGTAGAAATGGTGAAGTGAAAATTCCTTTGAGCCCACTGATGCGTCCTGGATGGTTTCCGTGTGCCTGTAGCCCAAGCTCAAATTGGTAGTTAATTAGGTGAACTCCCCATATTGAGACAAGAAAAGCCATAGTGAAGAGTAGTGCGAAATTCAGTCGTTGTCTGTCTGTTATTGAGTTAGCATTCATTAGCGCTAAGTTACCAATCAACATGTATAGTTGGATAAGTGCTGAAAACTCCCTTCAGATGCCCATAAGTAGATGCTAGTTTTACAATCGTCGTAAATACAAACTGATGAGCGTTTCTGAAATATATGCATTGATCCAACTTTTGGATGACCCCGATGAAGGGGTTTACCTTCATGTGAGGGAACAACTGCTATTGAGGGGTACAGAGATATTGCCAGCCGTTATGGCTCATAGGGCAACAAACTCCATCTGTGCTGTTCACGAAACCCGTCTTGACGAACTTGTAGAAGGTTTGCACGGTGCATACGTTAAGAAGGGGCTGATGGATTGGTTTGATGCAGGAGCTACGAATATTATTGAAGGATCGATTTGGGTACACAAAGCAGCTGACCCCCTTCTCGACCTTGAAAAGGTTCGTGCACAGTATGAGAAGCTAAGACGGGATGTTTGGCTTGAAATGAATGAGGAACTAACCGCTCTAGAGCAAGTTCGCATCCTCAACCACATTTTCTTCAGCTCAGAACAGTATTCGAACAGTCGTTCTGGTCACCCTAACCCTAGCGATGCATTAATAGGAGATGTGATGAACCTTAAAAAAGGTAATCCTCTAGGCATTGGTACATTATATCTGTCAATTGCTCGCGACCTAAACCTCCCTATCCACGGAGTCAATCTACCGAATCATTTCATTTTGTGCTATTGCGACATGAACCATGTTCACAACGACACAGACCCCACCTCAGACCACCAGATCCCCGGTGGCATCCTCTTCTACATCAACCCTTTCAGCGAAGGCACCGTCATACATCCAAGTGATGTAAGCGAATTCTTAAGCCATCTAGACCTCCCTGTCGATGAAAGGCACTGCGGCCCCTGCGCTCCTCTAGACATCATTAGACGTCTTATCGGTAACGTCGCTTACGCATTCGAGCGTAACGGCGAAATCGCCAAAGCAGAGAACATGCGTAAGTTGTTGATGTTCGTGGAGTCTGGTGCCACAGAAACTCTAGAAGAACCTTCGTCTGACTCTGATGCTGACTCGGATTTAGATAGCCTTGATGGTTTATATTAAATTTTAGGGCTTTTTTACGTTACTACGTTATGCGGTGTGACACGCTTGCAATTTCGTTAGGGAATTTGTCAACTGGTTGGTTGACTTTGTTCTGTAGTGTTGTTGATTGCGGAGCGCGACACGCTCAACGCTTAAGAAATTTGTCAACTCATAGGTTGACTTTTTTACGGTACTTGACGACACACCGCAAAACTCACTGAATTTTGTATAAAAAAAAAGAGGCCCTGAAAGAGGACCTCTAATTTTAATATCTGAAAAAACCTTAAGGCTTACTTAGCAATCATAGGGTTAGCGGCATCAGCAGGAGCTGGTGTTACCTGAGCAGTGATGGTAAGAATGGTTTGGACTGGATCAGTGTTAGCTGTAACAGTTACTTTCTTAGTCTGCTTATTTTTCTTGCCTTTAGAGTTGAACTTAATCTCGATAGTACCAGTTGCGCCAGGAGCTATAGGCTCTTTAGGACATTGTGGAACTGTGCAGCCACAAGAGCCTTTGCATTTGTCTAGGATTAGGGGTTCATCGCCAGTGTTAGTGAATTCGAAGACGTAAATCTCAACATCACCTTCGTCGATGGTGCCGAAATCGTGTGCATACTCTTTGAATTTGATGCTCGTAGTGGGTCCAGCTGGTTCAGATGCTGAAGATCTCGCTGGATCGAACTTGTCTGGCACAGCGTTTACGTCTGGAGCAACAGCTTCAGTTTTCCCGCTTTCTGTGATAAGTCTAGAGTTTGGTTCCTCAGAATTACATGAGAAAAGAATGGTAGATACAAGAATTGCAACTAAAGTGTGCTTATTCATTTTTTTTAATTTATTTATTTTAGAGTGCAAAAATACGGATTAAAATGTTCGATGTGCGAGTTTTTCCTTTTCAAAACGTCCATCCGACAATATTTCAATCGCTTCTTGAAGAGTTTCGTTGAGTTTTCCAATGACTCTGTAGAAGGTAGATGGCTCGAATAAGTTACGTCCGATGAAGGCTTCAATGCGTATTACTATTGCATCTCCAGAGGCTTCCCAGTCCTCATCAGAGATGGTTAAATCTTCACCCTCATCGGTTACCCAAGACCGGAAGTCACTCACCTGAGAGTCTGTGAAGCTAAAGTCGTGCACGAATGAATCTTCGGTAGGGTACGTTGATTCAAGGGATTCCCGACGAGAGTCCACGAATTCAAGGGCGTATTTGCTCATGAGTCCCTTGTTGAGTATAGTTCGAAAGGACTTGCTGTTAGATGTGGTGTCGATGGGGACGAAGATGTCTGGTAGGATTCCCCCGCCGCCGTAAACTGTGCGGTGCTTTATGTTCGTGGTGAATTTTAGAGAATCTGGTAAATCGAGGGAGTCTAGGGAGAGAAGTTCGCCGCTAACGTATCTATCGTACTTCTCGTTTCTGTACGCTTCTACACCTTCTGTGTACGGCTTTTGAATGCAGCGGCCGGCGGGGGTGAAGTATTTTTGTACGGTCATTCGAACAGCTGTGCCGTCGCCGAGGTTGATGGGGCGTTGGACCAAACCCTTACCAAAAGAACGTCGCCCCACTATGAGACCCCTATCCCAATCTTGCACAGCACCCGCCACAATTTCTGAGGCTGAAGCTGAACCACCATCGACCAGGATCACTAGTCGACCTTTTTCAAATAATCCTTTATGAGAAGCGTAAGTGTCTTCTCGTTCGAATGCTCGCCCTTCAGTGTAGACAATTAGTTTTGTATTAGATAGAAATTCGTCAGCCATATTAATAGCTGTACGCAACATTCCGCCACCATTTCCCTGTAGGTCGAGTATCAAGTCCTTCATGCCGGCAGCGTTAAGTTCCTTCAGCGAAGCTCTTAGCTCTACCATTGTTGTTTTTGCAAATCGGTTAATTTTTATATAGCCGATTCTATCATCTATCATGTGTGTTGCAACGACACTGTATATAGGGATTTTATCGCGGATGATGTCGAAGACAATCTCGTCTCTCACACCCTCCCTCTTAATGTATACTCTAACAGTAGAACCTTTAGGACCCTTAAGGAGCCTTATCACGTCCTTTGTGGATACGCCTACGCCTGCCGTGATCTCGTCATCAACTTTAATGATTCTGTCGCCAGCCATTATGCCGAGTCGTTCAGATGGCCCACCCACAATAGGTGAGACCACCATAATGGTGTCTTTGAAAATATTAAACTGTATTCCCACCCCCTCAAAACTGCCGTCTAACGGCTCGTTCGCTTCTTGTAAATCCTCCTTAGAGAAATAGATTGAATGTGGGTCTAGTTCTTCTAGCATCTTAATGATTGCTATCTCGACTAACTCTTCAGTGTCAACAGAGTCAACATATAGTCGGTCTAACATTTGGAGGAGAGTGCCGAATTTCTTTGTGGCAGCCTGAGTTGAGGTTTGGGCTGAAAGAAAATCAGAGCTAAAAAGGGACAGAGTAAAAACCGCTGTGAGGGTGAATGTGTTCAGTATTTTCATCGTGTGCTAAGGTAACGTAGCTTGAGTGTGGCGTATCTTGTCAGCATGAAATTTCCACTCCGTTTTGCCGCTTCTTTAACATTGTTTTCACTTTTTGCGTTCTTTGAGGCTGACGCCCAAATCATATTTGACAGCCCCGACATGGAAGAGGTTTGGGATAGAGCGGATAAGGATGGGCAGTTTTTAGGGAAGTACTTGACGGGTGTCGTTTTAGAAGACGAATTTAATTTCTTTGAAGTTGCTTCAATTCAGGTGCTAGCTAACGGCTTGACACAGTGGGAGCTGGACTTGTCCGCGTCTGATGCTAAAGGACTAAGTGTATACTTTAATGACTTTCACATCCCTGTAGGTGGGGAGTTGTTTCTTGAGTCTCCGGAGGGAGCTTTTGAGACCGTTTTTCAGGAGGGGCCAGTTGATTCTTCGGAGAATAACGATCACGGGAGGTGGGTTAGTGGTGATATTCCCGGTGATGTAGTTAAAGTTGTGTACCGTCAATCTTCGTCAATTGTTGGAGAAGCTAGGTTGGGGATTATGGGTCTCGGGTACTACTTCAGAGGGGTTACAAGGGGTGGAGGTTCTGATCCTTGCGAGGTTGATGTTATGTGTCCGGAAGGAGATTCTTGGCAGTGCGAGCGTGATGCTGCTGTTAAGTTGACGATTACCCAAAATGGTGGCCTTTACGTCTGTAGTGGTGCAATGGTGAATAATACTGATTTGGATTGTCGACAGCTATTACTCACAGCTTTTCATTGTGCTGATGGTGTTAGCGAAAGCGAATGGGCATACTTAAAGGTGAAATTTAATTATGAGTATCTTGATTGCGGAGGAACCACTTCTGTAAATTCTCACAACAGAACTGGTGTTATAGAGCTTTCTAATAGTGATGACTCTGCCTCCCAAGGATTCAGTGGTTCTGACTTCCTTATTGTAGAGGTTGAGGATCCTATAATATCAACTTGGAACCCATTCTATGCAGGTTTTAATGCCACTGGAGTGACAGGCCATAGTGGCGTCGGAATACACCACCCAGCTGGCGACAGGAAGAAGATATCTAACTATACTAGCCCTTTAATCAGTACATATGTGGGTGCTCCTGGGTCTCACTGGAGAGTGGTGTGGGTGCCTACTGAAACTGATCATGGTGTTACGGAAGGAGGTTCTTCTGGTTCACCTATTTTCGATGAGAATCACCACATTGTGGGGACGTTGAGCTCTGGCGCTTCAGCTTGTTCTGTGGGCGGTGCTGGTGGTGGAACTGGACCTAATCAACCTGATTACTATGGAAAGATGAGCTACCACTGGAATGGGTCTAATCCTATTTCTGAGTTGGACAAACTTAAATACTTCCTCGACCCTTCATCTTCAGGGCAACAAATCTTATATGGCTCCTATGTAGGAGAGGGCGATCAGCCTTGTGCAAATTTCGGTGCTTGTGATGAGACGGAGATTGCGGGCGAAATCTTAGAGTCTGAAGGTTGGAGCATGAGTCCTAATCCGGCAATTGACATGCTTATTATCTCAATGCCGACTGGTGCTGCATTGTCAGAGTTGCGTATTTACGATGCTCAGGGACGTCTTATTGATACTATCATGCCTGTTGTTTTGTCCGAGTCGTTGTCTTTAGATGTGAGCTCTTTGTCCCGCGGCCTTCACTACCTAACTGTTCGCACTACCGACGGGACGTCTTCTACTCATAAGCTGGTTGTTGAGTAAGGCTAGGTTTCTATTTTAGTCAACCAGTTGGTTGACAAATTCCCTAACGTTATTGCGCGGGTGTCACGTCGCACCTCTCTACACCGTAAAAAAGTCAACCTATGAGTTGACAAATTCCCTAACGAATTCGATAGCCTTGTCGGTTTCGTCGAAATCGAACCAAACAATTCGCGTGTCCTTCTTAAACCAAGTCATCTGACGCTTAGCGAACTGGCGAGTGCTGATTATAATTCGTTCTACAGCTGCTTCTAGGGTCATATCACCTTCTAGGTGGGCCATGAGTTCGCGGTAACCGACGGTTTTCAGAGAATTACATTGAGGATCTGCTTCCTTGTACTTTAAAAGGGACTGGGTTTCTTCAAGCCATCCGGATGCGAGCATGGTGTGGGTGCGGGATTGTATTCTTTTGTTAATGATGTCGCGGGGGGCGCATAGTCCGATTTGGATGATGTCAAAGGGGCGGGAGGACGTGGTGTTGGTGTGGAATGACGAGAATGGTTTGCCGGAAGTGAGGCAGACCTCGAGTGCCCGGACTACCCGTTGTGGGTTGTGTGGGTCGATGATGGCGTGATGGGTGGGGTCGAGCTGGAGGAGCTGAGCGGCGAGGGGTGGGAGGCCTGAGGTGAGGAGTCGTTCGTTGAGGGTGGCTCGGATGGTGGGGTCGAAGGGGAGGGAGTCGAATCCGTCGATTAGGCCCTTGACGTAAAGGCCCGAGCCGCCGACAAGGACTGCTACGGAGTGGGATCTGAAGTAGGTGGATAGAAATGTAAGGGAGTCCTTTTCGAAATCGCCAGCACTGTAAGTGGTGGAAGGTTCGAGGAAATTCACAAAGTGGTGAGGGGCTGCTTGCTGTTCTTCCTTGGTGGGCGCGGCTGTGCCTATGGCCATGTGGCGATAGATTTGGCGTGAATCAGCACTAAGTATTTCAGCGCCGAATTTTTCAGCGATCTTAATGCCGAGAGCGGTTTTGCCAATGGCCGTAGGGCCGACAACACAAATCAATATGGGTCTGGGACGTCTGATGATTTATATATTGATATGCTTTTTAACTATATCTGCCGAGATGTCGCTGTGATTAGCTACTTCGAGTACTTCGCCGTTCTGGAGAACTAGTAGTTGAGGGCTTTGGTGATGGACGTTGAGGGTTTCGGTTATGGCTGCACTCACGTCTCTCTGGTTTAGAAGATCTAGGTGGTATGCTTCTACACTGTCTAGACTTTCATCCCAACCCATTGCAAGCATCTTCTCCGCCATGCGGCTGATAGAGCATCTAGTGCTGTGCTTAAATAGGATTACGAGTGAGTTGTTAGAAGAAGTGATTGCTTCATCTAAATCGTCTGTGGAGTTAAGGTGTTTCCAATTCATCAAGTACTAAATTTGTGCGAAATTACTTCGCGAGATATAATTTTCTTCTTCTAATATTCTACAAAGGTAATACCCCATGTTTATTCGATTGTTTAAAATAGCGTTGGCTATAGCTAGTTTGGTCTATACGATTATACTTTTCCTTGATAATCAGATAGGAAATGGTATAGGAATGCTTCTCCTGACGATTATTCTCGTGATGATAACTCTGAGGAGTATGCGCATGGTTATTGCATTTGTGAACCTTCGTCAACAAAAGATGCCCGAGGCAAAAAAGTGGTTAGCTAGAGTTAAAGTTAATCATTTGTGGCCAAAACAGAGGGGCTATTACTACTTCCTTCTAGGCTCACTTTCTATGGAGGAGAACATGAATGAGGCGGAGAGATTGTTGAAAAAAGCTGTAGCTATAGGCCTTAAACAGAGTCATGATGAGGCCGCGGCCAAACTCAACCTCGCCGTCATAGCTAGCGCTCGCCGCAGGCTTCCAGAAGCAATGAAGCTAGTGAAAGAATGCAAGCGCCTAGACACCAAAGGCATGCTGACGAAAGACATCAAAATGGTCGAAGAGGCACTCAAAGGCGGCGGCGCACGTGCTGCAGCTGGGAGATCTTCGGGTTCTCAGTCCTCGGCTCGTCAACAAAGGCGTCACGGTAAAAAACGTTAGGTCTTAAGTCAACCAATGAGTTGACATATTCTCTAAGCAAATCGCATGAGGGGAGATGTAAGGCTACAAGTTGCCCTTAAAGAGCGAGCAAAGTTTTTAAGTCCTGTTCGAATCGGGAGTTAGCCATGAAGTTTCGTTCGAGGTCTTCGGTAAATGGGTAGGCTGTGTCGAGGCCAGCTGTTCTGGCTACAGGGGCGTCGAGATCGTTGAAGCAGAGTTCGTGGATTCTAGATGAAATTTCGCCTCCGATGCCGCCAGTCATTGTGTCCTCATGTAGGACAAGGGCTTTTCCGGTTTTACGGACGCTATCCATTACTGCTTGTTCGTCCCAAGGAAGAAGGGTTCGTAGGTCAATTAAGTCTAATGAGAGGTCTGGATTTGCGTCTAGTACTTTCTCAGCCCAAAGCACCCCTAAGCCGTAAGTTATGATGGTGGCGTCGGAGCCTTCGCGTACAGTGCGGGCTTTTCCGAATTCTATGGTGTAATCTTCTTCTGGGACCAAGCCTGAGACGCTTCGGTACATGAATTTATGTTCGAAGAAAAGAACGGGGTTGGGGTCGTCGACCGCCATTCTCAGTAGGCCCTTGGCGTCAGCCGGAGTTGATGGGTAGGCGATTTTGAGGCCTGGGATGTGGAAGAACCACGCTTCCGTGCTCTGTGAGTGGAAAGGGCCAGCTCCGACTCCTCCGCCAGTAGGCATCCTCACCACGACATCTGCGGCTTGGGCCCATCTCCAGTGGATTTTAGCGAGGTTGTTTACGATTTGGTTAAATCCACAAGTAACAAAATCAGAGAACTGCATCTCCATCATGGACTTGCGCCCCTCGATACTCAGTCCTAAAGCGGCTCCAACTATTGCTGATTCGCAAAGCGGAGTAGAGCGTACCCTGTCCTTTCCGAATCGATCCACAAATCCGTCCGTTACTTTAAATACACCTCCGTACTTGCCTATGTCTTGACCCATGCAAATCATGCTCTCATGCTTCTCCATACTCATGCCCAAACCCTCCTGAATCGCATCTATCATTCGGAGCTCTCGCCCCTCAGAAATAGGTGTAGTAGGAGTGGGCGTTCCGGGAGCATATCTGTCTCGTAATTCTTCTTCGAGATCGGCCTCTATAACAGGCATGTCAGTTGAGACTTTAAGTCCGTATAGGATGTCGGCTTTGTGTTTGCTTTTTACTTCTTCTTCTTCCTTGTCAGTCAGTCCGCCTGAAGCCTTTAAGTGCTCGGTGAATCTATTGATAGGGTCTATTGCACCCCATCTATCAATGAGGCCTTCTGGGTAGTATTTAGTGCCTGACGCCTCTTCGTGTCCTTTTATTCGGAAAGTCTTGAACTCCAGCAATATAGGCCTAGG